>Ga0302280_1000035_pt1 | contig 150113 bp, 214 predicted proteins | sample III_Fen_E1_1_FD_198771 | JGI IMG/M metagenome (GOLD analysis project Ga0302280, IMG submission 198771) | Peat permafrost microbial communities from Stordalen Mire near Abisko, Sweden - III_Fen_E1_1 | ecosystem: Environmental > Terrestrial > Soil > Wetlands > Permafrost | place: Sweden: Abisko... | reverse complement strand
ACAAGCTAGAAGCCTACAGAACATGTCCATTTCCAAGTTATCATATGGGGGCCAATTGCCTCGTCTGAACTGCTCTATACAATCGCTCAAAAGATAGGGGTTAAGTGGCGGACCACATTTGATTGGATTAGTCATTAGGTCCCTGCCCGGTCATAGCAAAAGCCCAAAAAGTAAGAAAGCACAATGACACACAAAGGTATTCCTAAAATAGGATGATTGTAGAGCAAATATACCAAAGCTAATGTGAAAAATATCAGAAGTCCTATTGCTATCAGTGCACCTAAGCCGAACTCGAATCTTTCTAAATGTTTCATATTACAAGTTATCCAGTTCTAACAGAGCTTGTGTGATCAACTCTCTATTTTTCCCACTTTCAATTAGCAGTGTCCTAACAATATCTTTTATAGAACCGTATTCCATGGCCGTCAAAATAAGTTCCTCAGTATCCATACCTCCAGACACTTCTAGAACCATTCCGTAAGCCCCCGAACGCTTGGTTGTGATGCCATCTATATAATCGAATTGTAGTTTCATTCTTCTTCCCTCACAGTTATCAGCACTTTCGTACTTAAGCAATCCCCATATTCGTCTATTCCTGGATATGTCACGGCTATTTGCTTTCTTGATAAATGTATTTGTCTAAGAATATTGTAAAACTCTTCTTTTTGACTTTCATCAATAGAGCCGAATAGTTCCAACTTGAAAAAGTGTTTATAGGGAGATGTTTTACTATCCGTAAGACTTAGACTTTTGATCATTCCTGTGACTTTCATTCTTCATACCCCTCACGTACATAAGTAGCTGGAAAAGCCCCTCTAGTATTCTTATCGGCCAGAGCATACCAACACGCGTAGCCATCTTTGGGAATGGCTTTAAACCACAAGTGTTCGGGCTTGCCCATAGGCCAATTAGGATAAGCTTTGTGGCACGCTTCCATAAACTCTTTAAGAGGGTGATGACCTTTAGACATGAGGATATAGTCGTCTTCTCCAACATTTTCTATTTTGAGAGGGTAGGTTTTCATCTCACACCTCCCACGTATTATCCACTACACCAGCCGAAGCTAGCTCAATCATCAATCCAGTACCGTTATGTAGTCCTCTTACAGCCTCTTCAAAAGTCATGTAACTAGCCCAAGTTCTAGCACTATACCCGCAATCAATTTGGATATGCTCCATTATGACGTAAGGACCGCCATAGTGCAAGTTTCGATTGTCAAAGTGAATCGCATACTTTGGGTGGGTCATTCGGCACTCTTCTTAAATTTCAAACAATGTTTGCAGGTTACATTCGACCAATAGGTGGCCATTTGAACTTTACGAGTTAGAGAATAGCAGTCTTCTACGTATGCACCGCAATAGCTCCACCACTCCGGATATACCCCAAATCGAAATTTATGAATTTTCATCCCGGCTCCCACCCTTCTTTTGGGTCCATGTGTGGAATACGTATCCATTTGCAACCTTCTTTAAACTCTTCATCTGCCGGAAATAATCTAATTTCATTGATCTGGTTTCCGCAATTCATCCCCCACGCCAACCACCTTACCTTGGGCTTAGGTTCTTCCCACTCCTTTTCGGTGAGGTCCAGATCGTATGGTACTGTTGGAATGGAGTTATAATGACCACGGGATGTCCACGTAGCCGTATCCCATCCTCCATGGATGTCTAAATATGCTCCATGAATCGTAAAAGATCCTGGTAGATCTATCGCGTATATCCTTGCGCGAGCACCGCTTGTTGTAAAGTAGTCTTTGCCTGGAACCCATTTAGGTTTCATAGTATCCATCTCCTCAACGCATACATTGCATGGCAGCAAAAGTCCTTGGGATCGTCCGCAATCTTGGGTTACACAAACGTGATGTTTACAATCGTAATGTGTCATACTCCAACTCTATCCTTATAGTTATAAAAAGTCAAGCATTCATTTTAGTAGCTTGCTCTTTAAGCATTTTTACTTTTTCATCATGTTCTGCAGTCCACTCGTGCAAAGTTTTCTGGTCGAACTTCGCGTAGGAGCGAATGTATTCAGCTTCTGATAGATCGTCACTCTGACTTACTCGAAGATTAAATTGCCATATCAAACTTTTGCAATACCCAATGAGTTTATTCATGTGAGGAAGATTTGGAAATTCGTTTATGTTTAAATCGCCCAAAATAATCGCTTGATCGACATAAATTTTCGCTATGGCTTCATCTTCTTTAGCTTCTTTAGATAGACTGTATCCTTCGTATTCTTGAATCTTACCCCACATTTCTTTAGCGATCTCACCTTGAATATCTACAACAGAGAAAGTTCCCAAAGGGCGTCCCCACCGATCAGTATCTTCTACAATATAAGGCATTTTAGCTATTCTTATCATTTCCACATCCCCTTATTCCGTTTAGTTACTGAACTCCTGTTCAACCACATAAAACCCAAGTACTTAGGATAGCTGGTGAATTTGATTACCATCCCTTTACCTCGGAATTCTACTATAGACGCGTGTAATTGCGAGTCTGTATCATGACTAAAGAAAGATCCAGCCCACGTTGGATTACGAGGGTCCCATGAAATGGATTGAAATTGTTTAATAAAGTCCTTGTAGGAGCCGTAGTCCCAAGCAGTAGTTTCAGTTATGGTCATACTTCTATGTACAAGATAGCTGATACCGTAAAATATTGAAAAAACAAGAACGAATAGCGTCAATATAAAATATAAAAGTTCCATAATTACACCAACTCCTTTATATATGAGACGAGGTCGGGCGCTACTCCGACTAGAGGACTGCAAATAACAAGGATTCTAACCTTCTACAGCGCCTAACGCTCTTTGCCCTTTCCTCGACCTAAATCCGCGTGTCTCCAGTGGCCAAAGGGCAAGATACATCTTTTGTTGGTCCTCATCGGGCTATGGCTATCCCAAAGAAGGTACTTGCCTTTACACAGCTTTCCACGCCGCTTCATCTCCCTTACAGCTTCCCATATCCTTTTATAAAAGTCAACATTTATTTTGTGATATAACTCCTTAAAGGGGTTATTATATGTCCATTGTTCTTCATTTTTAGTTCTAAGTCGATCAATTTCATCTAGTAAATGGCGCAGCATCATGCATTCGGTGTCTTCGCAAGTGCAGTATGTGTCTCTAGCTCGGGATTCTAGGGGATTCATACCAATTCCTTCCACTCAGGAGCTTTTGCTCCAGTCCACTTAGGAGGTCTTTTATCATTTTTCCATTTTTCATTAAGATAAAGCCTATAAGCTCTAGTCGTTTCTTTAATGTCTTTAAATGAGGTGCAATTAGGGAAAGTTGTAAGCTTATTCTCTGGATAACACAAATCTGTAGAGGAATTGTAAAATAATTCCGTATATTGTTCACACTTATGAATCTTATGGAATCTAGAGGTGTACTCATCGCAAAGGTGAACGAAATGCCCACAAAGCCAAAGATAGTTGTCGTGAGAGGTTCTGGCCCAAATCGTAGAAGGATGATTTTGATGGGTAGTTTTGTAGGGGCCTTGACGTAAACCAGCCAAGTTTATATTTGTAGACAAAATTTGTGCTGTTTCTAGAATCATCTTAATCAAGCGCTTGTCGTCTAGGGCTTGGGCGGATTCTTTAGCATCAAAAGAAGAAGTGAAAATGTTCATAATACGACTCTACTTTAGAGTTACATAAAAGTCAAGTAAAAAAGCCCAAACCCTAATTAAAGGATCTGGGCTCCAAACAGGCCGATAGTGTGTCCACGTCTCGTTTACCCTAAGCATCCTTAAGGCACCTGTTTCCAATGGGGCTGGTTAAGGCCATTTAACAGCGATCCCAACGAATTGCGCTTTGCACCCCTATGCTACTCTTTAAATCCTTCTGGATATTTTGCCATAAGTTCTTGGATGAAGTCAATGGAAATCGGTGTATAGTTCCAACAGTCTACTCCAACATCAATCATTTTTCTTTTCATTTTGCCGTTATTGCCGTGGCTATGGCCATGAAGCAACCAGGCTCCTCTGTCTTCGTACCTACGATCGAGATATCTTACGTCGTACTGATCAGAATTTTCTTCTGGTCTAGGCGGATATGGATAGTGGCTTAGTAACACTGAAGTGTCGCCGATTTTAGTAGAGGTGTTACCGGTAATCACCTCGTCAAATCCCCATAAATGACTCTTTTTATCATGGTTCCCCAAAACAAGCCTCTTGTAACCATTAAGTCTTTTTACGATCTCAGCAGTCTTATCTGGCTTGCCAAACGAAAAATCTCCCAGAACCCAGATCTCGTCTTCAGGCTTCACAACCGAATTCCAATTTTGGATTAGAGCTTCATTCATGTGCTCGATATCTTTAAACGGCCTATTAGTATAGGTAATGATGTTTCGGTGAAAATAATGAGAATCACTACTGAAGTAAATCACTCAACTATTACCCTTCTTATTGTAACACTTAAAACAATAGTACTCACTGTAAACCACTCCGTCTTTAACCCAATGAGTGCCAACGTCCGATTCTTCAGTGCACGCGCAATTTGAAACTTGAACTTCAATTTCCATATTAACTTCCATAACCTAGATATTCTCTCCACCCTTCGGTACCAAAGAAATCGTCCATAGCTAGTTCGTCTAACTTTTCCATAAGATCCTTAAGAAGAGCCCTTGCTTGAGCTGGTGTTAGTTGATCAACAACATCGGTTTCTGGACACATGATTTTCTTTTGTTTAGTTTTTGCCATATTAAAATTTATATCCATTTTGTATATTACTTACGATTTCGCCTGAATCTAGGATGCCCACCGCTCCTGCAAGACTGTCCACCAGATCCGTAAAATTATTGAAGTGTCTGCTTTTCCAGCCCGTAACATTGGTGTTATTGTTTACAAGTAGAAAACCATTGTTGGTCACTTCAACTGTAAAAATCCGCCCCTCATAGTCTTCGTCATGGTCTTTCATGTTCCTATCTTCTCCTCTAAAAGCAAATCTTGTAGTGATATTTCTTCGTTTGTATCTGAATCGAAGAATTTTACGGATACGCTTCTGTCCACATTGTTAGACTTAACCCTAACTACTGGCAATTTAGGATTGGAGACGATCCCCCTACTAATTAGGTCGTGAAGCTGCATTAGGATAACGTGTTCTATATCTACTAATGCTGCTGACGTAAGCTTTTCACCTATAAAACTCTCCATACTTTTTGCGAGAGCTTCCCTTACAATACTTAGCTCGTTCTCGTAGTCTTTCATTAGTGATTCCTCGATAGCGATTTAACGCCCCACATGACAGTCTGCTCCAAAGAAGTCTTGGCCAAACTAATCAAACGCATCCCTTCAGAATTACCAGGATAAACAGAAATGTTATCTAGTTCGTCCCAAAGTACTTCCGCAGCAGCTTTAATGCGAGCCATGTGCTCTTCCTGACCATCTAACCCACGACTTTCGAATACTTTCTTTGCACGTTCTGACATATTTACTCCTTTTTAACAAACTGTAGAGATGAAAGGTAATGTACCACTATCGAGAATATTTCCACAAGAGATAGTAGTGGTACCAGATGTAGGCCCACCATAACCAGGAAGGTAGGGAGAAGCTGGAGGTGTTGCAATAGTTACAGTGGTTGGAACATGGACTGTGTTAAATACATATCCAAGATGGTCTTTGATTTGTTTTACTTGTTTTTCGGTTAATGCTACCGTATCTGTCAGCTCAAATAGGCCTTGAAGCCAATAGCAAAAATTTTCCGGACTGAGCTTAGCTGGGGTAGTTGTCATTTGTGTATTGTTAGTGATCATATTACTTAAACTCCACACCTAGATTTTCGGTTTCTACTGCAAGTGCGTCTAAAGCCTTATTCTTAGACTTCTTGTTAGGCTTAGGCACCGTCCCTACCTTGGTTAGAAGCCTATTGTACTCCCTAGAACCAGGAGTAGCTTTAGCCAGCTTTTGTTCTGTAGTGAGCTTATCTGAGGCTTCTTGTCTAGTTTGTGCTGATGCTTTACGGGCTTCTTTACGATTTGGAAAGTTGTATCTGCGTGCCATTTTATTCTCCTTTAATGTTTCTTTGTTCATGTAAACTTACGAATGGATACTCTGGATCGGTTTCGTTATTTACGTAAGCTCTACCTACTTTAGCCATATGATAATCAAAAGTTCTAGCTTCAGTATCGAGCAGGACTTCCGCTTCACCATAACCATCATGTACTACTTGTTCTAAAAAGTCAAGAAGTTCTTTTGCGGTTGTTGTTTTGGCCATATCTATTTCCTATCCAACAGCGAATATACGCATGTCAGCACTGGATTTAGAATTATAATAGCTAGCCATAAGCGAGGATTTGACTCGAATAGACCCTGAATACCTACGCCTAACAAAATACCTTGTGTCGCAATTACTAGTGTTTTCATATATTATAAACATCCTTTAGCTGGCCTAAGATCCAAACTTATAAAACTTTCAATTGTGGAATGTCCTTTGCACTGCAACTCTACACTGTAGGTAACTTCACCCACATAGCGCCAACTTACCGTTTTGCCTTTACATCCTTCAAAAAATCCACTCACAACCTTAACACAGTCCATGTAGTGGTAGTATCGTTCTTCGGCAAGAACCGGCATAGACACTAAAATAATAAACAAAATTAGTTTATTCATTTCTTCCTCCCAAGACACTTCTTACACGTTACGTTGGTCCAATGAAGAGTAATCCAAATTGGCTTTGTTCCTAAGCCCAGCATACAATGAGTTATTCCAGAAGTCAAGTGTTTATGTACTTTCATTCCCATTCAATCACCATTTCTTTGGTTACCGGGTCTTGGTAGTACTCTATATACGTTTTCCAGTCAATCCCTAGCATATGCCAAAAACGAGTATTGATGGCGAACATTAAGTGTTCATATACTTCATGGTCCATCTTACCCAAGTCTTCTTGAGTATACACGAGTCTAGGCATTCTCTACCTTTTGAAGCCTTTTAACTTCTTCTACCAATTTCGGTAGGAACTCACGGGCGACAGCTATAAACACAGCGTCTTCTATACGCCAGTACGTAGGTCTTTCGTGGTCGTGCTTGGACATGCTAGGAGCAGGTTTGGTAACGTCCGCATAGAAAGGGTAATTAGACGTGTAAGGTCCAAATTTAGGAGATGCCTTGGAGATCACTTCTTCTAGAAACTTTAGGTCTTCTTGGGTCATTTTGAATCCTTCGGAGGAAAGTTTTCTTCTCTTGCGGCTGATATGAACTGAAATACTTTGTGCGCACGTCCCACATCAACCATCTGTTTTGGACTAACATTTCCAAAATTCGAATTAGGTAAAGTATACCAAAGCTCTGCATATCTCTTTGTCCAACCCATAAGCTCTCTAACTTCTAGAAGGATTTGGTCTTCTTCACTCATGTGTGTCTAGCCAGTTTAAGGTATCGTATAATCCAGCTAATTCCAAATCAATTTCTTCTTGGGTAGGCTCTCTGCCATTTATTGACTTAAAGTGACCATACCACAAAGAAGGTTGCTTGTCCATATTCTCTATATCTGCTATAGTTTGCATCAGATTAAGCTTCTGTAGTTGGTCTAAGATGCTGGTCATTTCTTAACCTTCCAGCTCCTGTTTTCAGTGAAACGTCGCTCGAACCAGTTCATGGTACAGAACTCCACGCGCACGCTAGCTGGAGCAAAACCTGTTAAATAGATAACGTCGTGGGCTAGCATAGGTCCATCCACTTTAACTGTAATAGTATTAGTCTTCTGATTCTCAGTTACGGACCATTTCTTGAAGATATTCCCTAAAAACATAGTAAAGTCATTTTTTGTCATATTAGAACCTCTTTGGCCAATTCTTCTTTTCTGGGTCATCCAAACTGTAAAATGTAGTTCCACCGTCCTCTGAGAAGAAGCCAGGATCTCTAGTGGATTGCCAAACTCCCGCTCTGCCCATTTGTTCAGCAGAAACTTCCATCCAATATTGAGGATCTGAATTGATGGGTTCAAGAACCTTATATCTTAGGACTCTTTCTAGAATGGAAGTTACAATAGAAGCAGACATGCCGGAATGTCCTTGAGCTGCGAATACCTTGACAATTTCTACGACAGCATCTGGAATCATGCCATCATAATCAGCGCCTTCATCATAAAGGCCAGCGATTCGCATTTCTTGTTCTGCATGTTTGACTAGATTAGACATACTACCTCCAAAAATTTACACAGCGGACACCCAAGGATGCGGGCCAAGGACATCCGCTGCTTTGTTGTGGTCTTCCATGATCACAAAACTACGATACCATACTATTTTTAAAAGTCAACTATTTTTATCTCTAACTTCCACGAATTCTTGTCTGTGGAGTCTGACGATTCCGCCTGTTCCGTAGATAGTGCCCGATATCGTAGGAGTCATATCAGAAGGAGTTCCAGGATTATAGATCATTATAGGACGCATACTGTGATTCCAGGCTTCCAAAACTGTTCCAGGTAAGAGAAGATCTAATTCTATTCGTTCAGAAGTGTTCAGGGCACAGTAATTTGTAAGCTCTTCCAAAATTTCTATTAGGGTCATGTTTCTTCCTTTAAAAGCGAGATGGGCTAGTCGCTACGCTAGCTTTGATAGGTATTCAGTAGGCGCCAATTATTCCCTATCGCCGACAATGGCCGGTGAGTATTTCCAGTGAGCTGTTTACGGCCGTCAAGTAATTACTCTTGAACCTGAGGGCTTTAACCTCTTTAACGCCGTCCCGCTCTCACATCTAACATTCCGCTCATCTCTAGTACAGGATATCCTTATATGTTGCATTTGTCAACCTTTATTTTAAGCTTGACTTTTTGGTTCACTTAGTGGAATATGGGGGTATGACTACTGAACAAATTGAACATTACTACCGTAATACATCCTTTAATGACTCGATGGAGTACAATATGATTGGAGATTTGCTAAAGGAAATTAAAGTACTTAACCAAAATAATGAGGAGCTGGAAACCCTTTGCATATCCTGGATGCGTGAGTATGACAAACTTAAAGAAAAGTACGAACCTCTCACATTGGTAGTGAGCGAAGATGCTTGAATTTCACTGTCACCATTGTAAGGAAGAGATGCCTGGTCAAATGGTCCAACAGGGTGGCTGTCATTTGCATTGTTACGAAGACTATTATTACGCCGTAATTCCTGCTTGGCGTATATCCAATGACGAAGACTCTTATCTGGAAACCAATGCAGAAGGTGTATTCGAAATGATCCAACAAATGGATGTAGGTACGCAGTACACAGTAACTCGGGTTGAGATCAAACGATGTGAATATGAAAAACTCGAAGAATTTCAGGGGTTTTAGATGAGCACAGAAGTAAGTCATTGGTGCAGTGATCATGGAATATCCTTCGATGAAAGATGCATGTGTTGCAAAGAAGCCAAGGCACTAAACACGATGGCTAAAATGCAGGAACTCAATAGGAGGTTTAGAGTTATGGGAGTAAGCATACACGAAGCAACTATTGATGATCATAAACAAGAAGTTGACCGACTCAATCAAGAGATCGAAGCCTTGACTCACAAAGGTCGCCAAGGGGAATTGGAACAAACCAATGTAAAGTTTGCTCAAGAAAATGAAGATCTCAAGAATCAGCTCGAAGTTCAAATTGGTTTGGCCTTGGCTTGGAAAGAAAAGTGCGAAAAAGCCCAAAAAGAAGTCAAGAACTGGCGCTGGGTACCAGAAACGCTAGCTGGCCAAAAGTTTGCAGATGAAAATGAGGCTCACTCCTATCTCAGGAAGGAACTGCGGGCTTATCGGGTTGAAATTGCCAATAAAGATGAGGAGAATAGAGAACTTGCTAAACAACTTAGCCTTTTAAATAAGGCGGCTAGAGAGGCCTTTGATATTGTGGATAACGATTCTCAGGACGGCGCTTTGGCTTATAAGGTTCTGGAGAAAGTATTGTGTCCAAAGGAGAAAGAATGAGTTGCTTCCATAACAAAGATATCGTGGGTGTTTGTTCGATTTGCGCCCAATCACTGGACGAATACTACCACCCTAAAACGTTGGCAGATGAGAATGCTGAGCTAAAGGCCAAGTGCCAAGATCTCGAAAATGCAGGTAAATTTATTGCAGAACAATACGATGCTGCTCTCAAAAACGCTTTGTGGGATAGAGATCAGCTGAGAGGGCTTTTAAAAGAAGCGGAGAGCGCCCTTAAGATTTGGAATGACCCAGCCCTTGTTTGTGCAGAATTTGAGATGGGATGTGCTTGCACTTGGGACGGCAAAGAATGGGGTTACTGTGACGGACATAAGATCACCCTGAAAGTTCTGGCTAAACTTGGAAAGGAAATAGGATGAAAGTCATTAGAGAATATTCAACGCATCATTACGAAGAAGTATGGGAAAAGACAGAGTATTATTGTCCTATGTGTGGCACCAGAGAAGTGTATGAGGAACAAGGCCCAAGGGATTACTATGCTGGGAATGATGCCGTGTGTTTGGCATGCGATAATTGCTTCAGCATCCATGAGATTGGATTTCATATGTCAACTTTAGGTATCGTAGAACAACTTAAAACAGGTGTTACCACTACGCCAACGACTAAGAAGGGGAATTGATATGGTTTATAAAAAGGGTAAGAAGAATAAGTTGAAGGTTGAAGATAAGGTTCAGGCCAAACCAGAATTGGTTAAGTGGTACGTAGAACATCTTAATGAGTTGAATCTAGTTCCAGGACACACGGAACTCATGGAAAAAGACTACGGGGACGTAGCCAATTGGCTATCTCATTACTTGACCAAAAAGATGCCTGTAGGCAAAGTATTAGCCTATGGAGCTGCTGATATTGAACCCTCCAAGGAAGACCCCAACAAATGGGTTGATGCGAAAGACCTAAACAACGTTTATGTTGAGTTCAAGATGCGCTATGGTAAGTATAGGACTTATGTGTCTGAGCGGAGCTTGAAGAAGGTATGAATAAATTCTTTGATAAAAAAGGTCGGGAAATTAAAGAATACGACGTTCTCAAGGTATTCCATTATGTAGCCGCTCTGCGAAGGAAGAAGGTTTACATGTATAAGTGGGTTAGAATTGACAACGAAGGATATTTTACAGGTAACTCGCTAAGCCACTGCGGTCATACCTATCGATTACGGGCTTGTGCTAATAGCGAAGGTATTCTAGAAGACTCGGAGATAGTTCAACGGGGTGGTAAATTTGATCCGGAGGAAGACTTGTGAAGCGTGACGAAATGGTCCAAATTCTTTGGTCTGAGACTGTAGAACATATGAATTGCATGTGCTGTAATACAGATTATGAAATATATTCTAAAGTTCTCCAAAAACTGGAAGACCATGGAATGCTTCCGCCCTTCAGCCATGAAATCCACCAGAAAGTGTGGCGCGATGGTGGATCAGGATATCGGTGGGATGAGGAAGAATAATATGGAAGACAAAAGAACTTTAGCTCAGCGTTGGTCCGATCATATCGCAGAATTTTGCGGTTCATGGGGGTTCGTATTTTGGTTCTCCCTAGGCATTTTCGTATGGGTACTACTTAACACCTGCTTGGTACTATTCCACAAGTTTGATGAATATCCGTTTATTTTACTTAACTTATTTTTGACTGTTGTAAGTACCATGCAGAGTCCAATTATTATGATGTCTCAAAATCGTCAAGTTGACCGGGATAGAGAGAATGTGGCCGGATTGCATGCTAAGCTGGATATTTTGTTGAAGGAGAGCGAATGAGTAGTTTAGAACCATTCCGTTACAGACAGAAGCTCATGGATGAGCATGAAGTTGCCAATAAAGAGGCTCAAGAGATGCTACTTGACGCCCTAGCAAACGGACATCATCTCACATACAAAGCCTGTTTGTATGGACCCTACATGAATTACGTAAGTTATTGGTTATCGAATGGAGAAAAGATCGACATGGTTGAACCAGCAAGCTTACATTGGGTACCGCTGGATATCATATCGCCCTATTAAGGCTCGTCTATTTCGTAAGTTTTAACACAAATTACGGGATTTCCGAACCAACTAATTCTGATCCTAGGTTTGTTTACAGGTGCACAAGGATAGCCAGGTTTGTTCCTACCGTAGCCAGGGTTGAGCAAACCCCAGCCCTGACCGTAGTAACCCCGATTAAAGAAGTCGCCAGTACCCCAAAAATAGTCGTAGTTAGTCTGGTAATCGCGCCAGTTCACCGCGTAGAACTGGTAACCCAAAGCTTCGAAATAAGCACGCATTGTCTTAGGGTTCGCGCGTAGGGGCAAGTCAACGTCCACCCAGTACATTCCGAGTTGTTGATTATTTGCGATCATCTGTGTTGTGGCAGCTACAAAATTCTTCTCGTAGAAGTTCATCAAAGCAACCAAGTCGGTAGCTGAGGTGGTATTAGATACAGGGGCTACTGTAGGGATATCAGTAATGGTAATGATAAGAGAACAAGTCAGCACCGTAGTATCTGGTAAGGTATCGCTAATGACCACGTTAGAAACAACCAGAGCCGTTGGTGTACCCGAAATCACTCCTGTGGTTGGATTCAAAGTCAATCCAGCTGGTAAACTCCCAGAAGCTATAGCAAAGTTGCTCCCGCCTGTTCCTGGCACCGGAGAAATGACTGTTGCTTGACCCATTTGAAAGAATGATGGGTTTGGAGTATAGGTCAGGGTCGGAAAGGGGTAAGCAATTGGGAATGTCATACCTTAAAGATTGCATTATTTATGCCATAAGTATCTATCTATTTGATTTCTAACATCAATTTATCAATATTAGCTCCAGATCCTAATATTAGGACTTCTTAGTTCTTTCCCCTAATATTTTCTATTGACATTTCTATTAACCTTCTATAGACTACTTCAATGGCTATGAGCAGGGAGTAGCTCTGAAACACTACTTTAAACGCGCCTGCACAATGCCCAGGCCAAAGTGGCCGCCCTGCAATTTAAGGAGAATGTATGTATTTTATTCCAAGTGATCTTTTAACAACAGTCCCCAAAGAGTTGGCTGCATTGCTAACAAATAAGAACATTAAGGCCGTTTTGGTGCTAACCGATGGTAACCATGTAGAGTGTTTTGCTTTTAATCAAAGCGACACTGAAGCGAATTTCTTACTGGACCAAGGTAAGAATAGGATTCTAAATGGGTATACAAACTATAAGGGTCGCGGACCCGTACTAGATTAAGGAGGAAGTATGGTTTTTGAAGTACAAGACACGATTCCAGTAACGGGTGAAGTGGTTACCATTACCAAGAAAGAGTACGAAGAACTTGTAAAAGATTCGGAATTTCTGAATGCTCTTAGAGCGCAAGGAGTAGATAATTGGGATGGTTATGGTGACGCACTTAGTAGTATTTGGGGAGATGACGAATGAACGAGAAATTTTTAGCTTTAGCTTATGAAATTGAACGATACGAAGAACTCTTAGTGGCAAGGAAAAAGGAACTTCACGCCGTCATGGTAGATCTTAAGGAAGGGTCTTATATCCAAGACCCAGCTACTTTGGTAGTTTATAAGATCGTAAAGCCTAACGGCAGATTCGTTTATTATTCAGACTTGGATTACAAGCGCACAGCTTTACCGGGTGAAAAGGGTGGAACTGTTCTAAGTAAGAAGGAAGCTCAAGAAGCTGGATTCGACCTAGGAGTATAAAATGAAAAACTTTTTAGTTTCTTCGGTTTCAGCAGCAATATATTCTGCAGGGTACTGGTTCGCAACCCACAATTCTGATGGTACTTGTTTAGTTTATATTATTACGCAATTGATTGAATACAACTATCTCCATATTATGGATGAACTCGAATGAAATACTTGCTTCTACTCCTAATATTTACAGGTTGTTCTACAGCAAATAGATGCAATAGTGATTATTGCACTGTAGAGGGCTGTAGTGACTTGTGTGAAAGTCTCGCCCGTGATATGGATTTTTATACCGGAAGTCCTTACAGAGGAATTTGCGTGTGTAGCCCAAATCTGTGGCACGGTAAGGAAATAAAATGACTAACCAAGAAATAAACGCCCTAGTCGCAGAAAAAGTATTGGGACTAGAAGTAGTTCGCAATAAAAAAGGTGATTGGAGCCTAGGTGAGGCGGATTATTATGATGATCGCGGAGAGTCGATTTTGTTTAATCCACTGCCCAATTTTTGGGAAGATATTGAGTACGCTTGGGTGGTAGTTGGGCATGTGTATGGTGTTTGGGATATTGGATCGGTGTCGGATGGCTGGGTAGTTAGATTAGCAACTCCCCAAGGACCTTATTCGGATAAATTTGTGAATGCAAAAGCCACAACAGTAACGGAGGCTATTTGTCGCGCAGCCCTCAAATCTGTGGGTGTAGAAGTATGATCCACTACCTAAGCCAGTGGTTCCACGTATATTTAGTACACTTTGGGCTCTGGGTAGTTTTTGGTTTTGGCTGCACCATCTACAACTCAGGTTTGCCAGCGCCACAGAATATTTGGCCAACGCTTAAAACAGCCTTGATAGTTTCGGCCATCTTGAGTGTGTTTAGTAGTCATAGTCATGTACATTATTTGAACTATTTTAGTTTGACAAGTCTAATCAAGAAGTAGGAGATTTATGGGTAAGATTTTTATGATTTTTAGAGTGTCGCACACACTCGGATTTGTGGCCGGCGATGCCGGAGTTCCTTTTAAGGAGTTGCAGCAAATGATAAATTCTTTGCCAGGAGAAACTCGTATAACTAATATTGAAGATATGCCAACTATTTCATTGTCCAAAGTGTATAAAGTAGAAGCCGAAAACGATGACTTTGCAGATGGAACCGAGATCGAAGGTAATTGGAAAAGACACGTCATTCCTATTAACGGGTTTTTGAAGCAATTTAATACTTTTCAGGGCATTACTATAATCGATCCTCCGGGTGGCGCTACTGTTGGGAATGCTCATAACCACAACACTAGTTTAGGACCTCCGACACCCTCCCAGCCTGCACATCCTTCACCTAATAGCTACAATCCAACCGCAACGGGCTACACTTTGCCTACAGCTGCTTCAGCAACCTATAAATACAAAGTTACCTATGGAAGTGTTCCAATAACTTCATATGGAATTACTGATGTGCCCGTAACCATTAGCATTAAAAATCCTGGGGTCAAAGACAAATGCACTTGTGGAGCCGACAAAGTAGCAGGACTTCATTCGAATTGGTGCGATAAGGCTAGCCTAGTATGATTGGATGGTTAGGTTCCATCGCACTTGCATTTTGTGCCTGCCCTCAGGCTTTAAGAGCCTACAGGGATGGACATGCTAAGGGATTAGATCCCACTTTCTTGATATTGTGGACTCTAGGTGAACTTTTTACGTTATTGGCGGTTCTAAAAGATGCTAGTTTCGCTTACTTGGTGTTTAATTATAGTGCTAACCTTGTATTTTTACTTGTAATTTGGCGATACAAGTTATTTCCAAAAAAGGTTGACTTTTCAAAGAATACCTTATACTATTTAAATAGGAGATCATAAGATGCTTAAGATGCTTAAAGTTAAAATTGAAGTAGAACTTAAAGGAGATCCCACAGATTTGGATGATCTTAAATATCGTCTTTTTGACTACCTTGAAGGCTGTATCGAGGAGGATGACCTTGATTTTTCACTGGATGATGAGAACTCAGAAGAGGTGGACGAGGAATGACAAAAGAAGAAGCTCCTGAATTTCCCAAAAAGCAGTCATCGTCATCTGGAACTACGCCAGCCTATTCGGTAGAAGCTCGTGTAAACTTTAGGGAACCCAAAGAAGTAGGTGGAGTTATTTTCCACAAAGAATGGAAAAGGGTCACTTTTGAAGAAGCAAAAGTTGGGGTTCCAAATCAAATATTTTGTAATAGAGCCAAAGAACTTGGTCTTCTGAGTTATTCCGCAGCGCAGGCTTTGCGTTGGTGGTTCCATGCTAGTTTAGTGTTTGACTCAGTTTTCTTTGAAACTCGTATATTAAAGCATGTAATTACTTATTCGCAGTCAGAAGAAGTAGTAGGAGCTTTTGATTTGATAGGCACAGAAGACCGAAGTTCTATGATGCCAGATTATGACTTGGGGAAGAAGTAATGGCCAAAAGATATTTGGTTATGCCCGGTAAGGTGGCGTCTAAGAATGATGGGAATGTTCATTACGTAAACGCTCGGCAGCTTATGGATCTCTACAATGTAGATCCAAAGGAATGTATTATTTATAAAGGTGATCAGCCGCTTGGGTATAGAAATTTGATAGTGCTAAGGCCAAGGTACGACGGTAACTATAGTTTGACAGAAGGAGTTAAGAATGAAGATCAGAATTAAGAAGTTGCACGAAGACGCGGTAATTCCTAAGTATGCTATGCCAGGGGACGCCGGATTCGATTTTTATGCCCTAGAAGACGTGACAATTGCTGTAGGAGAAACTAAACTAGTTCGCACAGGCCTGGCTTTTGATGTGGGCTACGGGTATGAACTCCAAGTAAGACCTAGATCTGGACTTTCATTGAAAACCTCACTGCGTGTGGCCAACAGTCCAGGAACGGTTGATTCGTCGTTTCGCGGCGAGGTTTGTGCCATTATGCATCTAGCCGCAAACAGCTATGGAACCATTTCTTACACTATTAAAAAGGGTGACCGCATTGCTCAAGGTGTGGTTTGCCCCGTAGTCCAAGCTGATATTGAGGTGGTAGACTATCTAAGTGAAACAGAACGTTCTACTGGCGGATTCGGGAGCACTGGCCTATGACTAGAACCATCACCGAACTACTGCATGACATCACCCAATTAGACTATGAAGTTCAATTCTGCAGCGATTTCAACGGCATGATTAGAGTTGAATACAGGAAAGAATGGGATAAAGACTATTATCACCATGAACACAGAGGCTTTCCAGGAGCAACAATGAAACACCTAGAAGAACAGGTCTACCATTCGCTTATTAACTTTTTAGAAGATCATAACGAGGAACTTTACAATGGTGTTTGAAATACACTCAGATCGATTTGGTCATCCCTTCCTAAAGAAGGTAGATCGCCGTAGGACTAATCAGGATGGTCGCGGTCATTGGGTTGAAATTGGCAGGGCAGACCAAAAGGGCATTGAAAAATATGTTAAGGTGAACCAAAAAACAGGACATGTCGTACTTTTGGATGAAGATGGTGTCTACAGAATGCTAGTGCTGACAGATTGAGGTGATATTTGAGCGACAGAATTAGACTTACAAAAAAGCAGATAGATTTCGTCATGGAGCATACCATGGAACTAGACCCCGAAAAAGCAGTTGAAAGATTCGCTGATTTGATGATTATGGAACGCGTCGATCCTACGGACATGGTTATTCTAATCGATAAATTGATACAAAGGATGAAGAAATGAGTAAACGAAGCTTTTGGGTACAGATTGATGAAGGAAGTGGAAATCCTGTAGATGTTTGCTGGGGCTACTACGAATCAGATCGACCAACGATAGGCGATTGGGTCTTGGCAAGTGAAACTGATGAACCCAAAGAGCGAAGAGGCAAGAGTCGTAGGGCTCAACTCCGCCAGATGCAGAAGGCATTGGCCGAGAGATGGACAAAGTTGAGTAGAGCTGAGCTTTTGAATTCAGAACTAATTAGAGAAAATGTAGAACTCAGATCCCAACTTACCACTTTGAGGAGTCAAGATGTTAAATTCTAAAGCTCTAAAAGAACGCAAGCCCCGCTGGCTCGCAATGGATTGTGGTTGCCCAATGGGAGTTGATACTGATTGTAATTTGTTCCAGAAGGGGCTTCACCATGTTCTACAGTTCATTATGTTTAAGGTTGTTTATCCAATTGAAAGCTTTTTTGATGTAAAGATAGATAGAACTCGCAGAGCTTGGGATTACGCTCGTTTTGGATGGAAAAACTACGATTTCGATTTTGCTTGCGCTTATGATCTTCTTAATTTTAAGCTTAAGAGAATCCGTAAGGCGCTAGAGAACGGCCATGCTGTTCAAGAAGACGAGGATATGAAAGCGTTGAGCGATCTAATTAAGATCACTTGGAGGCTTCAAAGAGGTAGATATGAAGATAAGTATTATCGCCAGCACGAGAGACGCTGGGGTAAGCTTGAAACTAAGACTATTCCTGAAAAGTTCGATAAGAATGGAGAGCCCACTCTCTTTAAATGGGAATCTTGGCGTTCCGGTACCCTAAATGCAACCGAAGAAGTCAAGAATCAAGAAATGGAAGAGCGTCAGGAGATGTATAAAAAAGCTGATCAGGATTATTTGAACGACGTTGATAAGCTGGCACATATACTTAAAGCGCACGCAAGAAAATGGTGGGACTGATGGGATTTAATATCGATGATCTAGATATTACCGATGAGCAGAAGACCAAATTGAAAAGGCTGAGCCGTTGGGCCATTTGGAATGGAGCCTGGATAGCATTCAAGAATTTTAGTTTACTAGTAGCCGCCACGATTTTAATTGGATATTTAAATTTTAAATATTTGAATTCCGAAGCCTTTGTTACTGTTTCAAGCTTCCTAAACGGAATCATGTTTGTACTGCAAATTAGGCTTGACTTTCGTAAGGGAAATGCTAAGCTGGTAGAAGAAATTAACAAGATACTTGAACCACAAGAATAATAGAGGACACCGTAAATGAAGAGTTCGTTCGATGTTTTTTCGTCTAAGTTTTCACAAGACATTTATCTGCAAAAATACTCCAAAGACGGAGTTGAAACATGGGCTGATACAGCCAAACGAGTAACTGAAGCAGTTTGTTCTCAGTTACTTGATGCCAAGACTAAAGAAAAGATCTACAATATCATCCTAGATCGTAAATTCATTCCAGGTGGACGCTACCTGTACGCTGCCGGAAGAGAGTTCCATCAAGTTAATAATTGCTTTCTATTCAGAGCAGAAGATTCCAGAGAGTCCTGGGCTGAAGTTCAACACAAGGTTACTGCAGCGTTGATGACTGGTGGTGGTATTGGAGTAGAATACTCTAAGTTGCGTGGCGAAGGCGAAAAGATCGCTCGAACAGGTGGGACTTCTACAGGACCGATTGCCTTGATGAAAATGGTTAACGAGTCTGGGCGCTATATTATGCAGGGAGGACAACGTAGATCTGCAATCTGGGCTGGACTCAATTGGTCACATAAGGATGTTTTTAAATTTATCCACCTCAAGGACTACACGGATTTCCTTAAGCAGGCTAAACTATCAGACCTAACGTTCCCACTCCCAATGGAACTCACCAATATTTCTGTGGTCTATGATACGGAATTCTTCATTGCTATAGAGAACGAGAACCACGACAAGCACCAACTGGCCAAGAAGGTTTGGTTGGAAAATTGTAAGCAAGCATTTTCTTCTGCTGAACCAGGCATGAGCTTTAACTTCCGTAAGGATGCGGAATCATTGAGAAATGCATGTACGGAAGTGACGAGCGAAGATGATTCTGATAAGTGTAATCTAGGAACAGTTTGGATTAATAGGATTAAGGATAAGAAGGATCTTGCAGAAACCGTTAAGTACGCTACCTTGTTCTTGCTTTGTGGTGGTATCTACAGTGACGTTCCTACAGCCAAGATTAAGGAAGTGGGCGTTAAGAACAACCGCATTGGATTGGGTCTAGGTGGAATCCATGAATGGCTCATGGCCAGAGGTTTGGGATATGAAGTAAGCCCAGAACTCCACAAGTGGCTGTCTATTTATGAACAAGAATCAGACTCCGCAGCCTTCATTGGAGCTAAGCAATTGGGAGTATCTGTGCCAAAGGGGGTTCGTGCAATCGCTCCAACAGGAACCATCGGGATCATTGCAGAATCTACTACAGGGATTGAACCACTCTTCTGTAAGGCTTATAAGAGGCGTTACTTCAAGGACAACAAGTGGATGTATCAATATGTAGTGGACGGATCTGTCAAGAGGCTCCTAGAACAAGGTGTCAAACTTGAAAATATCAAGGATTCTTACGACTTGACATTTAAGCAACGGGTTAAGTTCCAGGCCGATGTTCAAAACTATGTGGATATGTCTATTTCTAGTACTTGTAACATGCCGTCATGGGGATCTGAGACTAATAATGAAGATAACTATGAGAAGAATGCTAATGTTCTTCTGAAGTACGCTAAGCGTCTTAGGGGATTCACCGTTTATCCAGATGGATGCCGTGGTGGACAGCCATTGACACGAGTTACTCTGGAAGAAGCTCTTCAAGATGAAGGCAAGGTGTTTGAGGAAATGGAAAATAGTTGTGTTAACGGGGTTTGTGGGATATGAATGAAATATTACGCATTAAGTTCGGCAGTCATCTTTACGGGACAGATACCCCAGAATCCGATTTGGACTACAAAGCTATATACCTTCCAAGTCCAAGAGAAATCGTATTAGGAAACTATAAGAAGACCATTCAAAAAACTCGACCAAAAGCTGATTGTGAGCGTAATACGAAAGACGACATTGATATTGAGATCTTTAGCTTAGATCGTTTTTTAGAATTATTAATGGAAGGCCAAACCGTAGCCCTGGATGTTTTGTTTTCTCCAGAATTTAGAGCTTCTAAATATAGCTCCATAGGAGCCAATTCTTTCATAATTTCTCCTATCTATGAAAATAGAGAAAAGCTTCTGACTAGAAACGTTTGTGCTTTCATCGGTTACGCGAAAACTCAAGCTCAAAAATATGGGCTAAAAGGCTTTAGAATTCATGCACTTAGAGCCACCCTAGAATGGCTAAAAGATCTCCCAGAATATATGGAATTAGGCGCAACTGACGTAGATAACTTTATTAAAACTTGCCAGAATGAGTACATAAAGGTAACACAATGTAAAGCACCTAATGGAACTCTAGAGCCTCATCTAGAGGTATGTGATAAAAAGTATCCCTATCATGCTAGCGTGAAGTATGTGAAATCACAAATTCAACGTAAATTTGATGAATACGGCAAGAGAGCGCTACTCGCTGAGAACAACCAGGGCGTGGATCAAAAAGCGTGTAGTCATGCCATTCGTGTAAATAGTGAAGCTTTGGAACTACTCCAGACAGGACATATTACGTTCCCTAGACCAGATAGAGAACTTTTGCTCAAGGTTAAATTGGGACAGATTCCATATAAAGAAACTGCAGAAATCATTGAGAACGGTCTAGAACTACTTAAAGAAACTCAGCTAAAATCTACCCTCCGCGACACACCAGACAAGGAATGGGCCGACAACTTTATTTATGAAGTTTATTCAGATATCGTAAAAAGAGGTTGACTTTTATAAAAGTTTGGGTAGGATGGTATGTATGAGCAAGTTAATCCTAATGGTAGGCCCACCTGGCAGCGGTAAGAGTTCTAAGGCTAAAGCCCTAGCTCGCAACGAAGGCTATATCTACATCAATCAAGATTCCCAACAAAAAGAACATCTGGTTCTATTCCATCAAGCCATCCAAGACGGCAAAGATATTGTGATCGATAGGCTCAACTTTAATAAAATCCAGAGAGATCGCTATCTTAATCCAGCCAAAGGAAAGGGCTATCAGACTGAAATTATCGTTCTCCATGAGTCTTTTAAGACCTGCTTTGATCGTTGTCTAGCCCGTAAGGACCATGAAACGATTAAAGTAGAAGCTGATGCTAGCAATGCTCTAAACATGTTCTTTTCCAAGTATGAGCGCGTGCAAGATTCGGAAGCGGACACCGTGACTAGGGTGTGGCCTGAGGGTTTTAAAGAACCAGTGATTTGGTCAGATTTAGACGGGACTCTATGCGATGTGGAACATAGACGTCATTTTGTTCGAGGAGAATGCAAAAAAGACTGGAACGGTTTTTTTAAAGGAATGGCAGACGACACAGTAAATTGGCCTGTAATGGACCTACTAAAGAACTTTTCTAAGAGCCACGGAGTTGTATATTGCTCTGGTAGACCGGATAACTGGCGTAAGCAGACGCAAGATTGGCTAAAAGATAATAGCGCTCCGCATGGTCTTTTGTTTATGCGGCCTAGAAGTGATTCTAGGCCGGATAATATTGTGAAGGAAATAATGCTTGATTTTGAAGTGTTGACCCGCTTCGATGTTTATTTTTGTTTAGATGATCGAAACCAAGTAGTTAAAATGTTACGTCAACGTGGGCTAACGGTTTTTCAAGTAGCAGAAGGTAATTTCTAAAGAATTGGAAGGTAGTCCTTCCCGTGGCGCAATCCCGTTGATGGACATGGCTGGTTGACATGCCTGGAGGGATCTCAAACCGGCCCACGTAAAAATGATGTTAGAATGTTGAATAGGAGCAAATATGTCTGAAACTGATTTTAAAGTACCATTGACCAAGATTTTGGAAATTAACCCGCATAATAACGCGGAAAAACTTGAGGTCGCAGTTGTGTACGGATTCCAGATTGTAGTCAGAAAGTCCCAATATAAAGTGGGAGATAGCGTAATTCTAATTCCGATTGACTCTGTGCTCCCGAAATGGCTAGAGGATCGAATCTTCCCCCCAGAATCTAAAGTAAAATTAAATGGAAGCAGGGTGCGTCAGATACGGTTGAGAGGGCTCGCTTCGCAAGGAATGCTGCTGGACACTACTGATGTAAGAGATAAGGTAGATTTTAAGAAGGTTCGTTTCGAAGACAACTTAGCAGAAGCTTTGGGTGTTATCAAGTACGAACCTCCAGTTAAGGGTCCTTCAACAACTATAGGTAAAGATAAGCAAAGGAATAAGCCTTACGAACACCCATTATTCCACAAATATAACGGGCTTGATTCCATACGCTGGCTACCTAATTTGTTTAAAGAAGGTGAAGAAGTCGTTATTCAGTGCAAATTGCACGGTACGAATGCACGGGCATCCTTACTGCCTTACCAAACCAACACTCTGTGGCGTAAGATAGTTAAGTTCCTTGGTCTGGCCCCTAAACAGGAACAATGTTATGGGTCTAATAATGTCCAAAAAGCTGTAGGTCGCGACAATAAGCATTTCTATTCAGAAGATGTTTGGGGACAAACGTTCAGATCAATTGACGTGTTTAGTAAACTTAAACTAGGTGAAACGGTCTACGGAGAGATTATTGGGCCAGGGATTCAGGCCAATTACGACTATAGCCTCAAGGAATACCATTTTGTGCTGTTTGATGTCAAAGTACTTCAACCAGATGGCAAGCAAACCTGGCTTAATCCAGGGGACGTAGAAGTCTTTGCTAAAGAACGTGGGTTTGAGTACGTTCCAGTCCTGCACAAAGGTCCGTACAACAAGGAACTTGCCTATGGGTTAACCAAAGGTCCTAGCGTATACGACCCTAATACCAAGGTCAGGGAAGGTATTGTAATTAAGGCTGCCACTGATTATAGTATTGAGGGCAACAAGAAGGCTTTGAAGTGGATAAGTGAGGATTATTTGGATGACAAAACCAATAGCGACAACCATTAAAGTACCCTCCACCGGAAAAGTTCTTCTGAGTAAGTTCAAAAATCTGATTGACATTTCCAAAGTAGTATATTACTCTTTAGATATAAATGAGGATAAGACTCTCACTTTAAAGTTTTTCGACAAAAATAAGAAGTTGATCAAACCGAAGGAAAATAAAGATGGCAAAGAAAAAGCTAAAAGCAAAAAAGACAATAAAGCCAAGCGGTAAGAATATTGTCGTATATGTTGACAACAGCATTCAAAAAGTAAAAGTGTTTAAAGACCTTAAAAAAGCTCTCTCTTTCGTAGAAACTTACACGAAGGAGAATCCAGATCCCATGGATGGGTACTGGATAGATTTGCTAGTCACAAATATTAATGGCAAAGTTGTTGCTATGGACCAAATGGAAATCGAGAAGGGATAATATGAGTACAATTAAGATTCACGAAGCAGTTCTAGATGTAACACCTACAGAATTTAAGAACTTGCCAGCTGACGCGACTTATAAGTTGACCAAAACAGGAAGTAAACTATACAACTTCTATGTTTCAGATGGCGATACTATGACTGGATCGCTTCAAATCGTAAATGTCAAGGAATTGGGACTGCCAGGTGTTAAAGTGAATAGTCGGAATTATACGGATTACATTCGAACCAGTCCTATTGTGAAAGTTCTGGATGCCACTAGCGATACGATCACTTTTGAGACTGAGGGTGGTTTTTATAAGCTTGAGAAGCTCCCATATGAAGCATAAACTACACGGTGATGTACCAGAAGAGCATCTCAAAATAGCTGAAGAACTCATTGGACTTGAAGAATATTTTGAATCTAAGGCTGTTACTTTTCCGAGTGATTTGATGGCCAAAGGATACGTCTGCCTTGCTGCAGACTGGTATGCTATGGGAGATGAAGATAAAGGAAGAGACCTACTCGATAAAGCAGTTAAGGTATGTCCTACCTATTTTGATAGAGAGATCAAGATACAAACTCAGGAAGACCCAACTTTCAATCTTTTGGTTAGAACCTTGTCCGCTAATATTGTTGCCCTTTTTAGCGACATAGTCTATGGTGAAAACTAATGGATGTAGAAATTATTTGTAAGTATTGTGGCCATAGAACTGAAAAGCACATCTATAGCGCTGCTTCTTTAGAAGGCATTAAGTGCAGCGTGTGTGGTGACAAGGAAATGTCTGTTAAGGATCTTTCTAAAACGAAAATAGACACTTATGCCGGCGCTCCTCCTTTTACGAAAAGTGAAGAAGATGATCCAGAAGATATGAGAATGAAGGGTATGTCTTGGAATATGGGGAATGACTGAATGTGTAAAATTTGCTCGGAGTGGCAACTTGGAAAAATGACTGATAAAGAGGCTTTTAGAGCTATTGGAGAAACAATCCAAGACGAAAATGATGACAACAGACAGCACCTATTCGAGTTATCTGAGCGTATTGTAAGTAAAGGCGATACGTACAAAGAATGGTCTGAAGATTCGGAATCCCTTTATTTGGATGATCTTGACGAAGAAGTATTCCAGGAGGACTAATGTCTTTAGTAGCTGTGGCCATCAGCTTAGCGTGCACCGATCTGAGTCCTGGGCACATGGATGCGTGCTCCAAAGCTTTAGAAGCTAGTACTAAACAAGTTCAGTTGTTTCAAACTGATGAAAAACTTGAAAACTACATGACTAACTATGCTACCAAGACATCTGTAAAGTATCTGGGGCAAGAAACCGTTGGGGCTATTGGTAGTGTAGCTTATGTCTATAAAGTAGTCAGAGACCGTAGTATAGAGTTCAGGCTACCCACATTTGGAGTTTGCGAGTCTGCTAGCAACAGGATAACTACCAATTCCTACAGCTTGAATCTCAAGTGGAGCATGCCCTGGAAATAGTTCTTGACAAATTCGATTTAATATGTAAATGTTGATATATGAGGATTACTTAATGAAAGAACTATTGACTTTTGACGATGTTCTGATTACACCTAAATTTTCTACCATTACTAGCCGAAAAGACGTGGATTTAACCTCTAGTCCAGATGGATTGCCCTACTTGAGATTGCCAATCATTTCAGCTAACATGGATTCTGTAACAGGCCCGGAAATGGCGAGAGCGATGCTAAAGGGCGGTGGAATTGGATGTCTTCATAGATTCTGTTCTATAGAAGACAATGTAACAATGTTCAAGGACAGCTATCTAGTAGAGCCCCGTGATCGTATGGGACCTCAATTACCCATGGTTTCGATTGGATTGGGCAATGCGGAGCTTGAAAGAGCTGAAGCTTTATCTCATGCCGGAGCTTATACTGTGGTGATTGATGTGGCTCATGGAGCGAGTATGAGCGTGGTGAATCAGGTTAAAGAGCTTCGAAAACTTTTTAAAAAAGATTTGTCCATTATTGTCGGTAATTTTGCCACCGCAGATAGCGTGGAAGATTTCATGCACCATTTAGACGGTGGATATGAGATTGAAGGGATAAAAGTTGGTATCGGACCAGGAAGCGCCTGTTCTACACGCACTCAGACTGGCTGCGGATATCCCCAATTGAGTGCAATTTTGGAAATTTCTGAAGTACTTTTTGATACCAATATTTCTGTCATCGCTGACGGAGGAATGAAAAATTCTGGGGATGTTGCAAAAGCCCTAGCCGCAGGTGCTCACATGGTTATGAGCGGCTCTTTCTTTGCTGGGACTGACGAGAGTCCTGGAGAGAAAGTTTGGAAAAGCAAAGGTTTCTATTATCCTGAAAAGTCGGTGTACCCAGTAAGAATGACTGATGGCCTGCAAGTTTTGGATAAAACCTACCCGATTGATCTGCCAGCTTTCAAGAAATACCGTGGATCAGCCTCCAAGGAATCCTATGAAGCACAAGGGAAGGAAGCTCAATGGCGTACTGCTGAAGGTGAAGCTTTTTATGTACCTTATAAAGGATCTGTTAAGGACATACTCCAGAATATTGAGGGTGGACTAAGAAGCGCGTTCTCTTATGTGGGAGCGACCAATTTGAAGGAGTTCCAAGAAAAGGCACAATTTGTAAGAGTTTCTGGTGCGGGATATTTCGAAGGAACACCGCATGGAAAGAAGTCATGAAAGTTAATATCGATGATTATAAGGTAGGAAGAGCTTTCGTTCAAAAGTGGTATTTGGAAAAAGGGAACGGAAAACCTGCAGAAGCAGCTTCTATTATAGCCACGGCCATTCACACTCCAATTATAGTGGTTGCTTTTTGGATCGGTGAAGTGGATGGATGGTCTCCAGAGACCTTGAACACCATAGCTAGAATGGTACAATTTTACAAATACACTGAGGTTTTGGGAAAACCCGACACTTACCCTGGAGATGCGATATGAAAATATGCTTCTGTGATTTTGACGGTGTCCTACGAATCGGAGACAAGTTTTCTCCATCTGCTATAAAGAATCTAAATAGGCTTCTTAAGAAGGAACCTGATCTTAAGATCGTCGTTTCCTCTAGTTGGCGCCATAGAGGTTTGAAATTCTGCAAAGGGATGTTGGAAAAACAGGGTGTAGATTCAGAACGAGTCGTTGACACCACAGATGGAGCAAAAAGAAACAACAGAGGGCATCACATCGAAAGATGGATCAAGGACCATAAGCCAGAAGCTTTCGTTATCCTAGACAACAAGGCAGATATGGATAAAGTGCTAGATCATCTAGTTCAAACGAATTCTTTTATTGGACTAACCGAATCAGATGTAAAGAAATCCCTTGACATCTTGAAAAAGACCAAGTAGAGTGTGAGATAGGTAATTAAACAAAGGAGAATAGTATGAAATTGGGACGAGATTTGGAAATTGCAGTAGAAACAGTAAGTTATCTTAAGGACAAGGAAAATCCAGTGACAGTTGTAGAGATTTCTAGGAAGCTAAACGTTTCCTTTCATTTTCTTCAACAGATCACACGTAAACTGCGTCTTGCAGGACTTGTGAATGTGAGGCGTGGGCGCGGAGGTGGTCTTATCCTGAATAAGGATAATGGTTCTGTTACAACCTATGCAGTAGCCAGGGCTTTGAATAAGCTCACCGAAGGGCTTGATGCTGGTGACCTTAGCTCACTCAACAAACTTCGCCAATCTATTGTGGATGCCTACACCAATACGGTGATTTGATGTCTTTTAAGTGGATAAATAAGATCAAATTGTTGCTTGTACCCCCTAAAAAGGGAGAAATCTATTACGGAAATCCGCTTCATTTTGTGATTGGTAGAGGATTTGAACAAGTGCTCCATTCATTAAAAGATAGAAATGGAGTATCTGTTTTGACTCCAGTCCCCAGTAATGATTGTTATCGACTCAGAATACAACTGGACGCTGTAACGTACTATGTTTGTGAAGCAGAAGTCTTTTGTAAAGCAACGAATGATTTATATGTAACCAACACATTATCGGGACAATGGATGCACCGATCTCAACCTAGAAGAGTTAAAAAAGAGCTTTTCAATCAGTGGATTTTAGACGGTGTTATAGAAAAGGAAAAAATATGAAAAATGTTATTATTTTTATCGCACTACTTTTTGTAGTTGCTTGTTCTAGTGTGACAAAGATCAAAGCAAAGAATTGCGTGGCCATTGGTAACGATTTATACGAATGTGAAGAATTGCCAAACTATAACTATAATCGTCGGTAATAAATGAAGTTATTTATATGTCTTTTGCTATTGTTTTCTACTATATGCCAATCAGACGAAGGATTCGTTGGTTATGGCGTAGGAATGGGTCCTAGCGCTTCAACTTTCTTCGCCGAAACTAAAGTGGCAGAACTTGGACTAAGAAATTTTTTGTGGGATGGACTTTATTGGCAAAACAAAATAGGTTTCTGGAAAGACGGAAGCAATGATCCAACTAGAAGTAGTAGTCTTTACGCGTCATCAGGAATTGGATTGGAAGTCGATCTCCATCCAGTAGAACTTAGGAGTGGTTCTGGGTTGACTATTATCTCCAGCCCAGACAGCTATCTTGGGGGTAGATTTCCACAATTCAGTACAGATTTTTACGCTGGTGTTAGAGATAGGCACGGAAATGGGATTGGGTTGGATTACAGTCACACATCAAGTGCCGGTATATTTGATCAAAATGTGGGTAGAGACTTTTTAACGTTGCAACTAAGTATGAAATGGTAGGATATGACTAAAAAGAAAATCAAAAAGTCTAAAAAGAAACTAACTCCAAAACCTTCCAATGAAACTCTTCATATAATGGCCATGATAGAATTAACGAAAAGAAATATTACTAACGATGACTCTCCTCTGGATTTACTGTTTAGGGGTCAATTAAAGAAACTTGAGAGTAGACTAAAAGAGGGTGTATGAATTTTTTAAGAGCCTATTTCGGAGCATTATACTATATATTGAGCTTTTTAGGCTTTTTTTATCTTATCTTTGCGCTCGCGTTCCAGCAGGAATTCGCCCCTTTATATTTTCTTTACATAGGATTTGTGGCAGCTCTGGGAGGCCCCCTTAGAATTTGGTTTCGTTTGTAGATACGTGATTTTATAGACTTATTTAGTTTAATGATATAATAGGGATATCTAGGGTTAAAGTCGGAATCTTTAACCTAGGATGTTCCTATTTTTATTAATTGTTTACTAAACGTAAGGTCTTGAAATGGCTGAGAAAAAACTCAAAATATCACTTGATCTAGACGATAAGCAGTTCAATGCTACTATCAAAAAAATGCAGGAACAGCTGAATCAAATGTATTCTGGTCCTCAGCAAATGACCCAACTTAGGCAAATATCGCAAAAAATGCAACAGCATGGGCTAGGTACGATGCCTGGAGCCCCTTCTCAACAGCAATACGAACAATCTCAGAAGAAATATAGAGATGATTTGGTTAAAGATCTCAATTTAACTAAGGGCAAGTATACTGAACTTTTGAATGAAAAAAACAAGATTCTCCAAAAAGAAAAGGAGATGAGTTACGAAGCGAAGCAGGCTTTGGGCAACGATGAAAAAAAGCTGAAGATACAAGAACAAATAACGGAGACAATGGCTAAAGCTGCTGCTATTACAACAAGAATTGCTAGTATGGATGAAGAATCCAATAAAAAAATTAGAAATTCTGCGGCAGATATACCTAAAATGGGAGCCGCGATAGCTGCCATAATCACTGGTGTTGGGGCTGCTGTGGCTGGAATAAGTAGGCTTCCATTAGATGCGGCTTCTGCTATGGGGAGTTCCAACAATGCGCTTGTTGGCGATCAATTAAAAGCCGCCGCTGATCCTTATCACTTAGCTTTTATGCCTGAAAGAGCGGCAGCAATGGCTAATGCTAGGAAGGCTTGGCAAGGCCAAAGAACTTTCGACACCGCCCAACAGTGGGCTGGAAATGCTTTGGTAGGGGCAGGTGCAGTCGGCTTGGGAGCTGCGGGACTTTTAGGTGCAACTGGCGTAGGGATTCCAGCAGGATTGGTGGCAGGCGGCCTAGGAGTAGCCGCTGGCGGTATTGGCATGAAATTGCTCGATTCGAAACAAAGAGCCAAGACACTCGGCGATACGGAATCTTATGAAAAGCTTTCCTCTCAGGATTTAGCCGAGTTCGTAAAACGGTCGCAAGAAGCCGAAGAGAATGCTGACCCTCTTAAAAAAGCGGCTGCAGAGTATAATGCTCATAATTATCAAAGAAATCTTGGTGCTCAAAGAGGGTTAGGCCTTTCTGATCAAGGTTTTATGGGTAAGAGTGGTTTCCTGCAAAGAAATATGTCATATGGGGGAACTACTCAATTTACTGAAGAGCAAGTTACTCAAATGCAGCAAGCTATAATGGGAGCTGGTGGATCTGCTAGAGTTGGCAGAGAATCGGGTTACGGGCTTCAGTTGCAAAAAGATTATAATTTAACTAACGCTCCCCAGATGCTGGCCAATATTAGTAAGACTATGGGTGGAGCACAAGAGACTAAAGAAGCTTCCGCCAAGATTATCGGAGAAGCTTTTAAGATAGGTCTGAATGATAGCGACTTAGTTGACTTATTAAGAGATTTTACGCAAACTACTAGTGAATATGTATCTAGAAGTGGTGCTAAAACCCCAGGAGATGTTTCTCGCATTAGCGAGCAATTCGGCAGAGGATTTGTAGAAAATACGTCTGCAGGTATGGAAGCCGCAAAGACTGCTTATGAGGCTTATCAAAAACTCGGTAGTCAGCAGGGTGGTCCTTTTAGCGTAATGCAAAGAGCTGCGATGTTGAGAAATCCTGTAGGCAGACGCCTAGCGGGCATGGGCGACGAAGGGGCCATGCTATTTGAGCAGTTGAAAAAGATATCACCAGCAGATTTAACAGAACAGCATCCAGTTGTTCAGGAAGCCATGTATCAGCTCAATAAGCGCGGTGGCAAGCAAGTCACGGCACAAGATATAATGGGAATGAAGGATTCCACAACTGCTGCCGGTTCAGATATCACGGGACATACACAAGAGAATGCCAAGGCAGTTAGATCCTGGTTAGAAAAAGCCGGATACAACTCTATGTCTGAGGCTAAACGTTTGGGAGCCGATATTCCTGCCGAAATAGAATCTGCTGCCAGACAAACAGGTTTGTGGTATACGGCTACCGGTACAGGCGCTGCTCCAGAAATAACTAAAGCACAGGAAATGAATGCGGCTGGTGCATCTCTTACTCCAAAAGGTAAGGGTTTCTTCCCTCGCCCACTAGCTCCAGAAGAACCTAAAACGCCCAAATTGGCGGATCAAGAGAATGCTGCCATAGCGGCAGGTCAATTAAAATTTATACAAAATTTCGAATCTTTCGGTAAAAATTTAGTTCCAACAGCCACAGATGTAGACAAACTTACTGTATCTATACTTACGTTGGGCGCCGCCGCAGCAGCCGTTAAAGAAGGAAAAATGAAAGCCGAAGACTACAATGCCATGGCAGCTAAACTGGGCAAATCTCAGCCTCAAGCCAATTCTTCATCTGCTGGCAAAAGCTCACCCATGATTGGGCCATCTGGTGGTAAATGGTAATGAATGGAGTAAGTGCATACACCGTAGACTTACTGCCTAATTCCCAGCAAGCTGTGGTTGATTCGGCCATCAATCCTAATTTTTCAAACGATTCTACATCTAATGATCCTGAATCATTTGTGAACCAAAGCAGTCCTACTTGGGTTCTAACCTTCATTAGATTTGAGAATAGAGACACTTTTAGAAATAATAACAATTCGGCTCTAGAAGTTAAACAAAACGATCCTTTAGTCATTGAAAGTGATTGCATAGCTGTAACAACAGGTATGAATAAAGGCACTTTGACTCCTTCTATGGAAGCTACATTCAAAGAAACCGATGTCAATTATCTGACCGCTGTAGCCCCAGGTGACTTTGTATTCGTAAACATCCTAAACTGGGAGTCTGATGCCCGCAGAGTAGCCCAAAATGCCAGAAATGGTTCTCCAATAAATGGACCAGATGATGGTTTTAAGGGTCTTTACAAGATACAAAGAGTCAGTAAAAATATTTCTATTAACGAGCAATCGGGCACTAAACAAGTCATCTATAAAATAGATGGTTATGGTTTTACAGAATTTAATAATACCATCTATTTCAATCAAAATCTACTGGCATCAGGGTCAGAGTCTAATTTTGGTATCTTCATAAGAAAGCTATCTTCTGATTGGGCTCAGTTGGCTAATAGTAAAGGTTATTTTCAATTACGTGATATAGTAGCCCTTCTGATCACCAGTTTTATCGGAAATGGAATAAACACCACAAATTACAGTGATGATTTTAAAGCTTTTTTACCTACAGCCAACACGCAATTTTTAATACCTGCTTTGGTAGGCAAGCTAATGGGAATATCTAACGCAAAAGCCGCAAAAGATATCTACAACTACAATTTTGGAGTTCAGGGGTATTCGGGAAGCAGTAACCAGACAATGGCCCAAGGCTTGAATCCAAAATTCAACTCTAATTTCAGTGGTCCTGGCTTTCATTTTACTCCTACCCAACTGCAGGGTCTGTCATTTTTCATGCCAGAGTATTGGAATTCCGTAAAAGCTTGGTCCATTCTCAATCAATATACTAATGCACCGCTTAATGAAATTTTTACTTGCTATAAATTAGGAACAGATAATAAGATTTACCCTACTGTAGTTTTTAGACAAATTCCGTTCACTACTCAAGATTTTAAAGCTAGAACAAATGTTACCATACCTGTGACACAATTTTTAACGATCCCACGCTGGAAAGTGGACTCTGCTTTGGTTTATAGTTACGATATTGGAAGAGACGAGGTGGCTAGAATCAATTTTTATCAGTATTATTCCAGAGCTGCCATAAATGACAAACAGGGATCGGGACCGGCCCAAGAAGTGGGTGCTGGTAATTACGCATTTGATTCCGAAGATGTAACCAGAAGTGGTCTAAGACCGTCAATAGTAAGCAACATGTTCGATCCTTATGTACAAACAGGCCCACTTAGCCCGTCGTGGGCCAAAATTATGGGGGATGCCACCATAGGTGGTCAGCTCAAATTGAACGGCACCATAGAAATGCTTGGCGTGTCCCAACCAATCTGCATTGGGGATAACTTACAATTTGAAGGCGTTGTGTTTCATATAGAAAGCATCATTCATTCTTGTAACATAGACCCAAGTAGCGGTATAAAAAGATTCAAGACTACTTTGAAATTAAGCCAAGGAGTGGCCTTGGATAGTCCTAGCAGTGTGACACAATACTCTGAAATGACTAATACTAGTGGCTACTTAGACAGACAAAATGACTACAACAATTTGGACCAAATACTGCCTGGGGTATCTGAATCGCAGGATGTTCTTGATAGAAGCAATAATATTGATATAGATCCTAGCCAAATTAAAAACTTTCCCTTTCCTCAACCCACTGACCCAGAGAGCTGAAAATGAGCAATCATCTTGAAAATGGAACAGTTTTGCCGTTTGGAGTTTTGGGACTAGATGTAGAGTCCGAAACGGCTGCTTTTAATAAATCCTATAAAAATACACAAATGAGAATGGGTGTGGTCCTGAAGTCTTACGCAGTGGGTGATCCCAATAATTTCTCTCGTTTGTCAACCGAATATGATGTACAAGTTTTTGAACAAAATGAAAATATTAGCTGCACCAATATTATCTACAGAAACTGTCTTTCATCAGATGGACTGGGTTCTGTAGCTGATTTTTTTGAAAAGAATTTGCGTTATCAGATCCAAGACAATAATAAAAATGGTGAAGCAAATACATCAGATCAGAACGGCGCTATAGTTCTTATCCTTTGTTTGGATGGTTTTACTAACAAAGCTGTTATTCTGGGTGGCTATCCACATCCTGACAGGGATACTACATTAAAAGATACCGATCCTCATCTTGAGGGTGAATATAACGGTGTCAATATAGTAGTCAATAGCGATGGTTCTACGGCCCTTACGTGGAATAGCGCTACCGATAATGACGGCAAGGTAATAGACGATTCTCATGGAACCACCGTCCTGGCCATAGATGTAGACGGGACCTTCACAATTACCAATAATGCAATTATGTTTAAGCTGGACAATACCAATCAAGAAGTCAATGTAACTTCTGCTGGGGATTGGACACTTACCGTACAAGGCAATATCAATATCACTGCACAAGGCAATACTACGATTACAACTACCGGAAACACTAGCATCACTTCCAGCGGCAATACTGTGATAGACGGGACTCTAATAGATTTAGGTGCTAACGCGGTAGAGTCTGTGATTAAGGGTACTTCTTTTATGGCCTATTTTAATACACATACACATGCCACAGTTTTAGGACCCAGCTCTCCTCCTATAGTTCCTATGCCTCCTAATACATTGAGTACAAAGGTATTTACTGAATGACGTTATCCACTGCTGCTGACTTTAAAAGTCAACTACTAGCTTTAAGCCCAACAACTGATCCAGCATCGGGGGCCGCAGCTTTTGTTGGAGCTTTAGCTGGATTCATGAATCAAACACAGGCAGGAAGCACAGGAAGTCCCGGTATATTTACATTTAATAATGCCGTAATGATTCCCTTAATGCTAGCCATGCTACCAGTACCGGACAATTCTTGGATACCAATTTTTGTCACTAATTGGACCACTGCTGTAACCGCTAGTATTATAACTCCCGGCACCGTAATGAACCCTATATGGATAGGATCAGCAAGCTTGGACTCCAACACACTCCCTACGGCTGCGGCCACAATTATCACAATCCCAGCTGCAACAGCGGCGCTCAGTGCTGGATTAGTGAGCGTTCCCACTGCCAGCGACAAAACACTTCAATTTGCTACATCGATTAGAGACGCTACCCTTGCGTTCACCTTTCTTTGTATTGGTTTAGCGGCCCCACCTGCACTAACCCCTATCCCAATACCTATATCGGCACAATAATTTATGATAAAACAAAAAAGTCCATTTAAAGGGTTTACCGTAGAAGAAGTACTTAAGATTGAAAGGAATTCTTTTGTCATCCAGCTTGGGAATGACTTTTACAATAAGGATGGAAATTTTACATTTAGTGAAAGTCAGGTCAACAAATACTACAATAGTATATTGAATAAAATTCTGTACGCCATCAGCAATGGGACTGATAAACAAAAGAGAGACGCGATAAAATGCTTGTCTACTTTTAGGGTTTTTTCGTTACGGATTCAGTGATTCTACTATATACCCATTTTGACAAAGCACTACATAATAGTCTAGTATGTACCTATTTTTGGTGTGCAGATTGTTAGTTTCTTCATAAAGTTCCAGGATTGATTCGACCGCTTCTAGTATATTTTCTACAAAACACGCAGTGCTTGGCTTATGCATATGAGGACAGCCCATATTTTTACTTTTGTGATAAGAATATAGTACCTCGCATTCTCTATAAAGCTGGTCGTCGCTTAGCCACTCCATTATTTCCAATAGATCGTCTACAGTATCCCAACCTTTGTCTTCGGTTTCCATGAGTTTATTGTAAACGTAAGTGATATTTTTAATTTGTTCTGTAGTTAGCATTTTAGTATGGGATACACCTTTGAAACATTTCTTTTAAATAATCGTCGCGATGAATTAAGAAACAGTAATCGTCAAAAATAGCGGGATATAGAAGAGATAAAGGGCACTCATCTTTATAATATCCAGGAGTTATGCAGCTTTCCTTCCGGCATTTCTTTTTTTGGTCACTCCTGGCTTCCTCGCTTACTGGATACGGCACGCCGTCCCCATAGTCGTGGCCTCTGTCACAAAAAGCATGTGTGAGTTCGTGGTACAGAACCATGGTTTTGGACTCGTCAGTTGCATCTTCCCAATAGTCACTGTCTACGTCTATTTCTCTCCAGTTTCTTCCATAAGTGGTTAGCCCTATCGCATCTCCCATATTAATCCTTTTAAATCCAATAGTTATATCATGTTTAAAAGTTATGCCCTCATTTTTGGCTAGCCTTTTATACTCATCATAGTATGGTTTAGCGGCTGGAGCGACCCCTACGTATTCTGGAGCTTTTTTAGGTCGATTTTGATGGGAGAGCAAGTGCGCTCCACAAAAAAATCCAATAAAAACAAACACTACGGTAAGAAAATTAGTCATATTACCTATATTTATATCATAATCCCTAAACTGCAATCTTTAGCTATGAGGGTTTTAATGGGAATTTTTGACAATGGCACTGGAAATTTGGGGTATGGAGACGTTGTAGACAGCTTATCTAATGCTGCTAAAAACGGAGCACAGATCATTTCCGGTTTACAAACTGTTAAAAGTCCTAACCCAGTACCTTGGAGTGCAGCGGGTGGATTTCCGGTCAATAGTCCATTTTATACTTATGTTGACATAGATCCAAACAGATGGAATCAGCTTTACCCCTACAGACTATTGGTGATCGATACTAGCCAAGGTAATAGGCTGGTGGGTAACTTTAGTACAAATAGTACCGTTAAAATAGTCACCCCAGTTGGGCAAGGAACTCCCACGTTAATTTTCGAGCCACTAGGCTATAATTGGGTATTTAATTTACCCATAACTCCACAACAGATGAGTATTGTTGATCAATTTGCGATAAACACTTCCGCCACCCTAAGAGGAGTGGTAGAAGAGCATAATGGCATCAAATTTAAGATGATTAGCGCTTCTGGAACTATGGGTGTGTGGCCCTACAGAGAAAGCGTATCCAAAGCTCCTGGTAGCGCAGGGATTCTGCAATCTGTACTAGGTGGAACGATTCAGGCTGCATCAGGATTGATTAGTCAAGTTGTTACTACTGTGAATAGTTTTACGAATAACTATCCAGTTAGTAAACCATCCACGATTAGCCCAACCGATTTGGGATCTCAGTTTGGCGGAAGCAGCACTGGCTATTATCAAGCCATGTATCTCCAGCAATTTTTGGAACAATATGCAGAAGCAAAGAAAGATCCTAAAAACTATGGTTGGCGTTTAGTTTTTGATATCCCTAAGCAAAACCAATCCTTCGTAGTAACTCCAATGCAGTTTACGTGGCAACAGTCCGTGAACAGACCTATGGAAATTACTTATCAAATGCAGTTCAAGGCTTGGAGAAGAATAAATCTAAACGAAGTTCCGCAAAAACCTTCTCCAGCTCAAGCGTACACCGTGACTCCAGGTATCTTACAAAGAGTTCTGGCCAGTATCATGGAAGCTAGGCTGATTTGTAGTTCTGCTATAGCGGTTATCGGAGCTGTTAGATCAGACGTAGACGGCGTTTTCAATGTATTAAGACAAACAGCTCTCTTTGTAAAAGATGCGCTGGGTGTAATAGCCACCGCTTCTGATCTGCCGTCTAGTATTCAGCAAGATTTTGCTTCTGCTACCCAAGCCTACACTGCTCAAAATGCTGCAACGATTCTAGGAGCCGTCACTACTGCTGCTGGTGCTGCCGCTGCAATAGCTATTAAGTCAGGCTCAAACAGAAATAATGGACTTTCTACCACCGCCGTTTCGGGTGGTGCGCTCGGACCAACAGCAGCTAATGCTCAGCAAGTTAGCAATGCTACTTCAGTTACTAATAATCCCAACTCAAATGTTGATTTATTCGATCAAGTTCCCGTTAATGAGTTAGCTTTAAACGCAGCACAACAGAAGAAATTAAATCAGATTTTATCTAATACGTCATTGACTGTTACTCAACTTAAAAATAACGCCAACGTTCTGTTGACATTAACGGTTCAGTTGAGCGACTACTATGGAGCTGGCAACGCTCTGTACAACAGCACATATGGACTAACCCCTCCACCTACATTGATTCAGCCCATGACAATCAATCAGTATTTAATTCTTGATGTTCTTTATGAAGCTATTCAGGGGATAAATTTTTTAACGGCCACTACTCAAGTAACTGATGTGGCATTGCAAAATTCTTTAGAGTTTATTGCAGGATTAGCTAATCAATCCAATATAACTTTCAATATTCCAACATCTAAGGTAATAGTTCCAGTCCCCTATAATGCAAATATTGAACAAATAGCGGCCCGTTATTTGGGAGATGCGACTAGATGGTTAGAGATTGCGACTTTGAATAATCTAGAAGAACCGTATATAGATGAAAATGGCTTTCAGTTGACATTGCTCAGCAATGCTATAGGTAGACAGGTAATAGTTTCCAGTAACGCAAACCTATATTTGGGGCAAACTGTTATTTTAAAAAGTTCTACTCAGATTCAGGTTGCTAGAAATATTACGAACATTACCCCTCTACCCAATGGCAATGGCTATTTGTTAACATTAAACGGAGAACCTAATCTAGGTATTTTTGTAACTGCTGATGGGGCTTATGTACAAGCCTATCTTCCTAATACAACCAATTCTCAGCAAAAGATTTTCATTCCATCGGATTTGGCCCCCCCGACTTATCCTGGGCAATTGAATATTTTACCACCTTCTGTTGCCGCTTCCGACCCTTTGACAGGATTGTCGGGAACCGATCTGCTACTTACAGACGACGGCGATTTGGCATTGAATAGCTACGGTGATTTTTTAATTAGTTATGGGTTGACTAATCTTATCCAAGCATTAAGAATTTTATTTACAACTACTCTGAATTCTTTTCTAATACACCCAGAGTATGGTCTTGGCGTGCAACCAGGAACTTCCATCAGCGATCTTAATGTTCAAGAATTATTTAAGCAAATAAATAGTCAGGTTACTCAAGATCCGAGGTTCGCGAGCGTTACTTCTTTGCAAATTCAAGCTAATCCACCTAACCTAACGATATCGTTAGGAGTTTCATTGCCAAATATGCAAGGAACTCTTCCGGTTTCATTCCAGTTGGCTGCTTAAAGTAATGATATATAAAGGTAAATAAGAGGATATCTAAATGGCAACGACACCTACTCTCCCACAGCCACAGTCATACGATGCAATTTTGGGAGCAATGCTGGCAACATTCGCTAGTAAGACCGGAATCCCTTCCGTATCAGTTGGGTCCGCCTCCCTTTCACTATTGGAAACCGTGGCTCTTGCTGTTAGTCGTTCAAGCGGTGACGTTTTTCAGACCATATTGAATGCAAGTATTGATTATGCCACGGGAAATTCGCTTCAAGCCATAGCAGCTGAGTTTGGTATAACTCCCACCATTGAACAACCGGCCACTGGGTTCGTAAATGTTACGGACTCTTCCTTCCTAAAAGTTTCAACCTCAGTTTACCCTGGCGCAGCTGCTGTTAACCAAGGATCTGTCATAGTTTATGCAGGGTCAAATGTAGGTTTTCCCGCAACGGGCAGTATTTATGTTGGTAGAGGAACGAATGACTCAGAAGGCCCACTTCCTTACACCTCCATCGTACCGATTGGTAACTATTTTCAATTTAATCTTTCAAGTCCTACCCAAAAATTTCATAATGTAAACGAATCCATTATTTTATCGCAGGGAGGTAATCGGATTGTTGGAGTTAACACCGTAGTTATCGCTCCTTCAAATGGTTTGCAGCCAGATACCCAGTATTCAGTTACACAGCAAGGCGTAATATTAGACGGTGAAGTCACGGTAAATAACGTGCCTATCACAGCTCTCGTTCCAGGTGCCAACGGGAATGTCTCTCCTTCTGCTATTAGCACTTTTTCAAGTGCCCCATTTAACGGCGCCGTAGTTACAAATTCACTTGCGACTAGCGGCGGAAAAGATCCAGAAACAGCCGATCAGCTCAGAACTCAAATTAAACTAGTTTTATCATCAATTGGACTCGGTACGGCTACTGCAATTAAAAATTCGCTTATAGGCGCTAGTTCTACAGAAGAATCCGCTACAATTGCATCAGATTCCCTGATTACAAATGCAGATGGATCTTCTACGGTATTCATTAATACGGGATCTAGTCTTCCTTATGAAGCTAAGACGGCAGGTGTAGCTATCGAGCACATCATAGATTCCGCTATTGGAGGAGAGGATTACTTTCAATTGGCTACAGGCGGTACCCAAGCCCCAGTTGCAAAAGCTTTTTTGCAATCAACAGATGCAAGTCCATTTGCCGTTCTAGGGGGATATGTTCTAGCGGTAACAGTTGGTGGAGTCACCACTCAACATACATTTTTGACCAGTGACTTCCAGGCTCCTGGTGCTGCTACGGCATACGAAATTTGTGCCTCTATAAATGCTGATTTTAATTTGAATTACGAAGCTACTACTGCTGGAAGTGGAGCCTATGTAGTCATAAGAGCGATAGCAGAATCAAATGAAGAAATTCAAATCGCAACTCCAGATCCCTCTACCCTCACAGACGCGAATAATTTCTTAGGATTTCCTACAACATTGAATGAGACACTAAGACTTTACAAAAATAGCACACTTCTTAGCGAAGATGGGAATACGGCCTCTGTGTTTTCTCAGCCACAAGGGTTGTGGTCTAATTCCATCGCCAATGGCGATACCCTGATTGTTTCAGTGGACGGAACTGCACCGATCACCTACACTATTTTGGATACCGATTTTATCGCTACTGGTTTATACACCACGGTGAGCCCATCCAATTCGTTGGCTTCGTGGGCAGAAGTTTTCAATAACAAAATTACAGGCGTAACGGCTACCGTAGTAGGCACAGAAATCGAATTGTCGAGCAATCTCGGCAAGAATAATAGAGCCCAAGTTACTATAGGTTCCGGTTCTACTTTAGTTACCAAAAGCATGTTCGGTGGTTCCCAAGCCCTGTCTTCTCACGGCGCAGCAGCAGATTATACACTTGACAGAAATACTGCACAAATACAATTAGCCACCCCTTTGGTTGCCGGTGACAATCTCGTTGCTGGGAGCACCAATACTAAGGGTACCATAGAAAGCTCTTCTTTTGCAGGCTCTTCAGTGACCCTTGCTTCCGAAGGATATATCTGGCTTTCTATAGATGAACCCGTAACATTTATTCCTTCTGGGGCTTCTCCTGGAGGACTATTGTCCGTAACTGCCAATACGGGTGCGCATACAGTTAGTTACACCTCATCTATAGCAAATTCTTTTTCAAATGTAAATCCCGGAGACTACCTGATCGTCTGGTCCTTGGAGTTGGACGCCCCCAATAGATTGGAAGGTAGAGTTCATTCTATCTCTACTACCACACTAACTAATGATACTCTGACCGTTCTAGTTACTGCTGCCGAAGCAGCAGCTGTGGTCCCTCAAACTAACGTTTTGTACAAGGCTGGTTTTGTAATAGTTAGAACGTCCTATGTACCTCAAAAATTCAATGTTCCTGCAGGCACCCTGACTTTGGATGCTATTGCGGCATATCTACAGCTACAAACCGATTCTTTGAACTTCAGCGTTTATGCAGAGCAGTTCCTATTAATTGGAACTAACACTCTTAATACGGACGGTTCTGTTACCGTAGTTACTTTCGATAATGTTGGGGGTCAACTAGGCTTTACCGTAGCTCAAACTAGCACTAGTAGCTATCCTATCATAGCTCATCAAGACACAGCAAGTGCTTATTTGCCTGCTTTCTTCCATAGCAAGATCACATCTGATACCGTTGCCTATCCACCTGATACTTCCCTTACAACATTTACGTCTCAAATCAGCGTTGCTGGCAGAGAACCAGACGAAATAGTCACTTTTCTTAACCCATACGGTGGCATAGATGATGAGCAGCCCGATAATGAAGTGGTTCAAGAAACGGTCATAGCCGGAACATCGATTTCTATTACTTACGATCCAGACGTAAGAAGACTCAGAACTAATGATCGGTATTTCTTGTCCAACCCGCTGTCATTTGGGAACAATGACTCGTTGGTAGCTATTATTGACAATAACCCAGTCAACAATACGTTCCAGGTACCTCTCTACAGAAGAGCTTTAACCAACACCTCTTATGCGGTTAATTCCCACAATTTCAATGCTTACGATAAGGATTACGCACCAACCGGTAACTTCGCCACTTCCTTTGGTCCAAATTTTGTTTTCAATAACTACAGAGTTTTGATGCAAGCCAAGAAAACTTTGAGTAGCACTACCCAACAAAGCTCTATCTTGTATAGGTCCGTTCCATGGGGCACAACGGGTCAAGAAATTATAGTCAGCTATATTTTCAATGGTGCCGCAAGTTCTATTACCAATTCTGTCACTATAACAAATACTGTAAATATTACGATTACTGTCCCACCCGCCACTACGGCTACAGCAGTTGCAGCATATGTAACCACTAATTTGCCCACATATATTACGGCTACTGTTGTTGACGATGGTTCTGGAGGAACACCGGGAGCAGGTATCATCACGGCTAACGCAAGTGCTCAGCTCCTCGATGGCATGAATTGGCTTTTGTATAGCAATTTAATCAATAATACTACTGTTGTCGATGGAACCACTTCTACTGGTAGCAACATTTTAACTGACATATCTCCAACCAATGGAATTAGGCCTGGTGCCGCAGTATCCGGTGCTGGCATTTCAGGCGGCACAACAGTAGTGAGTGTTAATGGGCCTGCTGTTACTATTTCTCCAGCTGCTACTGGTAACAATACTCAAACTACACTAACGTTTGTGAATACCGGCTCACCTCAGTTTGTATTGAAGAATCCGCTTTCTTTGCCGACAGATGTGGGATACGCTTTCAATAATGGCGAAACTATCATGTTCTCGCCTACTACCATAGATCAAGTATATCAATTTGTGAATGTTCTTCCCGTAAGCGGAATAACAACGACGAGCCTTATCAATACAGCCAATAGAGATTCCGAACTAGAAATATCCTCTGATACCTTCGGTTCTGGTGGATACGTAGATGTTGTTGGAGGTGCTGCAAATGGATATACTTTCCCTGTTATCAACGGCGCTTTAAATATAGATAATACTTACGCAGCGATATCGGCATCCATCATTCCTTCTGGTTATGTGCTAAGCGACCAATGGTTTAGGTTACAAGCTACGTACACACAACAAAAAGACACTTTGTTTGGCAACAATACTGATGTAACAATTCTACCTAATACGCCATCTGCTGGATTTAGTCAAATTTCTTTGTCTGGAATAAACTCAACTCAGAGATACTTTGGACAGCCCCGTGTGATTAGTGGATTGACAGGACTTACATTCAGGGTAGAAAATCAGGGGAATTTAGTTTGTTTTAGCTATGTAGGTTCTACTAGTAGTCCTCAGTTTTTGACAGTTCCAGTCAATTTTAATAGTACAAATGGAGACATTTTTAATGTAGCCTTGGTTCCTGGAACTAATGATTCTAAATACACTATTTTACTGGGCAGTACTGTTTTTAGCGGCTTATCGATCGGCGAATTGGTTACGATAGATATGCCATCATCAGCTCCTAACAGCGGTACTTTTATTGTAACTGGGGTTAGTTCCAATATATTACAGGTAACCAACCCTAATGCCGTGGCTACGGGAGCTGAAATGGTAACTGCTGGGGTTACTTTTCAGGCTTCTACTGGTGTTATGGAAGGTGATACGGTAGTAGTAGCTGGCCCGTTCTCAGGACCTAATCAGGGATCTTACAGAGTTATAAGAACGTTCAATGATAGTTTCTGGATTCAAAATGCCGACGCTTTAGAAGAAGAAGTCGTATTGAGTTCCGGATCTCTTACTTTTTATGAATATGAAGATACTGTAGTAGGGGACGATTTGGTCATATCTGGCACGGCTTTTGATGGTCAACAATACACTTTCACGGTGACCACGGCGAGTGCTACTGAAGGGGCTACTTACACAAACAATAGTCAGACTTTTGTGGTAACTAATACCATCGCGGGCGCCAATACGTTGGTGACTGCGGGTACTGGAACTCCAACGAATACGGGTACTTTGACAAAAACTAGCGGTACCGGAGATGCAACCATTACTTTTACTGCTTTTACAAGTTCCATAGGCACTTCCAATGCTGGGACTTATCCGGTCACCCAACTAATCGATGAAAATAACATCATTGTCAAAGGTGTCCTAACAGCTGCCAGCACGGTAAATCTTACTGGCTTGTTATCGTCCTTCTATATCGAAGAAGGCGTTCCCTACTCTGGTTACAAGCATACCTATCTAGTAGCGCCACAACCTGGATCACCTGCTTTAAACGAGATTCTTTTTGATACAGTTGCTCAATACGAAAAGATAAATCAGGCTGCCGGAGTAGTAGTAACCTCTCTAGACAAGCTAAACTTCCCGACTACGGTTAGCCAGGGATTGGATGGATATAAGTATAATACTGGACTCATTCAGGAAGCCAATAGAATTTTATATGGAGATCCTACAGATCCTTTGACATTTCCCGGAGTAGTCGCTGCCGGAACTGATGTGTTTGTGAGAGAGCCTTTAGCGCTGGTAGTTAATCTGGCTTTGGAAGTGAGACTTCAAACTGGGGCTCCATTCTCATCCATTTCACAACAAGTTAGAAATAACGTGGCTGCTTTGATAAGCTCAAATCCCGTTGGGCAATCCATAGCGATATCAAATATAATAGCTGTATGCACTACGATACCTGGGGTTATAAGTGTTGCAATTTCTAGTCCACTTTATAATGAGAACAACGATTTGATCGTAGTACAGCCTAGTGAACAAACTTTTATTTTGGACCCAAGCCAGAATATTTCAGTCTCTTTGATTACGTAAAGGGATATATATGGCAATAGCAACACAACAGTCCGAATATGAAAGACTTCGCAGTTATCTAAATCCTGCCATCCATGGGAAAAATACTGATGCTGTCTTAAATTCTATTGCAAGTTCTACCAGTTATTTGGTCAATTCAGTTTACGCCGTAAATCAAAACCTTTTCATTACTACCGCTTCCGCTCAATATCTCGATCTTTTGTTGGCCCAATACGGAATAACTCGCCCGCCCAGCCTTGGTTTGGGTGACGATGTGTTCAGAGAAATTGGTCTTCAAGTCAAGAATCGTAAGCAAGTTAGGGATCTTATAAATAATCTTCTCGACATCATTTTTGGAGATGAATTCTGTAAGGCAACCGATTCTTGTACGATGATTGAGCCATACAATCTCCAGGATGGCGATACGTTAATTGTGAATTTTGATGGTGGTAAAACGGTTACTATTCCTTTTCAGGCCGCAAGCTTCACAAATATAAATAGCGCCAAAGCTATCGAGGTTGCCGATGCTATCGTTGCTTATTTGACTAGCCAAAATCTAACTGGGCTGGCCACAATAAAAAATGATGGTTCTGGTAATTATGTAGAACTTGTAAGTAATACCATAGGACCCAGATCCTCTGTTACCGTATTGGGTGGTAGCGCCCAAAACGTACTGATCTTCCCCTCCCCAGCAGCAGCCGGTGGAAATGCCTCAACCCAATGGACCCTTAGCGTACAATCCGCTGGTAAAATTAGATTTACTTGGTCTGGCGGAGCAAATCCAAACTTAGGCAAATTAATACCAAACGATTATGTCAACATTTATGGAGGAGGATTCTCTTCTTCTTCTAATGTGGGCACTTATACGGTGACAGATTCTCAAGGTGGAGTGATCGGCAGTTCTTACTTTGAAGTCTACAATCCTTTGGGAACCACGGGAATTGTGACTCAAGGAAGTAATACGGCAGTCCTATTCTTTAGTCCAATCAAGAGAACTATCCAAAGTAACGGGTATTACGCGGCTCTATATCAAACTACTACCAACGTAATTCACATATTCTTGCCGGCTACCACGACAGTTATTAGACGGGGAAGAGCTGGATCAGCTCACCTACACGATCCACCCAGTGGAACGTATGGTTTCAACTCTCAACCTAATTCAGGTGATCAATTTGCCGTAACATCGCTTATAACATTAGTTGCTGGAACGAACTTTGTTATTGGGGCGACGATACCACAAACGGTCGCCAATATGGCAGCAGCTATAAACGCCACGAACACCGGTCTAGTTGGATTGACGAACGTTGTAAATGGTGTTGACACTGTTTATATCCAAAATAACGCCTTGTCAAATACGCTCACAGTTTCTTACACCGGCATAGCTGGCATAACGGCTAGCGGTCCTTTAGGGTCCAATATTTCACTGGAGCCCAACCAGCCTGGTCCTTATGTTTACGACACAACTCAATCTTTCACGGTTGGTGCTGAACATTCTACGATTGAGCAAGATTTCAATGCTTCCACTGGAGATCTCATCCAAGTAGAAAATAGCGTGGGATTCCCCAATAGCCCTGGTTACGTGGTATTTGATTACGGCGGACCTACTCAAGAAATCGCTAGCTATATAGTAGTTCCTTCAAGTACAACTATACTTTTAAGTCCGGTAAATAACTTGCAATTTGATCACCCCGCAGGACAAGAAATAAGACTAGTGTCTAAAAAAGCACCCGTTAGTCTGGCTCTAAATGGGACGGATTACGAGTTCTTCCTCACCAATGTAGCTGATGGCAGAGTTTATGCACAAGATTTGATACGCCAAATAACCGCAGCTGGTATCTCGATTGTGTTTACCATTTTGTACCCCAATGATATTGGCACGGGAAAAGCTGGGACACAGTATTCGGAAATAGCCTATCTGTACGGCGCAGATCCTGTAGCCGGGAACAATTTGATTTGGCCACAATTTAGTACGTAAAGGGATTTAATATGGCAGCGCCAGTAACGATAACAGGGGCATTAATCACCATTTATTGGAATAATGCTTTATATAAAGAAGTAGCCGACGTTTCTTTTACCATATCGTATGGGGAGGAAGAGATTTGGGGTATCGATAGTCCGTATCCTCAAGAAATTGCCGGTGGTAAAATCTCAGTTAGCGGAAATATTCGCGGCTTTCGTTTAAAGATGAGTGGTGGCCTTCAAGGTAAAACTCTACGCCCCCTTTTTACTGATGTGTCAGCTGCACCTTACGTCAGTTTAAGAGTCACCGATCGTAGCACGGCAGAAGATATCGTATTTATTCCACAGTGCAAGGTTACTTCTGAAGATCATACCGTTCCTACAAAGGGGACTTATCGCCTTAACTTTTCATTTAAGGGCATCGTTCCGTATTTTGCACTAGACCGTTCTTAATTATTGAATTTCACTATTTTCTCTTTTATAATATTCTAGAGATTTAGTCAATTCTTTGTCCATATTTTCATTTCTAATAGATTCCACATCTATAATAGCAAATCCAGGTTTGATAGCTTTTTTCAACCCTTCGTTTGGACCAACATTAAGTAGCTCAAATTCTACAACGGTCTTGATATGTTTTTCAGTAGCCCAAACCATTTCCTTTTTTATTTTTTTCTTTAAAGAATTTTTCAAAGTTTCATAGTCCTTCTCAGAAAAATAAACATGACACGGATACACGACTGTTTTGCTATTATTAACTGCTCCTAGTTTAACTAGCAGATCGTCCGGATACATAGCAAGCATTTTTTTAGTTAATTTAACGACTTTCATAGCTTAACTCCATTTTGTCAATAAAATAATTCGTGTTGTTACTATCTAGTACGTGTTGCAGACGTTTGTCAAGCTTTTGTTTTACGAGATTGATGTATTTATGATTCGCAGCAAAACCAGGACGTTTCTTGCTTTCAATAAACGAACCTGCGTTATAGGCCGCAACTGCTTTATATACATTTCCGCTATAACGATCTAGTTGATATTTTAAATATAGAGCGGCGTACTTTGCTCCAATCATAGGATTTCTAAGTTCCATAGATTTTCCTTTAAAACCTAAAAATCTAGCTGTGTCTTCTTTAACTTGGCACACCCCATACGATGGGCTACCATTGTCGTATTCTGCGAAATCTAATGAAAAATCTTTGGATTCGTGTGCACAAATTGCATAAAGTAGTGTTGTTGATACATGAGCTGCCTTTGCTGCCGCTGCCATAATGGATAAATAGGTCATATGTATCCTCCTATAACCAGACTACCAAGCTTCTAGCAAAAAGTCAACAAAAAAGCGCAATCTTTACAGATATGGATATTATAGATGATTTTAAGAGCTATATTGACGGTAATGGACTAAATTCGCCCCAGCCCGGATCTTGGGCATCAAATCAAAGTGGGTCAGATAATGGTACAATGTATACCTCTGAGATGTATATTATTCTTAAGAAAAATGGTCAACTTACTGTATCAGACGAACTTAGCTTTGAACATATGATAGATAGGTGTATTGGGCCTGAAGGTTTGCTCAATCGTGTTCCTGTAGGTCAAAATGACGGTCAAGACGGTCCAGATAATATTTTAGCGGTACTTAATGGTTGCATTGAATTAAAAAATACCGATATCCCCAGAACACTATTTTGGGCTTGCATAAAATACCTAGGTTTTTTGAATAATGTGAATCCTGGAACGAAGACTTTGCAAAGTTTTCTTGTTAGACAGCCGCAGTTGGTGGCTGCTATGGTATCTGCAGCTTTCCCATCATTGCTAAATCCTTTTCACTGGTTGATTAGAATCCTGTCTTTTCCAGTTTACTTTGTAGCTGCAGGTTCTATTGCCATTTCTTGCATAGGAACTCCTACTGGAGATACCGATTCTAGACGTTTAGCATGGCATTTGCAAAACAACACTAAGAAAACTAGCTTTATGTGTTTGTTAGCTTCTTTGATATGGCTTCGCAGACTGGCTAAGGATTACCCCAATAAGATGAACGATGTGGCTGCGATCTACTACAATCCTAAAGGATTGGACCAAAATCCGTATTCGAAGTGGTGGGTGACTTAACGCTCCCTAGTTTCTCTTTTGGTCTCAACACGATCTACGTTTAAAGGGCAGGAATCTAGATCTTCTTGGGATTGAGGAACCCTGATTTGGTAGTCCTGACCTACAAAAAGGTCTCCGTTTCTCAATAATATCCAGATCTCTTTGCCCGATTTTTGGGCTATAGTTCCACATTGTCCTGTTCCACAAATAACAACTTGGCCTTCTACAAATTCCATTATTTACTTTCTTCTTTCTTTATGATCCCACGAACACTCGGAGTGTATTTCTTGCTTTTGGTACGATTTGTGCAACCATTACATTTACGATAATAATAGGTTTCATTTATTTTATTAAATAGAAAAATCTCCAACAAACCGGTTCTACACTGGTGGCAACGCCACTCTTCTTTCATTTTATCAAGAATCTCTTGTCCCTCATTTTTCCTTTCGGAATAATGTTCTTCTATGATTTCACGTACTTGATCATAACGATCTAGATCTATGCGAGCTAATAGTTTACGAAGGCGACTATTTTCACGCTTAAGTGCTTGATTTTCCTTAACAAATCTCTGTTCCCTACTAATTTCACCAGTACGGTCCTTGGATTTCCCCACTGTGGAATACCTCATGTCTTGACTCTATCATAGGTAAAGATTGGAAGTCAAGTGATATAAAACAAATAGGAATCTTTACCTTAGAGTGTATCCTAGAGGGCTAGTATGTCTTTTCTAATAAACTTACATAAGTTGGTGAAATAATGGCTATTATTAGGAGAGTTAATCAGCTTTCTCAAATGCGAGAAGAAGTCTCGGACATGCGTGCGATCGAAAGCGCTGCGTCTGCAGACTTTGATCTAGTCGCAGAGGCTCTCATATCTGGACCAGATACCCCCTATATTATCAATGGTTTCGCTATAAACATGTCTGCTGCCCCTATTACGGGCGCCGCCTCTAATTTGCAGGTCATCGTTGCCAATAGCTCACTACTACATACCACCGCTTCTCAATCAGGTACTTTCTTTCTAGTCCCAACTGGTACTCCTAATGTCACCCTGAATGCTGCCACAGTCGCCAACGTGATTGGGTCTTTTGTCCCTAATGCCAACAACTATGTTGGGATAGACTATTACCGTTTTCAAGATGCTACGACCGATACTCAGCGTTATTTTTGGGACCCCACCAGTGACGAAGAAGACGAGGGTATAGCTCCAGCGGCCATAACCATGAACTACAAGTTCGTGATCACGGCCACCCTTTGGGCAACAAATGTTTTGCCTTTGGCTATAATCCAAACAGATTCTAGCAATAACGTCGTTTCTATTACTGATTCAAGACCACTTCTATTACGCTTAGGAACTGGTGGAGCAAGTCCAAACCCATTCCACACGTTTCCATGGCCTGAAGGTCAGACCGAAAATAACACTACCACTACTTCCAATTCCAGCAATCCATTTTTTGGTGGCGATAAAGGCATAACAGATCTCAAGGATTGGATGGACGCCGTAATGACCCAATTGCTGGGCCTTAATGGTGGCCCTTATTGGTACTCATTCACATCCAGTAACGTTGGGTCGGTTCCTCTTCTTAGAGAAGATGCTACAGCAACTGTAATGACTGGAACTGGTGCCATCACTCATAGCGCTACTACAGCCGGCCTCATAAACTGGTCTAGTCCAATAAATCTGAAGATAATTGGTGCAAATTTAAGTTATCAAATCGCAACCAATCCTTCTGGTACTACTGTCACTTTAAGTGATAATGAAGTAGCCTACATAGAACTTACCAGAGATGTTCCCGTTGCGCCAAATCTGATTTGGACCAACTCAAGCGCTGTCGTAACTTCGGTTGGAAATGTTGCTTGGACTTCTGGACTTTATAGCGTCACAGCAAATGGATTTGGTGATTGGATTCGTCTGGCTTCTAGCACTCATGCTGGATATTACCAGATTCAAACCATTAACTCTTCTTCTCAAGTAACTTTAACTCAAGTATTTACAGGATCTAGTACAAGCTCTTCAGGTGCTCCCTCTTTGTACGCCTACGGCTCATATACTTTGCCAGGCGTTACGGGTGGCTTGAGAGATATTCAACTTGCAGGTCGCGGTGCGGTACCAATCAGCCCAAGCACCTTCTGGCTATTTGTTCGAGAAGATGATGGCGGAGCAATTCCTAGAGTTTATGTTAAATGGCTAGGAACTGATCTTCAACAAGGTGATTCCGAAGAAATTTCTGGTCCACAGCTCCAAAATGTCTTGACCTACGTTGGTAGCCAAATTGAGTCTTCCACTACTCCTTTTTACGTATCTGCCTACAATATATATGAAGGTAACGGTCCTACGGTCTCAAAACAAGTTACCGACGTTACAACTGGCGATGCTAGTACATTGACATCTGATCAGTATTTCTTAATTTATTCTGCTGGCGGCAGAGAGTATTACGTTTGGGTTAACAAAGATGGAACCGGCATAAATCCAATGCCAGTTGCCAACGCCACTGGAATTGAGTGGGATGTAGCTACTGGGCAAACATCTACTCAAACCGCTGCCGCGTTGGTCACAGCTTTAAATGGAACTTTTTTCAAAGATTTCACTGCAACTAACATTGCTAACGCAGTTACTATTACCAACAACTCTGCTGGTACTACGTTTTCTCCAGCCGATTTTAATATTGGCCCTCCGTTTGCAATTTTTGTTTCCACATCCGGAACTGGTGTTGGAAACTTCATCATTCAAGATGGTGATAATCTAACTCTAGCTATTAAAAAGTTAGATCAAGAAATATCAAGCATTATAGAATCGCTAGATAATCCTACTTATGACGAAGTAGTAGAGATCGTTGCTTCAGGAGCTACTCCCCCAACATCTATAACTGGTCCAGTTACCCCTGGCACGAATATTTTCCTTCCGAACAATACTAGAGAATCCAATGCAGTCCAGTATTACACGGTAGGAAAAGGAACTCTACAAGTTTTCTTAAATGGCCAGTTCCTAGACTTAGAGAGCGGCGCCTATACCGAAGTCGGCACATTAGATGCTCCAAGTAACGAAATTCAGATCCATTACGGTCTTGTGGTGGGCGATGAGCTTGAACTTAGATTAAGTGGTGGTGGCGGTGGAGCTGGTGGCGGAGGCACTCCCGGTCCTCAAGGTCCTCCAGGAGTCGCCGGTCCTACGGGTGCGCCTGGCTTTAATGCAGCTGGCGGTCCCGTGCCAGTTTCTGTTAAGACCAGTTCATACTCTGTTTTAACCACGGACTGTTTCTTAGCAGCAGATGCGACAACTGGAACTCTGACATTTACGTTACCTACAGCGAGCGGCAACACAGGGAGGATTTTTTATATGAAAAAAATCGATTCTTCAGCCAATGCGATGGTTATTCAGGGTAACGGCGGAGACTTGATTGACGGTCTGAGCACCGTATCCACTATGGTTCAATACGAATCATTCTCAATAATTAGCACTGGAACTGGTTGGTACCTCTTCTAATGAGGGGAATCTTATAATATGAGCTATAATCCAAATTTTGTTGGTAGCCAAGCGAATGGATCAAGTATAGCACTTGTGACTAACTATACTAATGGTAATCCTACAGCTATTCCGCAAGGAACCCCATTAAGCATAACTGGTAGCTTTGTTTATCCCACCAATGTGAGTAGCGACGTTTCTGTGGCCAGTTTTGTTGGTTACGCGCAAGTCCGGATTGCCGCGAATGCTACCGGACCAGTCATTTCGGGTGGTCGGTTAGAAAATTTGACCGGATATAGTTTTAGTCTAGGAGATCCTATTTACATGAGCATATCTGGATCACTCCAGAATGTTCGTCCAGATGATGGTGTCACAGGTTTTGGGATGGGCGATTTTATAGTGTTTTGTGGGACAATTGTCCCAAACATAGTTAATCCATCAAATCAAGACCTTCAGATACTCTCGCAAGTCTTCGGTGAATTATAGTCCTTTAATATCAATAAATTGTATTGGTTTATAAAACAAGGGATAATCTTTAAAGCAACACATAATTAAAAAAAGAGGTAACACAACATGTCTACTTACAGTAAGTTTTTAGAATTAGTCAATGGCGTAGCACGAACTATTGACTTGTCAGCAAATACTCTCCAGGTCCAAGCTCTCGAAGTTGGAACAACACTTCTCTCACAAACAGGAGCCTATAGCTCCTTTACTGGGACGATTCCTGGAACGTCTACTTCCGTAACGATTACGGCAAATAACCCTGGAGCAGCCGGCAACTCAATTGCCCTAGTGTTCAATGGTTCGACTACGATTGCAGCTCAAATCGCTGCTTGGAACCTAGCACACTCCAACAACATGGCCACCCTGACTAGCGGTAGTGGGTCACAAACCCCAACTGCAGGAACAACCACTCTTACTAGTGGGGTTGATGCAGGGTCTTCTCTCATTGGAGATACGGCTACTTATAACTTTTTCACCCCTACTGCTCCAACAGTCATGGGCGCATTGGCTGGTATCGATAACGCCCTCGCCAACCTTTCCACGAGTGCTATCACTAGCTTGACCGGAGATGGCACAGCGAGTGGTCCGGGAGCCGCTGCCTTTACTTTGGCGACTGTCAACCTAAATGTGGGCAGTTTCGGTTCTTCAACATCCATTCCCACCTTTACTGTAAATGCTAAGGGATTGATCACTGCTGCTAGCGGTAATGCCGTAGTTGCTCCTGCTGGAACTCTCACTGGCTCTACTTTGGCATCTAACGTACTCTCTTCCAGCTTAACTTCCGTTGGGACAATCACCAGCGGTACTTGGAATGGTACTACGATTGCAATAGCAAACGGCGGTACTGGCCAGACTTCAGCTGCAGCTGCATTTAACGCACTTGCCCCAGCTACTGCAACTGGTGGATTGATCTTAGGAACCGGTACCAATACTTACGGCAACCTTGCTATAGGTACTTCTGGGTACGTTCTTACTTCCAATGGGTCGACCGCATCGTGGGTAGCCCCTGCAACGAGCGGTACCGTAACTTCTGTCGGTTTAGCTGATGGTTCTAGTACACCAATCTACACCATCTCTAACAGTCCTGTTACCAGCACTGGTAATCTGACCTTTACTCTTAACACTCAGTCTGCAAATAAAGTATTTGCTGGTCCATCTAGCGGATCTGCTGCTCAACCAGGATTCAGATCTTTGGTTTCTGCAGATATCCCAGATTTGTCTGCTACTTACGTAACCCAAACCGAAGTTGGTTCTGCTAACGGCGTAGCTTCTTTGGATGGTTCCGGTAAAGTTCCTCTTAGCCAATTGCCTTCTAGCGTCATGGAGTACAAAGGAGCATGGGATGCTTCTACCAACACTCCAACTCTTGCTGACGGCACCGGAACTGCTGGTTGGGTTTATCGCGTATCTGTCGCTGGTACCCAAAATCTTGGTAGCGGTTCACAAAGCTACTATGTTGGCGATTTCGTCATCTACAATGGCACTATTTGGCAGCGTTCCCCTCTTGCTGACGGCGTTGTTTCCGTAAACGGTGCAACTGGCGCTGTTACTGTTAACGCTATCAATCAGTTAACTGGTGACGTTACGACTTCTGCTGCTACTCAGTCGCAATCTGAAGCTGCTACTATCGCAGCCATCCAAGGTAACACGGTTACCGGTACGACTGGTACTGGAAACGTTGTTTTCAGTGCAAGCCCTACTCTCACTGGAACCATTACGGCTGCTGCTGCGAACTTCTCTGGTGCAATTTCTGCTTCTAACTTCTCCGGAAGTTCAAGCGGAACCAACACTGGCGACCAAACGATCACCTTGACTGGTGATGTAACTGGTTCCGGTACTGGTAGTTTTGCAACTACGATTGCTGCAAATGCTGTTACTACTTCTAAGATCAACAATGCTGCCGTAACTGCTGCTAAACTCGGCGCTGTCACGGACGGAATTACTACCGATCAAAATGGAGCTGGAAGCACTATCGAAGTGTTGTCTTCTCCTAAAAATGCCACTTCTGAAATTTCAGATCAGGCTTTGTCGGCAAGTACTTTGTATGCCTTGAGATATGAACGTACAACTGATGGCGGCGGCACTGCTGGCCATATGTGGAAAGCTGATAACGATACCACCACTAACGATAACTTCTACGTTATCGGTCTAGCTTACCCAGCAGGTGCAGTTTCTGCTGGTGGAGCAGTCACTGTGACCGAAGAAGGTTATATCAATGTACCTTCGCATGGATTCACCCCAGGACTTCCACTCTATCTGGGTGCATCTGGCGCTTGTACCACTACCGCTCCTACAGCAACTCTTTCGGCTGTTGTTAAGGTTGGTATGGTTAAAGATGCCAATAACATCATGGTCCAAGTTCAAACTATGGGAATAAATTAACATTTACCCCAATTAATTAATGATATTAAGGGGTTGACTGCCATTGGTGGTCAACCCTTTTTATTATGATATAAACCCTTTGAACGCCTCGAAAACGGCAATCTTTAACTAGGGTTGATAGATGACGAATTTCTCAAAAAAGATTAATGCAGTTAAGAGGAAGATAACATGAGTGTTTATTCGAAATTTCTACAACTCCAAAACGGTGCCCCTAGAACTGTAGATCTATCTCTCAACACCCTAAGTGTGTTGGGATTACAAGTTGACGGAGCTACTTCTGGAAATCTTACCCAATTTGCTTCCGCCACTACTACCAGCTATGCTGTGTTCTGGCCAAATGCCCAGGGAACAGCCGGGACATTTCTTAAAAACGATGGCTCTGGGAACTTAAGTTGGTCTTCAGTGGCCACTTCTTCTGCAATATCAAATACTTTTATTGCTGGTGAATCTTTCACGGCAGATACTTCTTACATTGTTCGATGGGGAATGAACTCTCTCTCAGAATCAACAGATGAAGTTTACAAAGCCGATTACAATACTGTTACGGCAGACGAGTTTTGGGCGATTGGTATAGCTTTCTCTACCACCAGCGTATCCGCTGGACAAGGCATAACGGTTTACTCATTCGGTTCTTACACTCTAGGCTCCAGTGATACTGATTTTGCCACAGGCGATATCGGCAAGCCAGTTTGGCTGACTTCCGCAGGAGCTTTTAGTACGACTGCCCCAACTGGTACTAACGAATCCGATCTAAAAATTGGTATAGTGATGAGCACTACTCAAATTTGGATCGATGGCCAAATGATGGGTGTTGGGAACGTCCCAAGTGGCGCTGGTCCAAATCCAGCTTCAGTTTCTGAAGGCGGTACTGGAAACACTTCTTTTACACCTTACGCGGTACTAGCAGGTGGGTTGACTTCTACAGGCGCCCTACAGCAGGTTTCAGGTTTAGGTACTAGCGGATATGTTCTCACTTCAAACGGTCCCGGAGCCCTTCCTACCTGGCAAGCAGGCGGTTCGGCATTAGTCTTCTCAGATTCTTTAGTAAATACTGGTGGAACGGTAACTTTAGTTAACGATTCCGCAACCCCAGGTAATACGAAATATTATGGTACGAACGGTTCGGGAACGTTAGGTTACTATTCGATTCCAAGTACTGGGGTCACTTCAGTTGGGTTAGTTGATTCTACTGGATTGTTTAATGTTACAAATACTCCGATTACTAGCACTGGTAACCTAACTCTTTCTAGTTTTCAAAATCAAGCCGCAAATACGTTTTTGGCTGCACCTAATGGATCATCAGGAGCACCTACATTTAGAACTATTGTTGTAGCTGATATTCCTACGTTAAATCAAAATACAACGGGTACAGCTGCCAATATCACTGCTACTAGTAACAGTACCCTTACTACTCTTTCAAGCCTTTCTTTGCCTGGATCGCAAGTATCTGGAAATATTTCTGGGAATGCTGCTAATATCACAGCTACCTCCAATTCCACGCTAACCACCCTTTCTTCTTTGAGTCTGCCAACTTCTCAACTTTCTGGCACAGTTTCTCTTACAACACAAGCATCTGGAACTTTGCAAGCAGGTCAATTCCCAACATTAACTGGTGACGTAACGACTACTGCTGGGTCATTAGCTACCAGTTTAGTGGCTACTTCTAACGGAACTCTCACTAGTCTGTCTGCTCTTACCACAGCTTCTAGTCTTGCGTCTATCGGAACCATTACGACCGGTGTGTGGAATGGAACTGCAATAGGACCAACACATGGTGGTACCGGACTAAGTTCGTACACAACTGGTGACACTTTGTACGCTAGCGCGACCAACGTGTTGTCCAAGTTGGGCATTGGTTCCACAGGACAAATACTTACAGTGTCTGGCGGAATCCCATCTTGGGCAAGTCCTGCCACTAGTGGTACCGTTACTTCTGTCGCCCTCTCGGACGGAAGTTCAACACCCATTTATTCTATTTCTGGAAGTCCGGTAACTAGTTCCGGAACTTTAACTTTTACCCTTAGTACTCAAACTGCCAATACTGTGTTTGCGGGGCCATCTACTGGATCGGCAGCTCAGCCTACCTTTAGGTCTCTCGTTTCCGCAGACATTCCAAGCTTGTCGGCTATATATCTACCTCTTGCTGGTGGAACGATGTCTGGCGCTATCAATCTTGGCGGATTTACACCTACAAATAGTAGCACTCCTGTTAATCCAAATGATTTGGTCAACAAAAGCTATGTTGACAATTTTATCAACGCTACTTCTTGGAAAAATGCAGTTTTGGTAGCTACTACGGCTAACATTACCCTGTCCGGTGAGCAAACAATTGATGGGTTCACCACAAGCTCTTCTCGTGTTTTAGTTAAAAATCAGTCCACAGCAGCAAATAACGGGATATACGTTTCCGCTTCTGGAGCGTGGGCACGTTCTTCAGATATGAATACTTGGGCTGAAGTCCCAGCGGCTGCTGTATTTGTACAAGAAGGTACTGTCAATGCCGATTTAGGTTTTGTCTGCACTTCCCAACCAGGCGGGACACTTGGCACGACTGCTATCACTTGGGTCCAGTTTTCTTCAGCAGGAGCATACTCGGCAGATGGAATAACACTTCAATTAGTAAGTGGAGTTTTCTCCGTTAAAAATGCGGGAATTACTGAAACACAAATCGCTTCCACTGCATTCTCCACTACCGGCGCTATTTCAGGTGGAAGTGGTACAAAAATTTCAGTTAATGTTGATAATTCTACTATAGATATCAATGGCAGTGATCAGCTAGAAGTCAAGGCTGGTGGAATTACAAATACTCAGGTATCTGGCTCTGCAGCAATTGCTTTCTCCAAATTAGCATCTCTTCCAAGTGCGGATATCTTGCTCGGTAATGGATCAAATGTTGCTACAGCAACTGCTGTAACTGGAGACGTGACCATCTCGAATACTGGGGTAACTTCACTAGTAGCGACTACTAATTCCACCCTTACCACTCTTAGTGGGCTAACTACGGCTTCGGCTCTGGTGTCCGTTGGAACTATCACAACTGGTACGTGGAATGCTACCACCATCGCTGTGAATCATGGCGGTACTGGCCAAACGACACTGACAAATCACGGTGTCCTGATTGGTGCTGGAACCTCTGCCATTACTCAACTGGCTGCGGCTGCTGCTGGAACACTTCTTGCTGGTCAAGGAACTAGTTCAGATCCTTCGTTTACAGCAACTCCTACTTTAGGTATCAATGCTGTCCAAACAGGTCAACTTAGTTTCGCTGTTACAGGAGTAGGTGGAGCATCCATCACCGTACAAAACGGTGGTGCAACTTCCGCATACAATTTCAATCTCCCAACAACCGTTGGTAGTGCTGGCCAAGTCCTAACATCCCAGGCTGGCGGTTCAACGGCCATGACTTGGTCTACTCCGTTCACTAACCCAATGACCACATTGGGTGATATTATATATGAAAATGCAACTCCAGCACCAGCCAGACTTGCAGGTAATACCACGGCCACAAAACAATTCCTAACTCAAACTGGAACGGGATCGGTATCTGCCGCTCCAGCATGGGGAGCTTTAGCTTCGGGGGACATTCCGAATAACGCGGCGAATACGTCTGGGACTGCTGCAAGTGTATCTGGAACCAACGTCATTACCAATACTAACTTGGCTCAAATGCCGGCTGATACTATCAAAGGTAACAATACTGGTAGTACGGCTAATGCTGCAGATCTAACTGCTGCTCAAGTTCTAACGATGTTAGGGATATTTAGTGGTAAAACGACTTTGACGAGTGGTGCAACCAGTAAGGCTATCACGCTCAGTACGGCATACGCTAGTACCGCCTATTCTGTGACTGCCAATTTCTTAAATACCACGGATACGAATCCGCAATTCCAACCTATCGACGTAACAGCTCAGGCTACTACTGGATTTACTTTGAAATGGAATATGCCAACGGATACGGCAAATTATGTCTTGTCTTGGACAGCAATACTGAATAATTAATAGGGTAATATATGGCATTTAAACCAATCGATAGTCGCCAAATAGTATTAAGAGGTCTTCTCTCAGAAATAGCCGCGACTGCAGGTTTGACTCTTCAAGAAGTTCTTACTTCTATTAATTTTCAATTAGAGCCACCTCTAAATGTGGTCCCCTTTATAAACCTGGGTCACGAAGTTCTTATAGCCACGAGTCTACCTTCTAATCCAGATTCAAATATCCAGAGAAGCATCTCTTACATTAATAATACGGTACCTTTTTTATCGTCAGCAACTGCAACAATACCAACTTCACCTACTGGAAATGTTACCACTTCTACTGGTGCTAGCGTAGCCCTGTCAGTTACTAGTGGCCAATATCAGCAGGTTTTACTGTGGTTGGATACTTCCTCTAACGTGGGAATATCTGTCGGGCCTTCTTTTTCGGCTGGCTCTCTCGCAGCTGCAGTTAATGAAACTTCTGAACTACCTCTCCCAACGGCAAATACTCTTCCATTTGCATACATAACCGTATTCAACAATGCTGGAACGGTCTCAGGTCTAACTCAAAGTAACATAACACAATTGGTCGGTGGTGGTAGCTCAAGCGGGACTTCAGTTACCCCAGCTAGGGTAGCCGGTACTTTCCCAGTTGGCCTAGGTGCTACTTCCGTGACAGTGCCACTATCGGTGGACCAAATCAGTAATAGTTTTGTAGTATTGGCCCAATTCACGAATCTTTTAGATCCTTTCAGCGGAGTGGAATACCAGCCTATTACCATAACCGCTAAGACCTCTGGACATCTTACTAGTAGCTTTACGGCTACCTGGAACTATCCTACAAATACCGGAGATTACGCGATAGATTATGTGGTAAGCGCAGCTATATCTCAAATAGGGGAGTATCCTATAGGAAGTGGAGCGACAACGCTTACCATTTCTCTGCCTACCCCTCTAGCCACAGGAGATTATGTGGTTTTGGCAGAATTCACAAATAGTACAGATAGCAACCCACAATTTCAACCTATTTTGATTAGGAACAAAAGCTCTTCCTTTTTTACAGTTGACTGGAATATGCCACTAGACACCTCCAATTACAAACTTTCGTGGCAGTTGGCAAGTTATCAACCATAAGTATGTGAATTTATTTAGTAAAGTAAGCAATTTAGCGTTAAAAGATAAACCGGCAATCTTTATGATATATAAAGGTTTAGGAGAATAAAATGGCAACTTTTCAATATGGCGGTCTGATCGAGAGAATTACAACTATTACCGCAGCAGCAGGTACCACAACCCTTACTAACTTTTCTCCGCAGATTGAGATTCTAACGGGATCAACAACCCAAATATTTCAGTTGCCAGACGCTACAACCTTTTCTCTTCCAACTGCCCCTTCCGGCAATCCAGGTGGGGCAAAGTTTGAATTCTACAATACTTCAACTGGAATTTTGACTATCAACAATAATGGCGGTACCACTCTTTTTACCGTAAAACCTAGCGCATCTATCATAGTAAAACTGGAAAGTAACACGACCACTAATGGCGTTTGGGTAGCTCTTGCTTCCACTATTATCAATGCCTTTACTGATGCTACTTCCTATAGCGGAACCAATCAGACCCTAACTTCTGGGGACCAGAACTACAACTTTGTTCGTTTGACTACTGTTGCATCTGGAACAACTTTTAGCGGCATTCCTACCGGTACCAATGGACAAACGATCACTATTTCAAATCAAAGTTCTAATCTTGCTACCATCGTAAATAACCATTCTCCTACTGGTCCGACCAACATTTTAACTGGAACCGGGGCAAACGTAACAATGCCAGTGGGCAGTACCTTCATCTTTACGTATGATACTGCTGCTGATAGCGGAAATGGGGCCTGGTTGCTGACTGGTGGTTCAGGAAGTAGCGGGGGATTAAATCCTTGGGCTGCAAGTTTCCCGTACGTTATCGGAAATTGTGTCACCTATAACAAAGATGTTTGGATCGCTCTAACTTCTTCGTTCACTTCTTCCTCAGTAAGTTTTGAAGCCGATTATCAAGCTGGGAACTGGCAGTTGTTGAACTTACCAGTTTTGGGTAGAAACTATTTGGCTATCGGAAATACTTTCGAAGACGACAACGTCAGTGGATGGACTTTGGCCCATTCCTCTCTTAGTTCTACAAATCTACCCACTTCTGTGGGAACGGGGAATGCTGCCTTTTCTGCTTCTAATGGTGGATCTGGTGCGAATGCCAACACTCACGCCCCTGCAGTTGTAAGTTCTGGCCAGCTTTCTGGTCAATATTCCATGTCTTTTTCTGCCTCGGGAGCTACCAATGCTGGGGATATGTACATTTCTCCGGCTGTCGCTATAAACATTTGTGATCAATCCAAAACTTTGCAGTTTAGTTTTGCATACAGTGCCGTGACCTCCACTGGCACAAATTTTTCCGGAACTTCTAGCAATACTTTTGGGGTAGCCATTTACGATCTCCAAAATAATGCTTGGATCATTCCCGTAGGAGTATTCAATTTCACTCAAATTTCTGGTGTAGGCTATTGTACGGGATCATTCCAAACTCCAGCAAATATGGGTAGTTTTCAGATAGCAGTTTATAATCCAACAGCTGGTCCCGCTGGCGGATTCGCTCTGTATCTTGACGATTTCTACGTTGGTCCTGGAACTAGTGCTGCCGCATCTGCCTCACAAGCTCCAACAGTTCAAGTTCTTACGTCTGGGACTACCTATACGGCCCCATCCAATCCTTCGCCTTCTTACCTGAGGGTTACTGTGGTCGGCGGTGGTGGTGGCGGTGGCGGATCAGGCACAACATCAACGGTGGGCGGTTCTGGAGGCGGTACCAGTACGTTTTCTGGCGGAACTGTTTCGTTATCAGCTACGGGCGGAAGTGCTGCTGGAACAAACGATGGCGGAGCTGGCGGTGCAGGAACCGGTGGTTATTTAAATCTCAGTGGTCAAGTTGGCGGCGCTAAACAAGTGATAACATCAGGTTCAGTACCCGTTTTATCTGGAGGTATAGGTGGTAGTTCACCACTTTATGCTGGCGGTGGACTAAATTCTAGTGCAGTTACTGGGCACGGCTTAAATGCCACCGCTAATAGCGGCGGTGGTGGTAGCGGTGCACTCGCTAACGTGGCTGGCTTCGCGGCGGGAGCAGGTGGTGGTGGCGGTGGTATGACTGTCGCTATTGTGTCAAATCCATTGCCCACATATACGATGGCCATTGGTTCAGGTGGCACTAACGGTAGTGGTGGTGCTGGATCTGGATATGTTGGGGGTACTGGAGCTGCAGGTATCATCATCGTGGAAGAATTCTACGGTGCAGGTACTGGCGGAAGCAGTGGGGGAGGTTCCGGAAGTGGGGCTATAGCTGCAAAAGCCACAACTTCGAATACTTCCATTGCCACAACTGCAACAACCAATGTTATATTTTCTGCTTCTGTTTACGATACGAACGCAGGATATTCGACTAGTACTGGTAAATATACGGTTCCGATCACGGGTTATTGGAAGGTCACCGGTATTGTCACAACTCAAAACACTGGGACTATGACCGTGTCTCAGCAAATAAAGCTCACCGCCAATCAGTCTGGGTCTGTTTCTACGACATCTACACTTGGGGAATTCTCTGCTCAAACTACGTCAGCAGTTGGAGCTTTCCCTAATGGGTCTACGACCTTCTACGCTCAGGCCGGAGATTTATTGTGGCTTACAGTTACTAACGGCACCGGCAACACGATTACTCTAGATAATACATCTACGAATAACTATGTAACGTTTGAACTCATTTCTGGTGGAGGATCGTCTTCAAGTTCTTCTTCAGGGTCCAATACAGTAGCCATGAAGTATAACACGACGAGTTCTTCCGTGAGTGCGGGAATAATTATCCTTACGAACAAGATCGAGGATACCACCAATTCGTATAATACGAGCACTGGCGTTTGGACTTGTCCACAAAGTGGCACTTATCATGCAGACGGTACTTTGATTTCTAGTGCGACTGCTTTTGCTGTGAATGGAAATTATGAGGGATACGCTTCAGTTAATGCTGGTGGAGCTACACCGACTACCAATCTCTTGGGTGGTTCTAGAGCCGAAACTACGCAAGCAGTGAATAGATACGCTCAAGGCGGTACGATTTTAAAACTAAATGCTGGGGATACAGTTTCTCTTTTCCAAAATAGCTCAGTTACTATTGCTCCAGTAGCCGCAACCATAAGCATCTACAGAATCGGTAACTAATGTGAATCGCGGATTAGCATTCCTAGGAGTTATGATGCTCCTAGGAGTATTTTATATGGAAATATACATGCTAGTTAAATTTGTCTTTGACGCTTTAGCTAGTTGATTTTTTAGGCTTTACAGCTCTAATCAACTTACCAGGCATATCGTAGTGATGCTCTATCAAGGCTATTAGCTCTTGTTTATACGATCCTGGCAGATCTTCCGCGAAATCATAAAAATCTTTTAATACTATAATATAGTAGTTACACATAGCTTCACCTACGGGCGTGAGATGAGCGTCATCACCTCTAGCCAAGTTTTTCACCTTGGCCGCTATTCTATATATACTATTTTGTTCATCTTCCATTATTCATCCCAATCCATTTTAAGATCCTTAAAATCTTTTTCAAGTTCTTCGATAGTTTGCTCTAAATTGGCAACCTTTACTTTATGTTTTATTTCTAGATCAAGATAGCCTTTTCGCCATTCCTTAGCAATATCTTCAAATTCTTTGACGAGACTGTAAATTTCTTCAATCTGTCGTTCTTGAATCTCGCGAATATCTTGACGATTGGCTATATTTCCTATTAAACCTACAATTTCTTCAGGAGTCATTTTCTATACCTTTCAAATAAACTCAGCTTCATTCTTTTCTGTGGAGTAATTCCTATGGGAGCCAGAAGCTTTTCGTATTTAGAGATGACCTCTCTAGCTTGGTCTTCCGTTAGATCAGCGTCTTCATCGCATTCAATTTCTAAGAAACTAGCGGTTTTACCTTCTTCATCTATAACACTATAGTACACTACGTCCCCATCATCAAAGTAGTAAATATCACAAAATTTCTCCACCGAGAAGTTCTTTTCATATCCCAATCCCTTACAAAAAGCTTCTACTAATTCTGCACTATTTTTGTCCACTCTCAAATTTACTTCAGTCCTGACAATGTTGTTCGTGCTTATGTGTTTCTTTTTAAAGGTAAGTTCAGAACGCTCATCGCTCCCAAAATTGGGGCGGTTCCTATGCCTAAGAAACTCATTCTCACCCTTGGTGTAGTACACGTCTTTAGATTCTACATAGAGAAAGTTCTTGGGATTCAATGTCGAAAGAAGTGACTTAAAATCGAGCCTACTGATGTTATCAGCAGAATACTTACTTTCAATTTCAAGATACTTCTTTTCTTGACTCATGGTCTATATTTCCTTTTTAATTCTTTTCGTTTCTCTCTTTTGTCTTTCTTTGTTGGAAACTTTCCAGTTTCATAATAAGTTTGGTACATCCAAAGATCGGAATCACGTTCGATATAAAGTTTATAGATCGGAAATTTTAAGTCAGCGTCTTTGTAAATAGATTCCCACCAACCAGTCCCTTTTACTTCCCAATCATAAATTCTTTTTCTATAAGATTTTTTCTCTTCTTCTGAAGCTAACGCTTCATCTAATTTCGCATCTACTTTTCTATCGTTCCCGTGAATAAATTGACAATGGTGACCAATCTCATGAATTAGACACAAAATTAAAAATACCTTAGATTTTTTAGAAGAATCATAGATATTTATTTCTTTTCCATCGGTTGTCCAATCAGCGTCGGCATCCACGTTATGCTGGGGCTTAAAAGATACGCGTACGTTCATAGCTTGAGCGTACTTGACTAATCTTTTCAATTCTTCATCTCTTTTCAAGATACCCTCCTTTTATCCATGCTTGTCGTATGCGCTCTGTGCTATTCTAAGCCATTCTTTTTCTTTAAAATCGAATTCCTCCACGAAGTAGACACTTAGAAAGTCGATAGCTTGATCTTTAGGATAACCAGCTAAAGCGAAGTCGCAAAATATACTATGCCACGTGTGATTTCTTCCTTTATCGAATTTTATACCATATTTTAGTGCAGTTTTTACCCATGGACTTAGTTTGTCATGGTCTGCTCCGTTTGTCAAGCTTTTTCGTTCACGCTCTTTAGGTCTTAGATGCTCATATAGATTTAGCCACACCATCAAGTCTTCTAGTTTCACCTTTTCTTTAAGTTCTAAAAGAGTCTGCTGTTTTCCAGTTTCTGGGCGTGTAGCGCCCGGTATACGAATACATCTTGAAGGATTTTTGCAATTTTGATCAAAAAGTGTGCCGATACGTAGTATCCACACATATAAAAGTCTGTAGGTTTTTTCATCAAGAGGAGTGTCTAAAGCCACTAGAATGTGGGCTGACTTGGAACCGCTAAATATGATTGCAGAATATGGTATACCTAGATTTTTTAGGTACTCTACTTGAGAAGTTATGGACCCAGTATCGCATTCTAAAAGAAAATTCTGGAGTCTGTAAGCATTTGAATCTAAACGAAATCCTTTGATAGGATTGATAGCTAAAAAAATTAGTTCAGATGTTTTAACAATTTGATTAGAAACCTTTTGATTAGAGCTTACTAAGGTAACTTCTCCAGACAAAACGGTTTCTATTGAAACACTATGAGTAGCGAATTTATTATTACTAACAACCACCGTATCTTCTGGTAAAAACATTAGGTCTAGGAGGCTTTTTAGATCTTGCATCTGTCACCATCCTAGACCCAATATAATTATAAGTCAAGCTAAATATCAGACTGCACTACCAGAAACTGCTGAAACAGCCTCTGCTACAGCCGCGTTGGCTTCTTCTACTTTCTTGGCTACATCAGCTGCTTGAGCATCTGCTTGCTGTTTCTTAATCATTTCCATGAACTTATCTCGTTGATCTTTAATATTAAGCATATGCTCTTTTACAGTTTTTTCATCATAACGGTGCATATAACTTTGACGAAGTTTTCCGCCATTAGGTCCATGATAAATAACGGGTACCGTGATATTTTTTCTTTCACCCTCCCCATTATTAGCTTCAGAATCGTATTGAACTTCTTCTTCTGTAAGAAGTCTTACTTCTCCCCTTTCGACCAATTTTCGCCATTTGCTAGAAGCTCCGTACACATCCTTGGACAACTGATTTAGCTCATTGATAGTTTCTCTGCTATACATTTTCTTCTCCCTTTGCTTCGTTTTGCTCTTTCTTACCACAACTACAATCTGTGCAATAACTTTGAGTGCCACACTCCACGGAGTCTTCTCTGACTATGGAAAAATCCATATCATCTAATAGAGACATCCCAAATAAAGCCACCTTTATGCCAGGCAACGCACTTTTAAGGCCTTTCTTCAGATGATCTAATACTGATTCATCTATATCATCGCTTTTAACTTTAACCAACAAGATATCTCCTGGTTTTAAGTCAAGTTTAACTATTTCGATTTCTTTAAAAGTTATTTCCATCACTTTTCTTCTTTCTTAGGCTCTTCAATAAGTTTTCCGATGGTGTTATAACGACTAGCTTTTTCTGCGGCATCGGCAACATCCTTTCGCCACTGATCATTTATTGGCTTAAACATACCCCTATCATAGGCTGTTTCTACGAATGTACCTACGGTATGCCCCTTATAACGATTTTTTCTAATAATCCACTTAGTGCTAAGTTTTTGATAGTCGGGAACCATTTCTAAAGCCACGGTACACGGTGTAATAATGTCTTTGCAACCTCTTAACCGATCTTGAAAATCCATCTCATTTTCTGGATCTCCTGCCTTAGCAGAAGATAGCTGAGACATTACGACAATGACAGCTGGATACAAATCTTTATAATAATCGAAAACACCCATAACTTCTTTAATGACTGTAAATTGCTGCATGTTCATGTGTTTCTTACTATTTACAATCTTCTGAATATAATCCACCAGGATCATGTCATACTGTTCTCCAGAGGACAGTAGATTTTGAAAAATTGACTGAATACCTTCCAAACTATCAGTTCTCCCGTGGTCGTCTTTTCCGATAACAGTGACACCCATTTTAGGCCATTTACCAGAAAATTCAATCAGTGTTTCCTTTTGTTCGTCTGTAAATTCTTCAATGTTATTAAAATCCCAACCATGAACGAGACAGGTAAGTCTATTGAAAACTTGAAGAGTGTCTTCTTCACAACTTATTATAAGAGCCTTCCGATTTTTACCTGTCACCAGATTCACTTGTTTAATCGTAGTGTAAATTAAATTGGCAGATGCTGATGATTTGCCACCTCCGGTTCTGCCACCCACCAGAATAACATTACCGGCCCAACATGGGACCGGTTTACGAAAGCATGCATTTAGAAAGTCCATACCATTTTTTGCATTTTCTAAATAAGCACGATTTTTATTTTTAATGACTTCGATTTCTTCATCGGACATTATACCGACATTGACTTTATCTGTCCGATTAACGTCGGCTTCATTTTTAGTAATTTTTTCAAGTTCGTTAGTATACCTATAGGTTTCGACTAACAATTTTTTTTCCTGAAGTTCTTTTTTTCTTAGATCGAGTTCTTTATCTCGTTCCAGAACTTCTTGTAACTTCTGAAGAGCTTCACTTTTGGGCTTATTAACATCTTGACTCATCTATTTGAGTCCTAATTTCTTTTCGAAATCTTCATCGTAGACTACGTCCGGACCATCCATAGCGTCTAACATCTCCTGTGTAAGCTCTATTTCATCGCCCATATTTGGCAAACTTTGTGCTAAATCAATTGTCCCGTCATTATATTCGGACTCAGAATTATCTGCAGTTCTCAGAGCTTTAGTTTCCTCAGCTCTTCGTTTCATATTATCGAGTTTAGCATCCTGTTCAGGAGTTAGTATGGCTTCTTCAATCTCCATTACAGGATAATGTAAATCTATGGCTTTTTCCAAAAGATCCATGTTAAGCGCCATCCATGGCTTAAGCTTAGCGTTTTTGTAGAAAGGATTTACACAAGCTCTGACGATTCTTTCTTTTTTTGAAAGATTCAAATCTTCTTTTGTATAACTATGTTTCTCTAGATTAATCAACAAAGTTATAAAGGCTTTAATTCGATCTTTTCTTTCCTTGGGCAAACGATCGTCATAGAAAAGTATCCAAGCCCTGACTATTTCATCAAATGTTGGTGACATTTAGATTCTCCAAAAGTCTCTTGGCTGTATCGACTTCTTCTTTAAGAAACTTATTTTCTTTATTTTCTTCAACAAAAGATCTAACAATTTTAATCTTATCCTTGTCAGGAATAGAGTTAAATTCCGAATAGTTATCCTTGCAAAAATTTCTTGATTCCGATCGCTCGAAAATTTCTTCGGGAGTCATGTTGTGTAGATTATCATAGGGATCTGCATTATTGCAAGTAAAATCTGTAAAAGACAGTGTTTTCTTTCTGATCGGCACACAAACGTACCAAACGCCGTCGTCTAGATAAACAGGACCTTCTTGTTTATTTTTCATCTTCTTTTTAAGAGATTTGAAAGCAGAAGTTCCCAACGACTTGTACCCGTGCTTGCTATGATTCTCCAACAAATCTTCAATATCTTTAGGGGGTTGTTTCGTGCCTGAAAAAACAATGAATTCTTCGGAATGCAAACCTTTAATATTCCTTGCTTTTTGACGACACACTCTAACCATGTCCTCTAGGCGTTGTTTCAAAAAACAAGTGAAGTCTGCTCTATTCTTATTTAGAATGTCTTCTTTTTTACAAACTATAGAGTTATGACTTCTAAAAGTACGCTTAAAGTTTGCCAACTTTTCTGGTTTACGTTCTATAGCAAATAAACCTAAATAGCTAACCAAGTGAACCTGGGCGGCGTTAGTAACATCGTCCAAATCTAGTCCAACCAACATGAAAAGGCTCTTGTACACAAAATAGGTATTTTTAGCAAAGTTCTCTATAATATGATTATAGGGCTTCATTTCGTCTATGGTGGGGTTATGTTTAGCTCTACGTATATACTGATGACGGAGGTAGCATTCTTCAAAGGAATCCTTGTGATTTATTCTTTTGTTATCTGGTGTAGGTCTATCAACTTTAATCATTTTGCACTCTTTTTAGCTGGCGGGGTGGGCCTTACACCCACTTCTTCCCTCTCAACGAGGGGCTTCATTTAGGAAAAGCTTCCCGCCTTGTGTTTTATTTATCTAGCTTGCGAACTTCTTCTAAAAGAGCTTTAGCCAATTCCTGGTTGTCTCGGATAGCAAAAGCGGCTTCTTTTTTACCGTTGAACTTGTGATCGCCATAGAAGTAGGTTCTATTATTTTCAGTTTTTAGGATTCCCAAATTCTTGGCCAGCCAAAAGATCTCCTCGTGCTGATTCACGATGCCACTGTCATAAGACAAGGTAAACACTCCAGCACGACCAGCTTGACCAATAGAAGACTGCTCCATCTTGGCAAAGACTTTGTGACCATTCAGCAGTTTGTTGCCACGAGCGTCCTTGTGGTCTTCCTCTTCAAAGGTCTTGCCTTCGATATCTTGCTTATCTTCGGCAGCTCCCGCACGCTTTAAAGAGATGTAGTACTCAAACGCATGCCTGGTGAACCATGAAGCTGACATCTTTTCTTTAGGTCCATAAGACCCTGCTTCTAGATTAGCTGCCATTTGAGCAGTTCCAATGAGTAGAATCTTGTTCTGCTTGCAGAATGGGATCAACTTACCCAATCCGTTCTTAAGGGTTAGAGCCTGATCACCCATTAGATGATTAGCAACAGAGTCGGCATCCCCACGTTTAATACCCATAATACCGTTTAGGGAGTCTATGGCGATCATTCGAAGAGGCATTCCGTCTTGTACCATGCTCTTGATGTCTCCTTCAACACGGTCAAAGATATCGGTGGCCTGGTTGGTATCATAAATAAATGAACGAGTTTGGTCAATACCAGGAATGGCTGTGTGTTGCAGCTGACCGCGCATTTCGGTATTAAAATAGATAGAAATACCTTCTGGATCTCTAGCCTGCATTTCCTTGATCATGGCATAGATAGAAAGCGATTTACCAGCTTTAGGCTCAGAAAAGAACAAGATGGAACTGTTCTTGGGGACACCGTTGGCTTTATTTGCAAAAATCCAATTAAAATAGGGGCTTGGAGTGTACAAGCAGTTTTCAGGTGCAAAACTATCATAGTCGTAATCTACAGCATCATCGTAACCTCTAAGCTGCTTGAGCCATGGATTATCCTTCTTTTTGTCTTTCTTGTCGTCGGTTGGCTTATCTGTGGTACTCATTTACTTATCCTTCTTTCCGCTTGTTACATACAAATTGTCATTACCTAAACCTGAACGCGAAACTAGATACATCTTTTGATTCATGTATCTATTTACATTTTCCAGAACCTTGATCTTACCTTCAAAATTTGATTGAATAGCTTTAAGTTGATTAATTCTGTCTAGTGCTGCATTGTATTCTGCGTTCTTAATAAGAAAAGCATTCCTAAGCTCAGAACTCCCCGCAGATTTTGGCTTATCTTTTAGATATTCCATATACTCGCCCAAGATAACATCTGCTTTAGCTTCCTCCAGAGCCTTTTCTGCCAGTAACAGTTGGTACCCTACGTTAGATAGGTGCGTCTTTAAAATGCGATAGCTTTCATTAAAAGTATGAGAAAGATCAGAATAAGTTAGTGGGTTCACTGTTTTAGCTTCTACTAGTCTGGTTTCAGCTTCTCTAACTAAAGTCATATCTAAATGCAGCTGAGGCGATTTTTTAAATGCTGGCACTGTTATAGCGTGCTGATTAGGATTTTGTCTATTATCTTCATTCATGCTTGCACCTATAATGACATGCCTTATATTGCTTTGTCAAGAAAAATGTGTGGGCAGGATTTCATTCCTCATTAAGCCCGTGAACAACCTTCAGCACCCACACACCGACCGGATCGCTACGTTTGCGCTCGCAGTCAACTTTTTTAAAGCGCCTCTAGAGACGCCATGAAGTCTTCATTTGACTGTTCCGTAATAGATTGAGCAGTAGTTTTTACAGGAGCTGCCTTAGGTGTAACCAGGGCAACCCTTGCTGTTGGCGTCGGCGTAGGAGGAGCCGCAGCAACTTCTTCTGTCACATCAGGGGTATCTGTGTCATCCGTAGTGTCTTCAGAAACGTTACTTTTATTGAAGATCTTGTCCAAATAAGGGGACGTTCCTGTTTTCAGTTCAGAGCTGTCCACAACACTCTTGACTTCTTCGGAAGTCAACCGCTTAAAAAGCTTGTCCAGCTGAGCTGCTTCCGTCTCTAGGCGATTAAGGGTATCGTTATCAAGCTTATGTACTACATCCCGTTCTACTGAACCGACACCCGGCACATTTAGCTTTTCTTTGAGAATGCTGACGGCGAACGTAGTATCGCGGCCCATTCCAGTGCGATTAAAGACAAAGAAACGGCCGTCTTCTACACTCAGTGGATCTACACTTTGAGCGTGCAGATTCTTAATCTGAGCTTCCAAAGCGAGCTTTGCCTTATGGCGAAGCTTCAAAACCCCAATATTACCTTGGGAATCCAGAACATTAAGGTAGTGATTATTGTCTAGGTTGTACATGCCAGTAGGGCCAACCAGCACATTTAGCAAGTCAACGGCAGCTTTATTTCCTGACTTCTTAGCCTTTTCAAGTTCTGCCTTAAGAGTCTCAATACGTTCCTTAGCGGCATCTGCAACTTCAATCATACCATTCTTACGATTCTTAACTTCCGGACTCACAAATGGCTTTTGCTTACCATCAGTGGTCTTATACCCGTAATGGACGTTGTAAAAAACAGACCAGCGCCCAGAATCTGCCAAATCACCGAGTGGAGGCAGAATTCGGAAGGCTTGATCGCCTTCCTTAAGCTTAAAATATTTACGTTGAGTTCCGCCACCAAAACGAGCTTTACCAATTTTTAAAGACATGTTATTTCTTTCCCTTTTTATTTTAGATATTCTTTCAATTTCATCAATCATTTATTCTTACATAGTGATTTTATATTTGTCAATGCATTTTCTACGTTTTCTTTCGTTACCTCCTTAACGACAAAAACTCCTTCTTTAGATTTAATGGTTTTAGCTTCTTTGCCTGCTACAACCAAAAACGCTCTGGAGCCAATTCTTCCCAGTGTTTGATACAAATCTAGTGCTAACGATTCATCATCTGTTACCATGACAATGGGGGTGATCTTAGACCCATGATCAGAACTAATTGCAAAATCAACTATAGACCTTACAGCATGAATACCAGCAATTTCAGAGCCTACCTGCTCATTAATAGCTTGTTTTACTAAAGCCACGAAGTCTTTCTTGTCGCTAAGAGCACGTTGGTATTGCTGCTTCATAATCAGTTGTGGATATCCAACAATTTGCATTTCGCTGGCCTTATCTTCCAGATGGCGCCCCATGATATCGAACAGGGTGGCTGCTGGCGTTTTGTTTTTATAAAGTTCTTCTGGAAGCCTATTTGCAAGTTCCTTATAGAACCCTTCTGGGTCAGCGCTGAAACACTTGAATTCTAGTGTGGCCAAATCTGAGAACTTATCCTTTTGTGTGCCGGACACAAGAATGAAAGCTGCAGATGTTCGCAATTCATCTACATACTGTTCCTTAAGACCTTTAAGTCTTTCCTTAGCATTTCTCTGCCTTCCTTCACGGCCAGCATACGTTTCTCTGGGTCCTACAGAAATGTCCTCATCTACGAGAGGCTTAACTTTCTTAATTTCTTCTAGAACTTTATTCAACGACATTCTTTTTCTCCTTTGTTTTATCTACCAACTTTTTACGTACTTTTATTTCTGCTTTTGCCCCAGCTACTAATCCTTCTAAATAAGTGAGTCTTTTTTTGGCTGATTCCAGTCTGATTATTTCAGGATTCTCCTGAATATCTTTTAAAGAATACTGTTTACTATTTTTAAACATTTCGCTATAATCGGACTCGATAACCCATTCCTTAAACACTAGCTCACACTTAACCACACCGCAACCTTCCCAGCAGCGGTTGTTTTCTTGGAGGGCTTTTATGCTGGGAAAAATCTTATTGCCATCTGAAGCTTCCCCAATTTCATGCTCATAGTCCACTCCGTCTACATAAACAACGATATTTTTATATTTCATTTTATGCCAAAATACTTTTTGAGATCATTAATAGACTTAAACTTTTTTTCAAACTCTTTTGCTTCTTTTTTACCTTCAAAATTATTCTGAAATGTCTTTTGTACTTTAATCTTACCATCTACAGATGAGAAGTCAACAAAAATCCGCTTAGATATTTCATTAATACTTACCTGTAAAAAAGCTTCCTTGCCTAATTTTTTAGTTTTAGTGATCTTATTTTGAAATGGGTTAGTTTGTTCCATGTAGAATCCTTTTTAGTATCTTACCTGTATGGATTGCAGTGGCTTGAGATGTTCCAGACATGCGCCCCATTGTATCGTCGGGAAGATCAGACAAAACATTCTGACCTATTTCCCATGAAATTTGGTTGTAGGCCCAATTAGATGATGGAGCCCTGTATCCATCTTTATCTAGATTACCAACAATTATCTCATTCTTTAAGAAGAATGAGGCAGGATAAAAGCCACCTTCTTGAGTTTCTATGTTTTCCCCTTCATTTCCAGCAGCCACAATGAAGGTTACTTTTTGATTGTCGTGAATGACATTGTATTCTTGCCTACTAAAACTTGGGCCACCTCCTGAAAGATTTATCAAAGTAGCGCCATTTTTAATGGCTTCACGGAAGCTTCTAATTTCGTTCGTTAAATTAGTATAGCCGTCCGCATTGCTAGAGTAATACTTATAAATTAACAGACAATAGTTACCTTCGCCAGCATATTGCTGTATTAGCCCGGCAAGGTGAGTTCCGTGACCATTCGTATCTCTCAATCCATCTCCAGTAAAATCTTTGTGTCCGGTAAGACACAAGTGATCTTTAAGACGAGGATCATTCAAATCAAGACCGGTATCAACCAAAGCAACTTTAACGGGGTCTTTATAAACCTTAGCTATAGCTGGTGTTATAAGAAGAAACAACAAGAAAATTGCAAATCTCATATTCACACTTTAACACACCTATTTTGAGTTTGTCAATATAAATCCTAAACTTCTACAACTAATCTGGTGACATTCATTTCGCCATCTTTCCCTGCTTTTTTACGCATAAATATCGTACAAATAGCGCCCTTTTTGACTCCAATTTCATAGCTTAATTCTCCAGTATTGTAGTCGGGCCACTGGACTTTTTCACAGATGTAATTACCACAATCTACGATTAGCTTCAACGCTCTTTTAGTACCTTTGGAATAGGAAAATTCCTTAGCTTCGATTATATAGCATGTGACGGCAACATAGACATCTTTTTCAACTTGATAACCCTTCAAGTGATCCAATTTTTCAATGGTTGATCCATCAACTAAAAAAATTGACCTGTCCCAAACCGAATCATACACTTTGGGTGAAGATGAGTTTTTATCTGCAATTTTACTATGTTTAGCCCCCAGAGTATGCAAATCTATAGGGATTGTGGGGAGAGTTGCTTTTTTCAAAGCAGCATCGATAAGTGGATCTAAGTTAATATACTTTTCTGGTACAGTGCCCTCTTTGGGCTGTAAAGCTCTAATTTTCTTCCCCGTCTTATCTGCTTTAGTTTTACTATCCTGGAATTTTTTAACTTCAACAGCATCTTCGTACGCCTTTAATTTTTCTATTAAAGACATATTAGGCTTAAACAAAGAGTCTAAAATTCCGACGTGAACTAGTTTATGGGCCAAAGTTCTGCCCGCTACGTCCTTATCAACAAAATCTTGTATGTCTTTATAAGGACGATTAGCTACTATAGGATCGATAGTGGCATCCCCGATGCCTCTAATCACTCCAAGTTTTGCCCTAATTTTATGATTAGCATAGTCAGGAACCATAGTGTCGGTGCTTAAATTGATGTCTGGAGGAGCAACCAAGTTCTTTACGTGCGGCCAAAATTTGCCCGTGATTTCTTTTTCTTGAGCGTTAGAGAGAACGGCAGACCACCAGGCAAGTTCGTAATTATGACGCAAAAACATGCAAGCGTAGGTAACCATAGCATATTCATAACTATGGATAATGGAGAATCCATATCTTCCGAAAGTCACCATTTGTTCCCAAATTTTTTCGGCAGTTTCTAAAGAAACCTTCTTAACTGCTCCGGCTATAAAAGATGGCTTAATTTTTGTAAGCTTAGGCATGTTCTTTTTAGCCATGCTCTCTCTAAGCAATTCCGCATCTTCATCGCTAAATCCAGCCAGTAGTTTCGCAACTTTCCCAAGATCTTCTTGATAGCAAAGAGTCCCATAGGTGTCTGGAAGAATCTCAGCCAGTTCTTTTATGTCTGGCTCCGATTCACCATTACGACGCAACACGTATTCTTCCACCATGTTCAATCCAGTAACTGGATCAATGTAGTCTTTAGGGCCGGGACGTTCCAGTGCTAGAATTGAAGCTAAGTCTTCCAATCTGGTGGGTTTGATCTTTTGAGCCAAGTCCGACATTCCTTTGGAATTGATTTGGAACAGAGAAACCGTGTTTCCACTCCAGATGCTTTTATAGGTCAAAAGATCTTCTGGAAGATCCCAAATGTACGTTTTAACTCCATTATGTGTAAAATAACCGGGTTGAAAATCATCTCCGTTTTTCTTGTTTATTAGTTCCAGGCATACCTGGATATCTAAAAGTTGGGAGATGGTCAAAAAATCGTACTTAACCAAACCAGCGGCTTCCGCTTCTTTATGAGTATAATGTGTAATGTACCCTTCTTTAAGAGGGATGATTTGATCTAGGGGAATGTCGGACAAGACCTGGGCGCAGGCATGCTTACCAAAAGCCCGAGTTATCCCCAAAGCTTTGGACACTATGTTCCAATCTTTGGGACGGTCTTTTATATATTTCTGCAAATCTTCATTAGTGTCAACTAGACCAGGAATGTGTTCCCCGCCTTCTTCTTCGTTTTCATATCCAAACACAAAGTTTTTGTCGCTAACTAGTTGCGGTGGCAGTGGCAATCCAGCCGTCAACCGTTCAATATCCTGAGATACTTTTCCATTTAAATATCGATCAGCATCTTTGATGGACGAACGTAACCTAACGGTTTGTCTAGTTGAAATATGTCCAGCACAATTGCCCCATCTTTTATATAGAAAGCCGGAGTTTCCATCTTCGCCGATTAAAGTGATCTTCTGGGGCAAATCCGTATCAATATCTGGAAGTTTTTTCATCTCGATACGAGTCTTGGAGAAAAATCGACTAAAAGGCAAGTTATAACGAATAGGATCTATATTGGTTATCCCCAATAAATAGCAAAATAGGCTGCCTCCTGCAGATCCACGACCGACACTAGTAAGCTGCTTTTGTTCTGTATAATGATCTAAGATCTCCACAATAGGTAGAAAATAGGGGGTCAGATCTTTAATTCCATTTTTAGCAATGACTTTAATTTCTGTACGAAGCCTATCCACGTAAACCGGGTCATCCCATCGCATGCGACCATTGCGCTTGATGATGTCCATAGCTTTCTTGAGCGGGTCTCCGCCTGGATCTGCCAACCGCCATTGATACTCTAGCTTAAAATTGTCAAATAGGCTAGCCCATTTGTCATTATTGGCCAGAACTTTTGCAGCTTCTTCTTGAGACAAGTTCAGTTTATTATAAAGATAGTGGTAAATTTCTTCTTCGGTTCTCATGTGCTGATTGGCACGAATCTTGTCTTTACCTTCCAAAACCACATGCTGGACTACTTTGTCTTCCTTGTGGGCGTAATAGGCATAATCAGAAGCTAGAACTGGTACATTATACCTATCAGCCAAAAGCTTCAAAAACTTATTGATTTTTAACGTTACATCGCAGGGCAAAGGCAAATATCCCGTGTGTAGCTTAACTGTGTCGATATCTTTGTCTACCTTCGTAAACATACCCCCAACTACCTTAGAAACGATCACAGAGTGTCCAGAACGCTCTATAAGGTCTGAGGCTTTGATCTTACGGGCTTTGTCAGTACTAACGATATCAGAACCCATAATAGAGTCAGAAGTGCCGTCAGTGTACTTAATTTTTATAACTCTAGCGTATTTTTTGTCCCATGGCTCACAAATCATGGCAACGTATAAACGATCCTCGAATAAAGAGCGCAGTTCATTGAAAACTTTTAAACCTATTTCTGCACTAGAAGCTAGATAGGCTTTTCCCACGATACAATGAGGACCGCCTAAGACTAGGTTGGTATTGTACTTAGACAGCAATTCAAGATCGGCCCAGGTAAAAAGATTCTGGCTTTCTTCTCTAACTTCGATAGTTTGAAAGTCTGTTCTAGATACCAATTTACACAAAGCTTGGTAAGCTTCTTGGTCTTCGCAATAAACGGTAGCTGAGTAATAGGAACATCGGTCAGCTCTAGTTCCAGAGGTCGCAGGACACATGGGGTCCTTAAAATAGAACTCTAGACCCAAAATAGGCTTAAGTTTGGCTTCTTTGGCTTGTTTATAAGCTTTAAAGCTAGAATATAGATATCCATGGTCTGTGCATGAGAAATAACTGCGCTTAAGAGCCACAGCACGTTCTATGAAGGTATCCAGATTAGATGCTGTCAAAAAGGATTCTACATGAGTGTGTGGAGAGACTTTCATTTACCCTTCCTCTTATTGGCCAACCTAGACTTTTTAGCAGTTTTACGACGATTGATCTTAGTTTTACGTTGCCCATCAGAAATAGGCTTAGGTATATCTGAGGGCTTCTTATCGCTCATTCAGCCTCCAGCAAGGAGATTAAGTCAACTGATTGACTGTTATCCTTTTTACTTTTCATGAGTTCTAGCAGTTTCTTGTACACTTCAACACAAGCCAATGTATCGGCCTTTGCTGTGTGGGCTTTTCCCATAGGTATGTTTAGATAACTTACGATAGATCCTAAATTACCGATATCCTTGGGGAACCAACCACAATCCTTTAGAAAATCCACACAAATCTTAGTATCCACTTTCCCATAATGGACCATGGAATCCCATTCGTCCTTAGGTAGGACATATTCCTGAACATAATCTATATCGAATTGAACGTTCTGTCCTAAAGGTCTGATATTGCTATATCTTCCGTTCTTTTTAAGATATTTTTTAATCATAACTACTACTTTTTCTTTTGCTTCAGAATAAGTAATAATTTCTGGATCTTCCAGATGTTTCCGTAAATCTATGCCGTTAACCTTCAGCGCACCAGCTTCAGCAATAGGTAGTCGATCCCCATCAGGCTTTAACTTAAAATCCAACTCTTCCAGAACTTTAAAATCTTCATCTATGACAGCCATGTACAGAGTCAGCATGTCTGCTTTTTTAGGATTTAGACCACCAGTTTCCGAGTCAAAAGCTAGATAGAAATTAGACATTTCAGATCATCCTCAAAAACTTAGCAGAATGAATATCCATTTCTGCAATTTTTTCTACTGCGCAATCGCAATCCAAGGTTAGATTAAAGATATAGCTAGATCCGTTTTGATGAGCTTCTTTAGGCTTGATTACTGATTCAGTTCCGGAACATTGTAGACATATTTCGTTTTCCATTTTACGTATCCTCTGAACCAGACTCTACCACACCTTCTTTTAATTTGTCAACAGCTTCTTGATATATTTCTTCAACTTCTTTTTCAGTTAACATGAGAAGTTTAGCAATCGTTGAATTCTCAAGCGTTTTTGAACTACTAGCCAAGAACTTGCTGAGTGAATTACTGCACTTAAAGCATTTAATGAAATCGGGGTCTTCTAATATTCTTTTTTTGAAATCTTCCTTAATCACGAGGCTTCCCAAACTTTCCCTGTAGGACGTTGTTTTCGCTATTCTTTGTAAGTTGATCATATGCCTCTTTATTCTTTTGCAACAGAAACTCTATTTCTTTAACAGCTTTCTCGTTATTGGTTCTATCTACACTAACTTGAGATATCCTAGTCTTAGTTTTCTTTAAGTCTTCCTTAGCTTTTTTGTATTCCATAGCTAAAGCCACTATTTTGATATTTTTAAGATAGGCTATATTTTCTTCTAGTTGTCTCTCTATATTCAATAGGAAGTCTATTTCTTTTTGTAAAGTGTCTACATTAGTAGCAAAAGTTCTAATCCTGACTTCAGCATCTTTAATAGCCCTATCCAATTTTATGAGTTCTTCTTGTTTTCCCATTAAATCACTTTCAAAGACTGTAAAGTTTACCTTCTACAACACAAGTATAGTTGACAATTGGAATTGGAACCAAATATACAGTTCCAGTCTTGGGTTCCAAGTATCCAATTCCAAAGCCCAAACTCCAGTCTTTAATGGCCTTGACCCGGTGCATGTAGTCAATTTGTTCTACATCGCCGAGCCAGCCAAACATGGCTGTAACATGCCGTTCTCCCTGAGCGTTGCCTTCTACAGCATAGCCCAGACGATGAGTATGCCCAATAACGATGTTATGCTGGAAAGCATCCATCGACTTATAGTGAGCGTACCTGCCGGCTACCCCAGTATCGTGAGTAACGTTCAACTTGCCTAGCTTGTAGGATTGTTTGTAAGGTATATACTTGAACCCCTTTTCTTTCAGTTCCAAAATGTGGGGCGTCGAAATGAAGTCAAACAGTTCCGGAGCACGATCCATCAAATAACGTTCTAGGCGATCTTCGTGATTACCAGACACAAAAACATTGTTTTTAGCACCAATGGCTTTGACTCTGTCCAAAGCTTCTCTGGTGGCCTCAACTTCGTCTTTAAGCTTAAGGGCACGGTTAGGATGCTTGGAGTGAGAACTAACCGAGTAGCAATCGATGAAATCTCCTAGAATGATTGAATGGTCAGGTTTAAAACTCTTTGCTACCTTCAACATAAGCTCAAAAGCTTTTTTATCTTCATAAGGAAAATGCGAATCTGGAATCAAAAGAATCTTTTCTAACTTTTTACTATTTTTCATTGTTTTACTCCCAATACTTGATAAATTACTTTCTTTTCTCTGTTGTTCATTTTTTTAACTGTGCCAGCTAATCCTGAATTTTGAGAACTGGTCATCCACTCAATGTTATCTAGAGTGTAACCTTTGTTGGAATCAATTCTATTAATAGAAGGCGCTAATTTTCTGTCAAATTTATTCATAATATATCTTTTATAAAGACTTAGAAAGTCAGGATGATTTTTGGCCCAAGTCATAAAAATATCTCTAGGAAGAAGTGGTTTGCCTTTCCAATTTCCTCTATTATGAGAATTTTTCCCTTCCACTCTTCGTTTCATACCTCTATGCAGGCTACTTAAAAAAGTATTTATAGTTGCTCTCTGCCGATGAGAATTACAGTATATACTTCTACCACTATTGGTAGACTTTGAGCGATTTTTTTGACACCATTCAAAGAAACATTTCGTATTCTTCTTAGTTCTTTCGATCTTTTTTTTCATATCTTGCCGGCACCCTTGAGATTGGCCATGATCATGGCTGACAGATTACCTTTTTGAGGATTCCCGACAGCTTTATTCACTTGGCTAGACGCGATCATTTCCATTGTAGCGTAGTCTGGCATCGGCGCTCTGTCGGCTGGAATAGCTGACTTTCTATTCTTTTGACGTTCCAAGGCCTGTTTATCCCGCTCTGCAAGTTCTGCCGCAGTCATTTCATGTATAGGCTTGTCGAGTGGCTCGTAGTCTGGTTCCATTTCAGGTGGCAACAGAGGCTTAGCTTGAACTTTAGGCCGCTGAAGAGGCTCAACCTTCTTTTGAACAGGCTTTACCAGAGCTTTGGGCTTAGACCCTATGGTATTTATAGTTGTTTTCTTGGCCACTTGAGTTGTTTGAACAGGGTGAGGCCTATTAGCTTCTTCAGATTTGCTTAGACCACCAGAAGCCTTTTCTGCAAGCATTTTTAGGACAGTAACTTCTGTATCATTGAAAGGCGAAGAAACGATCGTATTTTGAGCATCCTTTTCTTGACGCATTCCAAGCATTATTTCCATGCGTTCTTGGGCAAACTTTCGAATTTGTTTCTGAACACTTTTTGTAGCTCTTGGATCAACTTCTAGGCCGCTGAAGAGATCGTGCTGCATGACCATCTCGTAGAGCTTGCCTTGTTCTAGGCGCAGACGGGCATCGGAAAGTACGGATTCAAAGTCTTCTTCATCATCTTCTTGAGAAACTTGTTCAATAAGTTCTTCTAGACTCACTTCTTGTGGCGCTACAGGCTTAGGTTGCTGATGCGCTTGAGGTCTTGAATTCCTAAGAGTATTGTCAGGAACTGGTGTATAGGTGTCACCTTCTTGCCACTTGCCATCTTTATATTGAACAGGATTATCTGAAAAACCGCTATCATCATCCCAGAATTTTTTAGACATATAAACCTCTTTCACGTTTCTTGTGGTAACAAAGTGCTAAAGCCATGGCGTCACATTCATCTTCGTTTTTCTTACGCATCGGTTCCTTAAAAAACTTACCGAATACTTGATTGATTAATCTAATAGTTACATGTTTTTTACCAATCATTCCAACTCTTTTACCATTTATATCATAGGCTACGGCTGTTTTATTCTTCTTCTTGTAACCTTTGACTTCCTTGTTGTGCTGACGTTCCTCTTCATTCATGTAACTGCCAACTTCTTTACGCCAGTCTCCAGTCTGGAAATACACGCACTTAATACCGGTTTCTTTGATAAGTTTAGCCACCAAAAAATGGCAGAATTCCAGGATCTTTTGACTAAACGAGTTCTTACTTCTAGTAGTCTCTTCAACTATCAAAACATCAGGTGCGTATTCATTAAACAACTTTTCAATAGCTTCATAACACGTATAAGCCCAACTTACATATGAATCTGGATATCTTTCGTCCGGACACTCTACTTTTGGTATCTGACCATGGGATTCTAGGTGAATACCTTCATCCGAAGACATAGCCACACAGTAACCTGTTTTGGTGCTAATATCAAGTGCTAGTATCCGTTCAGATTTCAAGCTTCTCCTCGGTCCTTGCGGAGTTGTACAGCTACAGCAATAATTGCATTCTGTCTAGCCTTTACTTCCCTAAATCCGCTCGAAAGGAGCTTCACATTTTCTTTAGCTTCGATGTACGCCTGATTTTCGTTTAGTTCGGCTTTTGTGTCGCTTATGGCAGAATTAGCTTGTGCAATTCGCTTGTTTAAGTCTGCAGTATCCATAGCTTCTAGCTCTTTTAGAACTTCCTCAGCATCACTCCCAATTTTTTTAGCGATCTTTTGCATTTCAGTCAGTGGCTCTTTTTTCGGTCGTCCCATATTTTACTCCTGTTCTAAAGGCAATTCGTTATCGTGCATACATCCCGGATCAGTCACATCCAGCCCAAGTTGCTGGTTTAAAAAACCCTTACTATTTAAAAACATAACTACGGACTCTAAAATGGCCACACTGGCCAGTTCTCTTTGCTCTACTTCTTGATCAGAAAGATAGAGAGGAAGACTTATATTGGACATTTTTACTTTCGCATCACTTACAATTTTGAATAAATCACTTTTGGTAATCAAGTAAGTTGTCATTTATTAGCCTCTATAAGAAGAGTACTATTCATGTTTCAAAAAGTCAACCTTTATTTTATGAAACTTGTTTCGTTTTCACGAATAACAGTAATGCGGTCGTTAATGAATTCCTTGGCCACGCTGTCATGTTCCACGATGAGAACTCTCTTGTTGACAGCAAAAGTCTTAAGCATTTCCAGGGCATGCTCAATACCAACAGAATCAAACCCATTAAAGGGCTCATCTAGAATCATTGTGTCAATTCCAACATTGTTGCGTTCCTGAAGCATCTCGCAAACGGCAAAATCAACAGCAAGATCCACAGCTGAGCGTTCTCCTCCAGAAAGACTCTTGATTGGAACGGAAATCTCACCATCATTATCGATCTCTGCTGTGACCTGTTCTTTTATAGCCCCCTTATCGGTTTCCCTGGTTCCTTCCAGCCTAATCGTTGAATTGGCCATGGTAGGTATTGAGCGCAGGATTCGAGTTGCGGAATCAGATATGCTCTCTAAAGCATCATCAAAAGAGCAAGAAAGATATGATTTTAAACACCTTTTGGCCTCTTCCATCAGCTCCAATCTCTCATTCGTTTGCACCAATTCTTGGTTCATTTGATCTACTTTTTGGTTCAGTTCCCATTCCTGGGTCCTAGAAGCATTCGAAGAACTTCCATAACGCATCAAAGCTTCTTTGTGAGCTATTAGAGATCCTCTAACACTTTCATATTGAGAACGATTCTCGTTAATTGTCTTGTTGATTTCGCTTAATTCCGCCTCGTGTTTAGCGGCAAGAGCTTTTTGCTCTACAAAGAAATTCTCCATGGCTTTGCGATTTTCAAGATTTTGATTGGTTGTATGTAGATCTTCCTTGGCTCTTTCTTCGGCGTGCAATTTAGAAATACGGCTAATCTCGGTATTCAATGAGTGAATTTCTAATGAAGTTTGGGATCTACTTTTTTCTGCCAAAACTACCAACTGATTGTTGGACTCTTGCTCCAAAAGGGCGAGTTGTGCATTATAACGCTCATTTGTAACATCTAATGTACATTTCAGTGTACTAATCTGTGTTTCAGCTTGACTAGAAAGCTCAATATTAGTTCTATGTTTAGAAATTTCTTGAAGAAGTATTTGCTCTTCATTTTTGGCATTATCAGTCACCCAAGACTGTTCGCAAGTATGACAGACCCCGCTTCTCAGCGTTTTAATGCGACCAGCGATCTTTATAGCCTCTTCTTTAGAAGCTTTACCCAACTGGACTTGGTTGGTAAGCTTCGCGATTTCACTTTTAATGGTTGAATTTTCTTTGCTATTTTCTAACTTAAGAGCGTTTTGACGGGTATTGATTTCAATTTTATAGTTTGATATTTCTCTATTAACGGTAGATTGCCTATCTTTCTCGACATTCATTATCCCAATGATCTTGTCGTTAATAGTTTTGTTTTCGGCTTCCAAAGCGCTTAGGTGGGCTCTGTCCAAAGTAAAGGAAATTAGTTTAGGCTTTTTTTGCTCTAATGCGTCTTTTTCTTGTCTGTGCCTGGATTGAACCTCAACCAAAATCGCTTTGGAGGCATCGTATTGACCCTTCCAGCCTTCCAACAAGATTTCGGATGCATCGGTAGTTGGTTCAGCTCCTAGCGACTGCAGGGCTTCCTGGGTGGCTTTTAGGGCAGCTTTAGCAGCTTCCAAAGAACTCGATTTGTCAATCTTAATGGATGCTAAATCCTTAGTTTTTTCATCAATTATATCAATTTTAGAACGAACAGTAGATAGACCCAAGGAATCTGTAAGAAAATTGTTCATTTGCGAAGGCGTAAACTGAAGAAAGAATCCATGTTCCCCTTGTTTTTTATGAAGGAGGGGACGAAACAGATCCCTGGGAACACCAAGGATTTGGTCTAGCAACTCTTCGGTTAATTTACTTGAACCCGTAGTTTCAATACCATCTATAGTTATAGAAAGCTTTTTGGCACGTTTTATGATGACTTTCTTATCATCCCACTCGAAGTGACCTTCAGCAAAGGCCGCATCTTTGGTTAAACGAGATTGTAGGACTCCTAAAGATAGACTAGAAAAACCTAATAGCCAGTCCAAGGCATTGAATATGGTGGACTTTCCGCTTCCACTACTTCCACCAGTGAGTCTGTTTTCGGCATCAACTTGAACAATGTTGCCCAAACTATCGAAATCTATAGTTTGTTCTTCTACAAAACGACCGATATTGCAAATTATGAGCTTTTTTAATTTTAGCATTCACAGGAAGTTTAAGCTAATTTTTATGGTAAGTCAAGAAAAAACGTAGGCGGCTGGACTAACAGTTCGCCTTTAATTGCCCTCACCCGTGGCTTAACCTACGTTTAATGTACGGCTTTGTTTTGTCTACACCCGGTTGGACCCTGGCTCGACTAATTAACTGACTCTTAGGTTCGTCACCGTACAAAACTATCGCAAACGATTACGTTCTTTAAGAAGAGCTATGGAATGCTCCAGATTCTTAAAACTAGTCCTAAAATTTTCAATAACTTCTTCATGCTGTTTTACTAGAGCAAGCGCTTCATCAATCTCTCTGTCACGGGATTCGTTAGTCGTTTGTTCTTCTGTGGCCTTCGTAGCTTTCTTTGCCATATATACTCCTATTTACTGAACTTTTATATAATAATTAGCATCGTCCATTAATTTTGAACCGTCAGATCCACGAAGTATTTTGCCGGCCAAGTTTAGAACAAACCTTTTAAAATCTTGATCATAAAAGCAATCCAATACTTCATAAACTTGTGCGTGATTCAAATCCGGTTCCTTAATTTTATGTTTCAAGTATTTTTCCAGATCCACTGCTTGAACTTTATCCCCAGCTTTAAATGGTTTTTTCATAATAAATACTCCTATTCTTCACTAAAATCTTTCATACTGTTGTCTAAATTACTCTGGATAATGTTTAGATCTACCTCTACGGCCCTTCCTTGGACCCCATTATCAACCGTGATCTTACTTGCATTCGAAGGTGCAGAAAGTTGCTTCTTAAAGTCTGCTCCACAATCACATTGAAAACTGGTGGGTGCTTCTTTAGCTATTCTAAAGAATTTAGACTTGGACTTGCCACACCCACACAGATAAAAGATGAGAGGCATTAACGCAAAGTCTTTTCATGAGTAAATTGATCAATAAACTTTTGCTTCACTTCTTCCACTACTGCTGGAGTTGGAGCAGTGAAAATATTTTTACCATCAAGAGATCCGATGGCTATATTTTGGAGCGAAGTAATGATAGGACATTTGCTAGTTTCATAATGGACCCTGAACCCCATAAAATTTACATCGTGGCCATCGCTGCCGCTCAGTGTATCGCTGCATCTAACAGAAACAACTTGGTCTGCATAACCTTGTTCAACTGATTGAGTTCCTGTAAGCCACATTTCGTCAGCATATTGTTTACGATAACTTTCCAGAGTTTGCTTTCCGTTGGTACGTTTTACAGTTTGCTGATCTAGTTCTTCAATGCGCTTGAGCCAAAAACTGTAACGGCTATCTAGCTGACTCGGATTCTTACCACCGAAAGATCCTTGGAATCCCCCAGCTGCTCTATGGCTCATGAGGACGCCATTTTTAAGAATGTATCTATTACCCATATTTTGGGCGATTTGGAAACCCATGCTAGCGGCAAACAAGGTAACGGTGTGAACTGGACGTTTTAGACCTTCTGCGGCTTCGATCAACTCAAGTCCTGCCTGAATATCGCCACCAGGAGTATCCAGAAACAAATAGATTGGCTTGTTCTTACCGAAACGACTAGTTTGAGCATCTAGGCTTCTGAGCGTATTAATAGCCTGTGCCACACTTTCTTCGCTGACTTCTCCTCGAATAGTGACCAAATTATCTTCATTGAATTCGAGACCGCCCTTATCAGTAGATTTACCCACTGATGCAAGCGGATACAAAACAATAGCAACCAACACACTCAACCCAACCAAAGCTCTTTTAAAATTAAGACTCATTACTTTCCCCTTCGTTTTTAGTTTCATCTTTCACTGTGTTTATATCATAAGTTGTATTTTTAGCTTTATTTTCTTCTTCACGTTTTAGATTGGCTAGTTCATTAAGCATTTCTCCTACCGTTCTATTCCTAGGAGTAATGGTAACTTCATTTTCGCCGACCTTTTTAACTGTAACCCCATCTCCTAGATTAAGCCCTACAGTAGGCCTACTGTTATTAGTGGGAACTCTTTCGGATGAAATTTTATCCAACAAATCCACGGCTTTAAAGAACATTTCGATATCTTTTTTATCCACAGAATTGGCAGCTTCGTCATCGTTGTTAGCTATAAATTTGGTCATTTTTCGACCAATCTTTTTATGAAAAAACTGTTGAATTTGTAGAAGAAAATCTTGGTTTACCAAGCTAGCATGTAGAATGCGCTCTTTTAATGAAGCATCTAAAATTTCAAGGTGCTCAACTTTCGTAGCATACCAGTTAAACTTTTGTCCTAGATAAAGAACAAGATCTTTTTTAATCCTGAGAGTTGTTGCTATCTCATGGTAAGTTTTACCGGACATGTATAAATCTAAAGATTTTGTCATAGCGATGGGATCTAGAGAGGCCAATCCTGGCATACCTTCTTCTTTAAACTTGTTAATAACCTGAAGTTCTTTAGGGGTGATATCTGTGACTTTACCGTTATCTAATATAGTCAGACTGTTGTCATAGCCCATGTTTTTTACTCTTATATTTGATTTGATCGTTAAAATATATTTCTACTACCAGATCTGTCCAAAATAGAGTTTTAACAGATTTCTCCAAAGCAAGAAAGCGTTTGTCCAGATCTGAGTTTTGAGATTCGTCTAGCTCAATGAAATAGGAAACTATGGAATTGCTTTGGGTAGGCTCGTCACCCATAGATTTGGTTGGGGCTAGATCGTAATCAATTTTGACCTGTTTAACAGATTCAAAGAAAACCAATGGAAAATATTGAAGATTTTTTGATTGAACATCAGAGATACGTCCTGACAATGCAGTAAGACGAGCCATTTCTCTCAAAGTTTCATTGGTTGTGTTATCAGTCATAGTACTCCCAATTCCCTCATCAGATCAACCATTTTCTCTTTTTTAAGTCCGCTAATAGGCTCAAACACTTGATTTACAAAGTATTCTAAACTATTTCCGGTTTTGCGGTTCTTAGGTTTTGTCTTATCAGTAATCTTACAGCTAATGGAAGCTTTACCTTTAAGTTTTGCCTTTTCTTTACTAATCCACTCCGAGGAGCCGATCAGCTGAACTGAGGCTTTCGAACCTTCCGGAATCTCTGGATAGTTGTCTCCTTCTTTATACTCGTAGGCATAGATGGGAGTGCAAACATGGGAAGTGTCCAAAAACTCTTCGTGCAAGATGGCGCCCGTATTAGAGTCATGAGTTACGAGCCAGAGCCCTTTTTCTTTGTTAGCATCCGAGGCAGTCATCCATCTGGGTGACCCTGGGTGTCTTACTTTGCCGATAGTAGATCGAGTGTGAATATGACCCGAAATAACTAGATCGTAATTAAGTTCCTCTGGTTTCACCCCATTTGGAATATAGAATCCGTTATCATACTGGCCACCATCAAACTCATTGTGACAAATTAAAGTTTTTGCTCCATAAACCTTGAGTGCATTACACTCTTCTACGAATCGCTTTTTATCGTGAATGTATGGGACAAAAGCAAATGGGCCGTCTATTATTGGTGATTCAACAATGTCCAGATTGTGGTTATCTATCAAATTGAACACTGACAATGAATTCTCATCATCATCATCATTACCTTGATTCTTTTTGTCGTGATTGCCCACTAATACGTAAAGTTTTGGTCTTCCTGCACTTAGTTCAGTCAACCATTTTTCCCAGAAAACTTGATTGTCTGTCCTGAGAACTCCAAATGTATCGTTTAAATCGCCTAGAATTACGATCTGGTCTACGTTGTGTTCGAAAGCGCTGTCACGAACAAAAATCATGAGCTGTTCCATCTCATCTTTTTGAGATGATTTGAAATGTGGATCACCCACATATAGCACCTTAATCATTTGCACTCACAATCGTATTTCTTACATGCTAAGCACTTGCAATTTTTATCTAGCCAAGTGAAGTAAAACGGTCCTGTGCTTAGGATTGCACATTGACATATAGCTCTGTGAAAGCTCCAGTCATGCGTACCCTTGATAAGGCCAAATTCTAGTCTTCCTATTCTCAAGCAACGTTACCTTCAGGAGGAGTGATGTATTCTACCTCGTTCATGGTTACGATAATAAATTCGCCTGGCAACGTGTCACTCTTGAGCTTATTCTTTGCCCAGGGAGCAACGTGAAGAGATTCTTCTTTGAGAAAAGCTGTTGAACCATAGGGTACAACGGTTCCGTCCGAAAGTGTGGCCTGAATCAGTACTTTAAGTCCTTTTAAAGCATTACGCTGTCCTGGCATAGCCCATCCAGAGCGGACTTCGGCCTTAACATCAGTGTGCTTATAAGCTTCTAGAATCAATTTGCCATTAAAAGAATTGGGTTGTTGCATAATATCTCCTGCCTATATACTACCAGATACTATCCAAAAGTCAACTAAAAATTTACGCCTTTTAAACGTAACACTTTTCTATGGATTGGAGGTAGCTCTAGAATCAATTTCCTAATCTTTTCATTAGTTTCTAGATGAATCATGGATTCTTCGGCATTAGACTTCTCGTCTGGAGTATAGTCGTAAGCTCCGAATCCCTCTTCAGAGATAGTAGCTTCAACTGAGACTATAGAGGCGGCATTCATGAGGGCTTGCAAGTCTGATACCTGAACTTGGCCTTTAGGAACATTTTTACCCTCTTTTGAGTCATTTAGGAAACTTTCATTAACGGCAGCGGTCAGCTCATAGATATCAGTTATACCTTGTCTACCACGAATAGAATTCGCTTTATACATGACTCTTCGATCTGATGGATAAAAATGAAGGGCAGTTGCTGAATAATCTCTGATTAGATTGCCTGTAGCCCTACCAAGAATGACGCTCCTGAATACTTCGGTATATTTACCAGTGTATTTATCTACAGCAGAACTCAACCCCATGGCTGCCGAAGAAATCATGTCCGATAGAGTCAAACTAGATTTGGGAACTTTCCTGTAAAACAGTTTAGCGCAATTGATAGCTAGGGGCAGATTGTTCTCCATAAGAACTTCCCTGGCCCTGTAGACTCGTTGGTAAAGCTTTTCAGCCTTAGCCCCCAGAGGACCGCGCCAATTGGTTTTAATGAACTTTATGAGCTGAAAATTGATATCGAACTTTTTGAGACCTTCGATATCCTCTTTTTTTAGACATGGAGTAATTTTTTGGGAAAAGGTAGTAGAAGATTCTCTAAAATAAGGCTTAGAATATAATATGTTATGGTCTTCAACTCTGATTTTTTGAATAAACCGTTTATATACTTGAGAAGAATACTTGTATTTTAGTATTTCTTCTTTAAAGAGCTTCTCTGCCAATACTAGTTCTTCAACTTGTTCTTTTTGAGTAGTGTTGTCTAGTTTATTTTCAGCAAGTATCCCAGCTATACAAGTAGCAAGCCAATAAAAGCTGTTGTCGAAGGATTCAAATTGTTTTTTCTTTGCGGGGCCTTTGCTCATAACCCCTATATATCATAATTTTACTTTAACTTAACAAACTTAATCAAGCCTGGTCCAGAATCTGCATAGCATTCGATTCTTTTCCGCAAATGGCGCTCTAAGGTATCGTTGTTTATAACATTGAAATCCCATATAGTGCAGATGTCTTTTTTGTCACATTTAGAAGCGTACGGATTGGCTGAAGCTAAACGAATGGAACGCCCAACAGGACCTTGCTTGGTCTTAATTTCAGACGATCCCCCTATCCAATTAAAGGTATTCCGCATGGGATATATATTCACCCCAACATGTAGACAAGAAGTCCCTGCGAACACTTTAAATTCGTTACGATTGAAGCGTTCAATTTGTTCTGCAACATTCACCTTTTCTAGTCCTAATTCCAGAAGTCGTTCTTTTTTTGTTTCAGAGTGCGCATATCCGAAAGGTATTGTCAATAACTTCTTAAGCATAGCTATCTGATTCAGTTCTTCTACTAAAATAAGGGTCTGATTCCCTTTTTCAGCCATAATAGTTGAAAACTTAGCTATAAAAGCCGCTATATTATGATTGCGTAAAAAATGTATTCTTTTTGTTTCCAGAGGGTCGGTATCTGTAAAACTTGGGTCAGAAGACTGTATGGATACAATTCTGTAATCATGAGGACAAATAAAACCAGCTCCGACAGCTTCTTGCGTGGTCAAACTATGAACAGTTTCGCCAACTATACTTTGTAATAATTTGACGCCACCATCATTTCGAGTCTGGGTACCGGATAGGAATAATCTATAAGGAACCTCAGAAAACACACCATGACAGACTTGCTCTAGAGTTTCTGCTGGAAGAGTGTGTGACTCATCGCAAACAATCATGTCCAACTTAGAGAAGAAGTCCCACTCTTCTGTGCCTCGTTTTAGGTTGCACAGACTATCGCCTATACAAATGGTTATTCTTTTTCCTATCTTTTTCTTTCCATCTCCGAACTTACCCACATTCCCTTTACCTAGATGATACTCGAATTTTTCCACTAGTTCATTAAAAATCCCCTTAGAAGGCGCAACTATAGCACATCTAAAACCAGTTTCTCTGCAAACACTTAAAATTATTGCAGATTTTCCTGCACCTGTGCATAATTCTACGTTGTCATGTTTTCCATCGATTAATTTTTCAACAGAAAGCCCTTGAAAGTCGTATAAAGTAAATGGCAGAGGTTTTTGCCATGGGATCTTTTTGGGGGTGGGATATATTACTTGATTATCTACGTCTACGGATAGACCCGTCAAATAGGGCAAGCTACCAGGCCGTATATATTTTATACCATTTTCATCAAAAATAAGAGTTTGTTTAAGTTTCACTTTTAGTGAATCACACTGAAGTTGCCACTTTATGGGGTTAGAATTCCTATACCATAAGTTTTGAGATAGTCTTTTTAGCTCATACTTAACAGCCAGATCGATATAAGTAAGCTGATCTGCTAGAGATTCCATTTCTTCATTGGAAGCTTGCATTATATACGCTTTAGTGGGCGATAATATCTTGACTTTCATAACTATAGACACTATATATATATTTGTAAAAAGTCAAACAAAAAGCAACTTATGATATAAGAAGAGTAGATACTTAAAACAAGGAGAAATAAACATGTCAGATACTGAAAACAAAAAGAATGCAACCGAACGACTTGAAGATCTAGAGAAAGTAGTACACCAGATTATTCAGGCTCTTCAACCTATGGAGCCAATGGCCCGCGATCTTGGTAACTTTAAAGAGGCACTAAAGCTTCTCAATAATAAGCTTGACGCTGTTGTTAAAGCCTCCAATCAAGGCGAAACCATTACTGATGAAGCCATCGCTAGTTTCATGACCGAAAACAATGTAAAAGAACTTTCTAGCAAGGTGACGCAAATGGTAGAAAGCGGGCTTCTAGCTGCTACCGACACTATTTCGAAGGAATCATTCGTGATTATCAACGAAGCTGATGCAAGTGGTAAGATTGTTAATCCACGTATGCAGTTCTTGCTTTCTTCTTTGCAACACGAAGAAGTTCGGAATAAACTTGATGGTGCTAAAACGGGTGACAACATTCCTGTAGGCGATCAAGGAGCTTCTATCAATGTTCTAGAAGCCTACAATATTATTACTCCTAAAGCCCCAGAAGCTGCTGCAGCGCCAGCCGAAGACGCTCAATCGGCGTCCGCTGATGCTACTCCAGAAGCCGCACCTGCTGAAGCTACCGCTTAATAAACACTAAAAGCCGAGGGAACAACCACCGATGTCTATCAGAAAAGCTAAAACAGCTCCAAAATCTTATTTATCTGACCAAGAACAGCTTAAAAAGATCGTTTTAAGGACAATGAAGAAAGTATCGGACATAGTTGGAAGTTCTCTCGGCCCAGGTGGTCGTGTGACATTGATTGAAGAAAGTCTTCCTAACATCCCAAATAGGTTGACTAAAGATGGGGTGACTATCTTTAAGAATTTGGGTTCAGAAGACTCTTATGAGCATCTGATAATCGAATCTGCTAGAGATGCAGCTGTTAGAACCGCTAATACGGTAGGCGATGGTACTACTACGGCTACCATTCTATCTTACAATATCATCAAGCATATGTTTGATTTTTGTGAACAAAATCCCAAGTATTCTCCACAAAAAGCTATCCGTAGAATTCACAAAGTAGTTAAAGAAATTCTAATTCCTTACATTGAAAGCCGAGCAATCAAGATCACAGAAGAAAACAAAGAACTTATCCGCAAAGTAGCTACTATCTCTGCCAATGGGGATAAAGAGCTTGCCGATGCTGTTATCGAATGCTTTGAGCTACTCGGCTATTCTGATTCCAGCCATGTGACTATTCGTGAGGCTACGGGCAATGATAGCTATAAAGTTGAACGAATTGATGGGATGCCCATTCCAACCGGAATGGAAGATCTTGGCAAATTTAGCAATGTGTACATCAATGATCAAGCATCACTTAGATGCCACTTAATTAAACCTATTTTTGTCCTATTTGATGGAATGATTACCGATCTCATTGGATTGTCACCTATTTTTGACCAGATTGGTCAAAGGTACGCTGATGGCGACGAAAACTTTAAAAATGTGGTCGTAGTAGCTCATGGATTTTCTGATAACGTCATGACTACACTAGCTTACAATTTTGCCAATCCAGGTACTATTAATATCGTCCCCATGAGAACACCAATGGCTCAGCATGTCAATAGCCAGCAACAGTTTTTGTTGGATCTTGGGGCCTTTTGCAATGCTAAGGTGTTTGGGTTTAAAGATCAACTAGGCACAGTTACTCTAAAAGATCTCGGTACTGGGATGGAATCGTTCGAAATGTATCGCTACCGCAGTACGGTTGTAGGTGAAAGTGATCCATTCAACATTGAAATTCGTGCTGAAGAGCTTAAAAAGATGAAAGACAATTCTGAAAGCATCGCAGAGAAAATTTGGCTAGAAGAACGTCTAGGCAAACTCACTAGCGGGATTGTCAAGCTCACTATCTTCAGTAATAGCTCTGGGAGCCTTAAAGAGAAGGCTGACCGAGTAGAAGATGCTGTTATGGCGGCAAAGAGCGCCATCGTCTATGGGTGCTTGCCGGGCGGGTGCAGAATGAGTTTGGACATGGCTATGTTGCTTGCAGAAAAACTACCAGAAAACGATCCGGCTATGACCGTTCTATTTTCTTCCTTGCTTTGCCTACCAGAGAAGCTGCTGTCTAATGCGGGCTATGATAGGGAAGAAATTGGAGTAATCATAGAGGAGCTTCTTAAAGATCCTCAGCTAGTTTATGACATCGAAAATGAACAGTTCGGGAAGGCCGAAGAGTTGGGTCTATTTGATGCGACTAGAAGCGTCCAAGATTCCTTGGTCAATGCAGTATCTATTGCAAGCTTGTTTGGAGCTATAGGGGGAATTATTAGCTTTGAACGAGATCCTATATATGAGAGAGAAGAAGCCAAAGCAGATAGCGAATTTTTAAGAAATTGCGAATATCCTGAAATGAATGTTAATGAAGCAAACAAAAGAGCTTAAATATCAATAAGTTGTAAATATATATTGACTTTTTAATTGTAAAGTGTTAATCTTTATAACATGAAAAGCAAATGGTCTCTAGAAAAATTGCAAGAAGAAGCTAACAAATACACTACCAGAAGTAAATTGATGAGAGGCAATTATGCAGCTTATCAAGCTGCGAAACGACTTAACGTAATGGAACAAGTTTGTTCCCACATGCCAAAACGTGTGGGTATGGCTGGGGAAAACAATCCTCGTTTTAAATGGAATGAAGAAAAAATTTTGACAGAAGCACTGAAATATCATATAAAAAGTAATTTTATAAAACATGCTTATGGGGCATATAAGGCTGCTAAAAAGTTTGGCATCCTACAAAAAGTTTGCTCCCATATGAAAATTCAAAATTTCAATGGTGAGAACAACCCTAATTTTAGATGGTCTCTAGAAAAATTGCAAGAAGAAGCTAACAAATACAACAGTAAAAAAGATTTTTTAAATGCAAATCCGGCAGCTTATTCAGCAGCCGATAAAAGAGGTATTTTAAATAAAATCTGCGAACATATGACAGAAGGTTATAATAGTTGGAATTATAAAAAAATAAACGAAGTTGCTAAAAAATATATTTTTAGAAGTGATTTTGAAAAAAACGATCTTGGTGCTTACAAAGCTGCATTTAGAATGGGAATAATGGATGAAATTTGTGTCCACATGCCCATAAGATCGTCTGAATCTCGTCCAGAAAAAGAATTAGCTTCTTTTATAAAAGAATACTATCCAACTTCGACGAAGCTAAGAAAAAGAAATATAAATATATTAAATAAACCTCACATTTATGGTCTAGACATCGATATTTATATACCAGAACTCAAATTAGGAGTGGAATTTGACGGAACCTACCATCATTCCTTTCGTGGATTGAAAAGATCTAAACCTCATTGGCCAGATAAGGATATTAAAAAATACCATGAAATTAAGGATTCTTACTTCAAATCTATAGGTATCAAAATACTTCATATTAAAGAAAAAGACTTTTTAAAAAATAAAGGGAAATGTTTTCAAAGATGTTTGGATTTTTTAAAAAGTACCGCAACTATTTAATATTGCTAGATAATTTTCAATATTTGATCTCTAAATCAATCTTTATGTAGAGGTTTATCCATGGCTAACTGCACTTATATTGATGGAATTGGTTCAAGTCAAGCAATTGATACTGCTGGCGAAATCGTTGATCTAGCGGGGATTGACTGCTCCTCATTGGTTGGTGCTGCTTTTAATTACGAGCATGAATCAAAACTTCCTTCCCAAATTTGCGGTAAAATTCTCGAATATAAAAAAATATTCTCGGATAAAGATTGTGAAAATGACAGGCACGCATATTATTGGGAAAAATGCAAGACTCCCTTTTTGTATGTAATGGGACGCTTGTTCGATGATAAAAAAGACTCTTCAAGAGAAGTTGCCGCTCTTTTTATGGATGATGCTGAGCATCCAGATGAACAACCGATGGTTGGCTTCTCTATCGAGGGTTCCAAGATAGATAAGGTTGGTCTAATAGTTACCAAATCGGTGGCTCGTAAGATAACTTTGACTAATATCCCGGCAAATAAAACTTGTGTCGCCGAAATGATCCCAGCAGATCCTGAAAAAACTGACTCAGATTCCATTTTTAAATCTGAGCCTTCTTTTACTATTGAACTTCTTTCTAAAGGTCAAAATCCAGGCAAAAAATTCCCTTCGGATGCCCAAAGAGGCGGTCAGCCATCTTATCTAGTGGGTTCCCCCAAAAATCGTCCGATAGCTGCTAGAAAATCAGGAACAAAGAACCATAGAATGGCTGTGGCTAGTTCCCCTAAATTCGGACCTGTAGCTCCTAAAGCTATTCAAGGTGAAATCGGTAAAGGCGAATCAATGAAAAAAGCGATGACTGCAGGCTCAGGAATGACTGCCCCAGGTAATATGGTTGGTGGAGCTGCCTTGGGAAAAGAAGCTTTAGATAAGAAGATGAAGAAGTCCACACTCCTTCAACGAGCAGAACAAGAATATAAAGCTTGGGGTAAGAGAGAAGCTTTTGAAACTTATATGTCAAAAACTATGCCACACCTAGCCAAGGGCGAAATCGCGGCTATTGGGCAAGTTCTTTGTTTAAACAAATCCATGAAAGCTGAAAAGAAGCTTGCTAAAATGATGGTTGGCAGCGATATGGATAGTTTTGTTGAGAAAAAAGAGAAAAAATAGTATTTATGGCAGAATTTTTGATATTCTTATCGTTGGCCTGTCCGAATCCATCTTTAATCAACAGAACCAACTATCCTTGGAACGATCATGACAAAGAAGTTATCAATACATGCTCTAGCAGATGTCCTAAATTATATTCCGATGCTCCATGTCTAAAATTATTTATTAAATACGATAAACAAGATTACGACTGTATCTGTGGCAAACCTTAAGGGATAAAATACCTATTCCCACCTGCGGCAAGCTGTCTGTAATCTAAATGAACCCAATTGCTTCCTGGAGCTTTTTCGCATCTCATGCCCCATTTGTCGAGTAAATTCTTACTTACCAGCTCTTCTCTGACTTCATCGCAAGTCATACCCACAATATCAAAATCCATGGCTTCACCTTCGCTGTGGGCTGAGTGTAAAGCTCCACCAATAGCCTTATTGTACTCTAGCGGTCTGTAGGTAACATGAACATTGATTGGTTTGTCGAAATAATCGCGAACTATATCCATGTCCATGGCTAAATTAATGAGATTTTCTTTGATTTGATCGTTTAGTCCATCCGTTTCATTGGCCATTCGTTTCCAGGTTGGTAAGTAGATCATTTCTTTGACTGTAAAATATTTTGACACTTTACAATCAGGATTTGTCCAATCGACTTCTTGCTTTTCAGTTGGTTCTGGAGCTTTAGTCTCCACAGGAGCACTTTCATTAGTTTTGTTAACTAAAAAGCTCAACAATAATTTACCCAAATCACTCCAAATAGATCCTGCCATATAAACCTCTTGACTTTCTTGCTTTATCACTATAACCTATATAAAGATTGGTATAGAAAAAACAATGAAAATAACTATACATTTTGGATCTGAAGGACCACAAAAACAGATCAACTGGTGGAAAGAACTAATGGATTTCCCTAAAGCTCTCAGCTACAACAATAAAAAATGGGAATGGTCCTTCTATACTACAGATCCTGCAGGCTTTAGCGATTACGTTCTAATACTATCCCAAATTCCTAGTTATGATCCTCACTTTTATGTTGATATGGTTAGTTTCGAAGAACTTTTTGGATCTGATTTTAAATGTGAATGTGGAGCGAAGTTCTCCTCTTTCGAATGGGACCACATGTTTTACTGCTCGATGCGGACACCATGGTAATGGGTTACAAACAACTCTATAAAGAACTCGCAACCTCCATTGACGAACTTCGTTGTGCCGTTTATGATTACGATTTTATTGGTTTCTGCAACCACACGAAAAAATTTAGAGCTTTTATCTACATAGATTCAAAAATGTCCTATAAAGAAAAGTACTTCACTCTAGCGCATGAAGCAGGTCATCTCTTTTATATGAGCGGAGACAATATGTTCAATTGGTCTAAGAAAATCAGATCTGAAACAAAAGCCCATGCTTATGCCGTTAAATTGCTGGATAGTGCAGATATAAATGAGGATGAATACTATATTTTTTATAGTAAGGCCAAAAGTAGGCGCGGACGCAAGAAGTCCTGGTCTGAATTATAAGGATAAGCGAATGAACGATTTTGCATGGTTTTTAATTATAATATTGTTGCTTCTTATTTCTGGTAAAATAGGTGCTCACTATGATGAGAAATTAAAAAAGGATCACGAAGATTTTATAAAAGATATTCCTATAGAAAAATCTTGTCCCCCACATTCGTGGGAATGGGAAGAACAGTTGGATATGCTTGATACTACCTATATACGATGTCAAAAATGCAGAAGATTACCTGGATGGCCAGACAAATGAAGGTTATAATTGCAGGAGGCAGAAACATTACTTACTGGCCGACTGTAGGTAGGGCTATAAAGCTATCTAAGTTTGATATTACGGAAGTTGTATCTGGAGGTGCAACTGGCGTAGATTATCTTGGAGAAAGTTTTGCTAAATTAGCATCACTAAAATTAACAATATTTAAAGCAGACTGGGATGCACACGGAAAGGCTGCAGGTCCAATTAGAAACAAAACCATGGCCGCTTATGCAGATGCTTTAATAGCAGTATGGGACGGGAAGAGTCGTGGGACTAAAAATATGATAGAGGAAATGAAAAAGTTAAACAAGCTAGTGTATGTACATCTAGTTGAATAGTCAGTCTTTTCTCTGATTCTCAAGTTCATTATGACCAGAACCTACGAAAGTAATGTGGCCTTGTCTATCAAACCCCCAATTGGTAGGGACGTAGAAGGGTGTGCACCTACAGTGAGGGTGATTCCCTATAAGACTAGGAACTTTGTCCCCACGTTTATAGTATCCAGCGGATAGCTCACTCAACTTAAAAAGACGTGGAGTCACACCGTCTTCCATTATATTTAATTTAACACAAACTGGACAGGTAGACGCATCACGTATTACAGCAAACCCTACGATAGGGTCTCTGTCATTATTAAGAGCGGCGTTTCTTGAAATTTCCATCACGGTGCCAATGTTACGGGTTTTGGTTCCTTCTGCTGCAACTATGGCTTCCATATCAGTTTTAGCTTTGTCTAATTGGTCTTGTATAATTTTATTCAAGGTCTCTTGGTCAATCTTCTCCCCAGTTAATCTGGATTGTCTAGCCATGCCTTCTATTTGTTGAACGATGTTGTTGGAAGTTTTCTCCCTTAAAGTACTTATATAGCCATAAGCTCCAGCCAACAGACCCTTCAGTACATCATCTTCAACATTATTAAGATATTTGTTCCCCATCGCTTGAAGGAATAGGTAAGCCAAAGAGGCTCCCGCTTCAAAACCGATTAGAGTGTGTCGTTTGTGGTGGAGTTTGGGAACATGACCGAGGAAACGCAAAGCTGTTTTGTCGAACAAATCATCGACTACTTTTTTTATAGATTCTGAAGTAGAAGAATGTATGCCATGCATGGGCTTTACTTTTTAGTCAAACCTTCTACATTCAAAATGGAACTGATATCGCTAGCTGCTTTGGTTTGGTCACCTTCCCATTTAGCAAACACGTCTTTAACAATTTTCTCTTGAAGTGTTAAGGCTTTTAGGCCAGCTTCTGGCACATTAGCTTTAACTCTAGCTGGAATAGTAAGCGTACGCATCTCGTCTATAGCTTTTTTAAGATCTTGCATTACAAAGGGAGATAGTTCGCTTTTGCCAAGAATATTTTCAAGTTTTTCGATATGTTGTCCAAGTTCATCGTCGCCATTGGGGTTCTGAGAAATAGGCTGTTGTTCAGCGTCTTCGGCTCCTGGTTGAGGTTGTTCACCCTCTTGACCTTCTTGTCCAGGCTGTCCGGGTTGCTGTGCGGCCATCGTGGCTTCCTGGGCCTGCTGAGCTTGTTGCTGTGCTTGGTCATTTTGAGAAGCTTGCATGCCTTGTTCGTAACCATCACGCCAAGCTACGTCAACACTGGACATAAATCTAGCTTTTAATTCCTGATACTTAGTCTTATAATCAATTGGCGGCATACTTATTCTCCAGTTCCATCATCTTCAAGCATATCTTCAATTTCCATTTTCAGAAACTCAAGGTTATGTTTTTTAGGGGCTGCCATGGCTTTGATGGCATTTGGGTTAACTTGCACCAGAAGTTGTATCCATTGTAGGGCAAATGGGTCTCTTTTAAACTTAAGAAGTGGATCTATTAAGGCGCTAGGATCGCCAAAGAACTTGCTACGAACTTCTCCTACACTACTATAAAAATCTAATACTTGACGATAGCGTTCATTAAATGGAACATCTCCCCCAAAAGCTTTTCCAGGTCCATCCTCATCTACTTCTGCAAGCAAACTATCATAGGTATGGAATAGAGTGGAGTCTTGTTGTAAACGGGCAGACTCTTGTTCCTTTGATTGAGCATCCAAACCAGACAATTTAACTTCGACTATTTGAGCCATCTCTGGGTCGATGATGGGTAGCAGCCTTTGATTGAAGTAAGTTTGCCAGCCAAGAATCAGAGGCCTTAAGCCGGAATCTCTGGCAGCGGTCATCTTGAATTCATTATTTGATTCTGAAAGCGTTTGTGAATTAGTTCCTTTAGACAAATGGCCATACCCTGGAATTTCATCAGGAGACACACCGAAAGCTGACAAGATGTTTCTGGCTACTTGATCGTAGGTAAACGAGAATTCACCATTCTCAAGGCGATCTTGAGTTGGAGTCCACTGAACGTCATCGGTTGTAGATATACCAAAAATAGGGGTTCTGAATGCATTAGATACGGAGTTGATCGAAGCATTAAATTGCATTTTAATGGCGTCAATCATTTGTTGATCAACTTCTTCACTCTTAATAACCAACATCCCTTTGGCGCTCTTACCATTAGAGAAGTAGGTCTTCCAGAAAGCTTCGATTGAGATGTGAGTCGTAACACAATTCACGCATGTGTCTAAAGGTGATACAGGGTATCCGTTGTGCTCTACGTCCGTAGATGGGAATAGATTGTAAACGAGCATTTCATTATGAGTGAACGCTTGTCTAGGTTGACCTTCAATGACCTGTAACCAGGCGTAGTGATCTTCTCTGAGCTTGCTGATATCTATGTTGAAAGAATTGCCTTCCATCGCTTCTAAGGCTTTGAGAGCCAACTCACGCAGGTTCTGACCTACTTGTTCACCACGACGAACGGCGCGATAAATAGTTGCAATGTCTACAGGTCTAAAACGATGAAAAGGGAAGTTGCCATCTTTGTCTGGTTTACCTGAACGATCGTATATAATTTCTGTACCATGAGATCCGAAACTTAGGCCGTTGATGGTCTGGGTGCTCATGAAATCAGCAAGAGTCATTTTGTCTTGTTGCTCAAGACCTTCATCGTGGCCGCAATTCAAAAGTAGGATTTCAAGCCTCTTCATCCTAGTTACAATTTTTTCATATTGCTCAGGAGTAAATAGATCCAAGAACTCAGCTTTGATGTCAAGCTGAAGGCCTACGTCGAAGCGGTCTTTTCTCAAATGACCATAAAGCTTCATGATGTTGCCGCGTGTTCTTAAAATCGCAGCAACCAAATGATCTGTAACTCGAACCGTTTTAATCAATTCTGGGGGTAAGAGTCGGGTACGAGCTTTAAATAAACCAAGAAAATTGGCCTGCGGAGAAGGTAGTTCTGAAAAAGCTAAGCTTGGGGCTTTTTTCTTCGCCGTTCCGGTAGTCTGACGAATGAGCTTATGGAGTGGGGATTCTCCTTTTGCTAGAGAGTCTGCAGACAAAGATACGCTATCAATTGCGTGTTGCAATTCAGAAAGACCAGATTTTTCAACCGTGTCTTCCGTACTGTCACCAAAAGCAAGGGCTACTTTTTTCTTGTCTTTATCTTCCATATACGCCCCTCTTATATCATTCAGTGCTTAGGAGCGTGATATTGGCTAGATTGATTGAGTTATTAGTAACGGAAAGACTCCAGATCACAGAGTTTAGCAGGAACAATCCAGGATAAGCAACGCCATTGGAAACAATGGGGGTAACTATGGGACCAGTAACAGCTCCGTTGATCAAAATCTCACATTTTTGGTCACATTCCATATAGATCATGGTTTTAGCCATAGTGTATGCGGTGACTTCGGTCGTCACGGTTTCTGTTGGCAAGGCGCCTGCATAAGAAAATTGGACATACGAGTCGGTTACTTGAGTAATTTCGTAAGAATTTTGAGAAACAGGACTAAAACCAGAGTTAATAACCAGAGTATCGCCCACTTGAACGTTGCCGGCACTAAAGATGCGAAGTTGGGTAGCGTATCCAGATCCTAGGGTTATTGGCCCTTGAACGTACCCTGTCGGATTAACTACGGAAATACTCGTGCTAGTGGTTGAAATAATCTGGAATATGCCTTGATTGGCAAGATTGAATTGGTTACCAATAAGGACTTGGTCTCCAACCTGAACTGAACTCAGGTTCGGGAGTGTTCCGCCAGTGAAGGTGTAGGTTAATACTGGACCATTTATGGATGTAGTTACTTGTGAAGTAGCGTTCGTGCCAATCGTTCTTAGCGTTCTAAAACCAGGAACCATCCCGGAAACATAAGAAAGCTGGTAGGTACTGGTACTGAACGGTGCAAGGGCTAAAGAGTAGGTAGTCGTATTGTCTTGTGTAAGGCTCCTGGTGCCGCTAAAAAGGGCTTGGGTGGCTCCTGGCGCGGTTTGGAAGGTCTCACTGAGGGCACTAGATATAGAAAAATCAGTGGTTTCTCTCGTCCACTTAAAATTCTGTCTTTGAGGCTGGTTCCCAGAACAAGCTCCACCATTACCGCCTACCCCGTAAGCCTGCAAAAATATTAAACTTTTTAGTGGCATTTTTAAGCTCCTGATATACTACGTTAAAGATTGCTTTTTATGAGAGCTTGCACAAACTATTGAAATTAAAAGGTAAATGTAAATCCACCCTTCTTTTTGGTACTGCTTATGGCAACAGAGTCCCCATTGATTCTCTTGGCAATTTCATTGCGCATTTGCTCGTTTACAGTAGGATTGGGCTTGTTTGGCATTCCTACCTTGCCTGGATCATCCGTATATTCCACCATAGCCCTGTAAGTACCACGAACAGCCCACATATTCTGGCCTATGTACCTTAAGCTATCGCAAATATCGGCAATACCCATTTCATCTGCCGGATTCGGAGTCACATTACCCTGACCATCCAACTGGAAACGATGTTTGGCTATGGCCGATATAGTTTTTTTATTACTTTCATTTTGCAAAATTTTGAAAGATCTTTTGCCGCCAGAACTAACTATTTTAGACCTAACAGCACTGATGCCTCCCAAAACGTCTTTTGTAAAAGGAGGACACTTCATACCATTTTTATTGAAGGACTTAATGTAAGCTGGCATATTTTGGTCAACAAACCATTTTGATGGATTGTATTTATCGCGGTAGGTTTTTGAAATTTGTAATATGTCATCAAACTCTAAACCGGGGGATGCATACGTTTCCATCAGCCACCAATCGCCATTGGGAATCTTGGCTACTACTAGAATGACGAAATCATGTCCAAATCCCCAGTCAACGCCACAGAAGAATTCGATCCCAGCTTTTTGCATTTCGTATAAAAGAGTCGCTTCTGATACGTTCTGGAAATTTGTGGGACCGATCAAAGTTTCGTAAGCTTGTTTGGTAGTAATGACATTGCCGATTCCTACGCCCGAACTAAATCTGGGATAAACCAGCCCTTCGCTCCCTGGTTTTTGGCACAGTAATTGAGAAGCAGCCATATCAGGGTCATTTTCTCTGAATTTTTGAATGACCGAACTGATGGGTTTATAAAAACCACCAGTAGCTGACGCATCTTTAACGGCGAGTTTTTTCTTACAAAGAGGCAACAAAGGACATTTCACACAACCTGCATAAGCATCTTTAATGAATTCGTATTTGGGTTTCTCTATATCCGGCAGTATCAAATACTCTTCTTGCAATAAATTTCTAAGTGGTAAGTCTTTAGCCACATACATGTCTTGTCTGGGTTCATCGGGCTTATGACGATCCTCTGGACATTTTTCGGTGAGGTCCAGTAGATTCCACTTAAGAACTTTATAGTTCATGTCATCAGCTTTTTCCAAAGCTTCGGCCACATTACCGAATGAGTACTTGTAAGAACTGACCAAAACCATCATTCCGTAAACGCCCTTAGAGAATCCGGTAATGTTCTTACCTTCTTTGAGAGCTGCCTTATCAGCTAGATCTAATTCATCAAGAAATAGTACATTTGAATGCAATCCATTCATCCCTTTGGAAGAACAAATAACAACCTTGATAAAAGCAGTTTTTTTCTGAGGGGTCTTATAGCGGATAACACGCTTATTGGAAGACATTGGAATCCAACCAGCTGCATCCAGTAGAGGGCCAATTTTAAGAAGAAAGCCTTCTATATAGTTTAAAGCAATAGACGACTGAGACTCGATAGCTGCCGCATGACCGACCTCAAGTTGAAAATGAATCAATAAAAGAAGCTCTAAAATAGTCACAATAATAGTTTTTAGACCTTCACGACAACTAATCATAATAGCGCCAGGTCTTACATTACCCCAGTTATTTTTGAAGGTTTCGTAGATATACCATGCTGCGTCTAGAGGGTTGGATGTGGAATCTGGGTCGGTATTTTCGGTGGGTAGTTCGAGATCTAAATAGAACTTAGCCCAATCCTTAATTTCCTTCGCAGAATTCAAAGGGGCAAGCATTAATTTAGCTATTTCGGCTTTTTTACTATCTTCTAATAAGGCAAAATCCATGCCTTGGTTATATCATAAGTGTCTAAGTGCTAGGATTCCAAAGCCATTTTCTGTGACCATAGTCTTCAATTCTAAATAAAGGTCTGTCATCTCCAAAGAGTTTTTGACTAAATACTCCATTTTCAGCTTGGGTTTGTTCAGTAGGGAATTGAGCAATAATAACTGGATCATTGTTCCTTTTACATTTAAAGCGCCAAACTCTAGTTTTAAGGTCTGTGTACCAATAGGAGGGTTGATGACTTTTGGTTATTTCTACAAAGCCATTTTGAACGTAAATATTTCCATGAGATAAACGATTATTGGAATAGCTTACGATAGGTTGATTTATCTTCTTAAGAATTTTTCCAAGAGCACCTGGGACTGAGTAATCATAATTAGACGCAAGTCTGGCGATTTCTAATTCCTTGTTAAAATTCGTTCTAAAAGAAGCACAAAATATCAATTCCTCTCCCTTAAAAAAACCATAGGCAAAGGAAGCGTTTGAGTGTCCATCGATATGATGTTTTTCGAAGAAACCTTTAAACTGCGAATTAGAGGGAAGCAGTCTCAATTCAAGTTTTCTAGGACTCAATGTTTTTGGTTTTAACACTTTAAGACGATAAGCGATCATTTTCTTGATCAGTTCTTGTTTTGCCTCATTTTTCCATTCGTCTTCATAAATAGCCAATAGGCTAACGTTATTGTCTAGGCATTTTTGTATTTTTTTGACGTGAGACATCTTCTTGAATTGATCCGATCCGGAAGAATGCCAATACAATCCGTTGAACTCTATACCAAATCTTAATTCTGGAACATAAACATCTAGTTCTGTTCCTCTAAGAGCGGTTCTGTCATTCAAAAGTATAGTTTTATCGGTAATACTTTTTACATAGTTATAGATATCCAGTTGGGCTTTGGAGACAAAACTAGAAACGAGATCACCCCAGCCACGTTTATGAAACTGTCGGAGCGTAGTTATAAAGGATATTTCATATTTTTGTGATGCAGATGTGATTGTTTCTTTTTTATCTTCTACTTCTTTCTTAATTATAAGCAACAGTTCTTCGTATTTCTCCAAAGACATCCCAAGCTTGGTCTCTCTTTGGGAGACAGATTGTTTATTTACGCGCTTTTTATATTTAGCAGGATTGTCGCGAAAGTCGATCCATACATTTTTGGCGTTTGTAGAAAAAATATTAAAATATTTTGGATCTGACAAAGTTTTGGTTCTAGTTTTAGCAGCTCTTTCAAAAGATTCTTCAGTCCTACTAGATCTCATGCGTTCCATGGCTAGCGGGTCCTTTGCTATTTTCGCTTCATAAGCATGCTTTTGACGTTCTTCTGGAGTAAGCAGAACATTATTATTCTTAATAATTTCTTTTACTTTACTGAGTTTAACTCCACTTAAAGTGACGATGTCTTTATTAGTTCTACCTTCTTTTTTTAAGAAAACAACCAGTTCTATTTGTTCATCGGAATATTTTAATTTACTTTTAGCAACGATGACAGCTGTGCACTCTTTCGAACAAGAATTTCCTCTGCCTGTCCATTTATATTCAAATTCTTTTTTACAATTTTTACAATTTGCTGTCTTCATGTTTAATAGCATATAGTGAAGATTGCTATTTGTCAACCATGAAATAAAAAAGCCCCTTATTTTTCAATAAGGGGCTTTAAATATCTGATTTTATTCAGTTTTATTAGCTAAGTTGACCAGTGATGTTATCTATGAGCACATTCTTTCTTGGCTGATAGGCTGCAAGGGACAAAAACCTAAAATGCGCTTCCGGAAGTGAGAGATCCGAAACTGCCAATTTAAGTTTGCTGTATGGAGCCAACTGAGCAAATCCGAGGGTATTCCCTTGGATCAAGAAACCAGTAACAGAACCTGGCTGTTTATTGCCAAGGTCAGTGAACACTGGGTTCCCGCTGCTCTGTTTGATCTTACCAATGAACTTCGCATTAGCGGTGTTGCCACCGAGTTCTGAACGATAGACATTGTAGTAAGCAGCGCCGGATTGAGCCGTGATCGTGACAGTGACTTTGTCACCAGCAGCGGTCACAGTTGCTACCTGCGAAGGACTCGGGAGAGATTCACCCAAGAGCGAGCACGCGGTAGCGTAGTACGTATAGGTTCCAGCCTGAAGGAGAGATCCTGCAGCACCTGCATCAGCAACGGCGATCGATGGCTGATTAGGAGTACCAACGCGCGAACGAGCTGGTTGGGTCTTTCCAGACAAGAAACGGGAAGCTTCAAGCGAAACCACTGCAGACGAAGTCCACTGGGTACGAAGATGAGCGCCGGTAGCTTCTTGAGCAGAACCAGCAAGCATGATACGTTCCTTAGCGTGAGCGATTTTGTTATAAGCCGACAAGCTGATTGGATCGAGGATAAGACGATCAGCAGCTCCCATGTTCATGGCAGAACGAACCGAAGAATCTTCGATGATCGACTGAGTAAGGGTACCGCCAGACGAAAGCACTACGGTCTGGTTAGATCCGAATTCAGCAAACATCAAATCTTGAGTGTTGCTCTGAGTATCAGACTGACGAACCTGTTGGTCAACACCAATCATGTTAGGAAGCTGAGCAACAACGGTAGGATTACCATCGAAAACACCAGCGTTCGAGAAGTCAGCTTGTCCACGGAAGGAGTCAAACTCGATGTCGCCAGCGAGTTTCATCGCAGCATCAGCAGAAGAACGATCTTCAGCTTTGACGCCGTCAAATGCACCAATCATGTTGGCAGCAACGGTCACTCTACGAATCGTGCTGTAATATGCCATAGGCACAACTGCACGGATGAAGTTAGACACGTCTTCTTCGCCTACGCCACCTTCGAACTGGGCAGAACCCCCGAAGATACCATAATCGAGCTGACGATTGAATTGATGAAGTTGGGATTTGACTTCCTTGGAAGGAAGCATTTTCTGCAACTTAATATGACTATCATCAAAAGTAACGTTTTGCATTACAGGTGATAGATCTTCAACTTGAAGAGCTGCACCCTGTTCCAAATTCCCTGGAGAGGCCATATAACTGCCTGCTTCAAGGGCTTTCATTAACGACTGAAGTTGTTCAATCATTTTCATTCTCCTTTAATTAAGCCAGCCTATTTAAGCAGGTGGCTGATACTGTTAACGTTTAACTGACCATTGAGATAATAGGATGTGACTGCATCCCTATCAGACTTCTTAAGTGACGGATCAGCCGTCTTCGTATTAAGAATTTCGGTGATCTGAGCCTTAGTAAAGGTTTTTTCTTCACTTGGTGTTTCGGATTTAGCGATAACATCGAGTGAGGTAATAGCCTTACCTTGAGGGACAGCTTTTTTAGCCAATTTAGTCAAGAATTCTTGAACTGCTTCAAACTTTTCTTTTTGAGATGCGAGTTCAGATTTAAGTAGCTCGACTTCTTGGTTTTCTGATTTTTCCATTTTATCTCCATGGGCCTTACTTGCTTCAGACTTAGCACCTGGACTGTCTTTAGGTTCACAAGCGGACATTTCGCCGCCATTGCCCCTTTTTTGACTTCCATTTTCATTTTTGCTCATATCTGATGGCTTAGCTTCAGTCTTACCCATACACTTTGCGAGACAATCACTATGATGTTTCTGTTCACCAGGAGACATAGAGCGGTACATTTTTTCCATGTGCTGCATGTCTTCTTCATCATAGTCGTGGCCCTGATCATGGCCTTCTTCATGGTGTTCTTCTTGTCCACCATGTTCTTTGTCATTTTCATCATGGGACTCATCGTTCCCATCATGATGTTCTTCCCCGTCATCATGTTGCTTAGACTCACCGTCTTTAGCTTCATGTTTGAAAGGTTTTTCGTGTTCAGGCTTTTCTTTATGCTCTTCTTTATCTTCATGGTCTTTTTCACCATCTTCAGATTTAGCAAGAGACATGTCTTCAGCTTTAGCCAATTGAGCAGTAAATGCTTTTTCTACGTCCGCAATAAGTTTTGCAACATCTTTATCGGTATAGGTATGCATATTTTTACTCCTCTGCGTAATAAAAAATTATACGCCCTTAGTTGGCCAATAAAGGTTGTCAAGATCTGCCGTAGGAGTTGCAGCTTCTGCACTAGTTGCAGTCACAGCAGTTCCGTTTGCAATTGGTACCAATTGCTGGCGCATTCCGAATGGAATAAGTTCCCATTCAATGGTCGTGATATCTGCTTGAGCTGGAATTGGTGCTCCTGCGCTATTAAGTTCATAACAGAACTGAGAAAGCGATGGAGTATAGGCAAGTTCAGGATTACCGAAAATGTCATTACTGACCATGGAAATCTGTTGCAAATAGACCAAAACAACTGGTTGTCCTTCTGCTTCATTCCCGTTATGCGAGAAGAAAAGTAGTTGGCCTCCTTGAGCATCTGCAGCATACCGAATAGTGTTAAGACCAGAGTTATTCTGGAAACGAAGGGCAAGCCTGTTCCCGAGATCTCGGGCAATTGCTTGAAGTTTTTGATTACTGGTAATCATTTTAAATCTCCTTTAAAAAGGTTTCGCTCAATACGAGCGTAATATTACGTACTTACAGTTAATTATTACTCTCCGTACACGAAAGTCTATAAAATCAATAGGTTATATACATTGACAAATCAGAATACATATGATATAGTTCTAACATGGGATTAAAAATAGTCATAATCAGTGATGTCCATTGTAAATTTAATAAGTTGAAAATTCCTGAGTGTGACATACTCATTAGTTGTGGAGATTATAGTTTTTTAGGTCAACCTCATGAAGTTAAAAACTTCCATAAGTGGTTTAGTAAACAAAACGCTAAGCATAAAATATCCGTACAAGGTAACCATGAAAAAGGTGTGGAAAGCGCTTTTAGCTTTTCTAAACAAATAGCTGAAGAATATTGTCCAGATATCATCTTTATAGATGAAGGGCTTGTTGAAATAGAAGGTTTAAAAATTTGGTGTTCTGCTATAACACCTTTCTTTTTTAATTGGGCTTGGAATAGATATAGAGGAGAGGAAATCAAAAAACATTGGGACAGAATACCAATAGACACCGATATATTGGTAACTCATGGACCTCCTTATGGTATTTTGGATACTGTTAAAACACACGATCCTATAATGAATTTAGGATGTGAAGAATTAACTAACAAAATCAAAGAATTAGAGCAACTCAAAATTCATTGTTTTGGTCATATCCACGATGGATATGGTGTATTTGACAACGGTACCGTTAAATTCGTAAATGCTTCGATTTGCAATGAACAATACAAACCAGTCAACTTACCCATCGTTATCGATCTGTAAAGTAATCTTTAAACCAAGATATCTACTGGAGTAATTACCAGTCAACCTTAAGGAGTTTTTCATGGCCCTACCTAATAACACTATCATCTATCTTCAAGATGCTCTAACAAGCGTATTTGCTGGTAATGAGCTGGCTAACGCGATCACCAATAGTTTGGTCCTTTCGCCTTTTACTTATAATAGACTGGTTGTTGCTCTTTGTAGTGCAACCGTAGCCGCTCATTTTCAAGCCGCTATTTTAGGTCAATACACTTTGTCTCAGGCAGATCTTCAAGTTATCACGGACGGATTCGATCTTACTAGTAATCCAGCGATGTTAGCTCAAATCTTGTCTAGTCTGCCTCCATCGCCTAACACTTTTCCACTTCCTCCATCAAATGTTTCTATGCCTGTTGGATTTAGCGTTGCGCCTTCTTACGTTGGACCTGCTCAACAGCTTATGGCTGTAACAACGTTTACAGCAGGAAGTACCTTTCCAAACTTTGGACCAGGTGCTTATTTCGTAGTTTACACTGCTGGAAATACTAATGCGTACGATGTTTGGTATAATGTTTCTGGTGGAACTAATACAAATCCAGCCCCAATTGGTTTTACTGGCATTGAAGTGACTATCCTCAGCAGTGACACTGCTGCTCAAGTTGCTACTAAGACTAATACGGCTCTAGCTGCTCTTGCAGCCGCCAGCACCACTGTAAGTGGTTCTACCGTTACCATTTCTCCAACTCCCACTATTAGTACAGTTGCTGTTCCAGTTTTTTCTCCAGTGGCCGGTACTTATGCTACAACCCAATCAGTGACCATCACCTCCATTACTTCTGGAGCAGCCATTTACTATACGACTAATGGATCAACTCCAACGGCTGGAAGTACTCTTTATACGGGGCCTATTACTGTAAGTGCAAGCGAGCCAATCAATGCAATAGCCGTAAAAGCCGGTTCTGCAAATTCTACAGTGGCGTCTGCAGCTTATATTATTGGGGGTTCCCAAGTTGCAACTCCAACTTTTTCACCAGTTGCTGGAACTTACGCTGGAACCCAATCGATTACGATTAGCTCTCTTACGACTGGAGCAACGTTCTACTATACAACAAACGGAAGTACTCCTACCACGGGATCGACTCTTTATACGGGGCCTATTTCTGTAAATCAAAGTGAAACCGTAAAAGTATTGGCAACTCATGCCGGTCTTTCTAACTCTAATATTGGATCTGCAGCCTACACTATTACGGCACTTGGACCTGCTGCTGTCAATCTTGGAGCTGCAGCTACATACAGAATACTCACGGAATCTGGTATTAGCGACACTTCGGGATCTGAAATCACTGGGAATATGGGCGTATCCCCAATTGCGCATACGGCAATTACCGGTTTTACTCTAACTCTTGATGGAAGCGGAGAATTCTCTACCGCTCCAAATGTGACTGGCGATATCTATGCTGCAGACTATAGCGCACCGACTCCAGCTAATCTGACTAGTGCCATTTCAGCAATGGGTGCGGCATATACAGACGCTCAAGGTCGTACAATGCCAACGGCTACCAATCCTGGTGCTGGGGCCTTGGGTGGTCTGACTCTAGTTCCTGGTTTGTACAAACTCACTGTTCCAACTTCCATCACTGGTAATCTTACATTGAACGGCGGAGTTAATGATGTTTGGATTTTCCAACTGTCGAGCACTCTAAATATGGCGTCGTCTGCTCAAATAGTTCTTACTGGTGGAGCACAAGCATCTAATGTATTCTGGGCTGTAGCTGGAAGCGTCACATTCGGTGTAAGCAGCGTAGCCAGAGGCGTTATATTGGCAGCCACCAACATCGCTTGCCAAACTACTAGCACAGTACACGGATCTCTATATGCTCAAACAGCGGTTACACTCGACGATGTGGTTGTAACTACCTAATAAAATCTAAGACTGACGTTTTAAGACCCATGAATGTTATAGTTCATGGGTCTTTTTTTATAGTTAAGCTATAGTTTATCAAGTATTTCTTTTAGTTGAGCAAAAACTTCTTCTTTAGTTTTTTTGTTATTAAGATAGTGATCAAACTTACTATCATTCAAGTCCAGTTCTGACGGATCTGACGATGGGCTACTATCAAATCTCTCTATTCTAACAGTCGTTAGAACTTCACCAAAAGCTTCTTTAAGCTGGTCTATTTCTGACCGATATCTAAGATCAGAAATAACATATTTTCCATCCACCGAATTAATGTCTTCGATCGCCTTTCGAACCCAATAATCTGATTTTACGGAACGATTTACGCTTCCCTTAAGAATAGCTAGAGATCTGGGAGTCTGGTAAAGTTGTTCCCAACGATCGTGTATAAATGATTCAAGTTTGCCATTTTCAACTCTAACATATCCTGGATCAGGTGAAAAATTCTTAAATGTCTTAAATTCTCTCACCATGAAGGTGTGAATCATTTTGGTGAATTCGTCCTTTGATTCCACGGGGAGCCAATGAATTGGAAATTCTTTCCTGCTTGGGTCATCTAGCCAACTGCGCGTTATTCCAAACTCTGAGGCTACCATATCCTTCAGAGCATCTGCAAAGGACACACGCTTAAATCCATGATTTTTGACAAGAAAATCAGCACAAATATCTTTTCCTGAACCTTTAAAGCCTGATAATGCTATAATTTTACTCATAATTTATTACCTCCAGAACAACTTAGCTAGAAAGTTCCACGCACGGGAAGAAAAACTAGATTTTGTCATTTCTTCTCTAGTTTGTTCAACTAGCTCATCTTTCAGTAGGACTTCGTTTTCATCAAAAGGAACTTCATAAGGTCGTTTTAATTCATCGGCTACTTCGGTTTTACTAGAAAGATCTATGCTAACCGGAGGATCACGCCATTCCATGGCCCCATTTTGATCTAGCCAGAGCACTTGTCCGTCTTTCCCAGCAGCAGGCAATATAAGAGTGGAAACTAGGTCTGCTCGCTTAGCGGGCTTCTTCTTGCTCTTAGGCTTTGCCTTTTTAGGTGTTTTGGCCTTAGATTTTGGCTTTGGCTTACTTTTAGGTACTTTCTTCTTAGATTTCATATATTTAACCTCTATTTTAGGCCCTAAAAGCAGTTTAAGACCAATCTTTAACTAGAAGTTTATCTTTAATAATAGACTTTGTCAAGATCTATTTAGGGGTGTATAAAATGGCCAGACTTTCAGCAAGACCTATTGTTGGTTATCAAAACATAAACAGCTTCAAGTACGCGAATCAATGGCAAGTTAATGCTAGTGACACTAGCACACTTTACTACCAATTGATAGATTTAGACCAGTGCGGGCTCAGGTACATCCCAGGAGGGTGCGTTGAGGGCGTAACAGTCGGTATGAACGTTACTTTTCCTTCCATAGACTGTAACGCTGTGTTCACTATCGTAGCTGCTCAATCCACATGCGATGGTTCAATTTTCAGTGTGTCAATACCTTTTACATCAACGCCACAGACGGGGAACGTTGTTTTTCAACTATTTGAAGGAAACAATGTAACCACATTTAATGTTAAGCAGGCATTAGTCGTGCAATATCCAGATGATGGGAGCGATTCTGGATTGCCTGATAATACATTTTTCTTTTGAGTAATTTGGTTGACTTTTAATACAATGTAGATTATTATAAAAATATGAAGACTAAAAAATGGTCATTCAAAAATTTAAATACTGAGGCTAAAAAATATAGCACCAGGACCGAATTCTTCGAGCACAGCTCAGGAGCTTATCAGGCCGCACGTAATATGGGCATTTTAGATAGTATATGCACCCATATGATAATTAAACATTATTCTTGGCCTCTCGATGCTCTTAAAAATGAAGCTAAAAAATATACTTCCAGAGGAGAGTTTCAAAAAAATAGTTTTAATGCTTATCAAATTGCTTTAAAAAGAGAGATGTTAGACGTTATTTGTAATCACATGGATCTTAAACGCAGAGAATGGACAAATCTACAATTGCATCAAGAAGCTTTGAAATACGGTACCAGAAAAGATTTTGAAAACTACAGCCGTAAAGCCTATGACCTCGCATTAAAAAGAAATATGATGGATCTTATTTGTGGACATATGATCAGACTCATTAGAACAGACTGGACAGATGCCGATCTTTACGCAGAAGCTTTAAAATATAACACGAGAAGTGAATTTAAAAATAGCAGTCCGAGTGCTTATAGAGCCGGTAAAAGAAAAAATATTTTGCCAAAAATGTGTGGGCACATGAAGCGTTCAGGTGGCGTATCTAGGTGTGAGCAAGAACTTTTTGACGCAATTACATCTACAATTCCAACTGCTAGGAAAATAAGGGATGTAAATGTTAAAATTGAAGGAAAGCCGCACATCAAAGGGTTTGACATTGACATCTTTATTGACAAAAGTAATTTAGGAATAGAAATGGATGGGAAGTACTGGCATAGCGTAAAAGGCTTGAGTCGTTCTCGCAAAGATTGGCCAAAAGAAGATCTGGTAAATTACCATCAAATTAAAGACGCGCACTTCTTATCTAAAGGAATTAAGATTCTTCATATTAAAGAAGAGGAATGGTCAAAAGACAAACAAGACTGCATCAAAAGATGCCTAGAATTTTTGGAGCAAAAAAATGGCTGATTTCTCAAGGTCCCGCACTTTTCAGACAAGCATGTACCCGGTGCATGCCTCCCAAACGAGTGGGTTGCTCGCTCGTGTTGAACCATTCCTTACGCCAGAGTTATTTAGGAGCAGATACCTAAAAGGTATCCCGCTAGTATTTCCTAATGGCGATAGATTTACTGATGATGAGCTAAAAGATCGTATCATGATGGCCATGAATGAAACTGAGGCTCAGTTAAATACGACTATAACAAGAGAAGAATTCAAAGAACAGTTAGTTTTTGATTACTCATTATACAAGGCTTTTATACATCTAAAGCCCCGCCACGGCCCAATCATAAGTGTTGAAGATCTTTCTATCGTTGCATCTAATGACGAGGTTATCTTTACTGTTCCGAGTATGTGGATAACAACGGCAAATTTTAGCATAGGTCAAGTCAATGTGGTGCCTTTGCTCGCAGCCTTTGGCGCTACTAGTGCGAGCGGAACCCAAATCACGGCTACAAATCAAGGGGCCGGGATCGCATTTTTGGCTATCTGGGGTGCCCAAGGCAACTGTGGGCAAGTGCCCGCCTATTGGCAGCTGACCTACTCGTCCGGTTTATCTAATAGAGAAGGACAGGTGCCAATCATTGTGAATCAATTAATAGGAACTAACGCTGCCATCAACTTGCTATCCCAAATAGCTGTCCTATATTTTGCTACATCTCAATCTCAAACCCAAGACGGTATTTCCCAAAGTTCCAGCTCTCTTGGTCCTCGTAGATTCGCACTTCGTATTGAAGAACTTACTAGAAATAGAGACGAATTAATTCAAAGAATAAAAGGTATCTTTGCTAGAAGATATGTGATTGGTGAATATTAACATATGGGAATGGATCGTGGTATTTTAGCAGTTTTATGCGAAAATAACTCAGTTCAAAAAGCTGAGCCAACCACCACGTCATCGTCGGAAGCTCCAAAAGTAAAAATAAATCCTGAGCATGGGAAAGCGATAGCAAATGCTTATGAGGGCATGAAGCACGATCCAACTCATCCAGATGTAAAATCTGCGTATGGTGCTTTGACCCATGAAACGGGGAAACAGTTCAAAGACATCTTAGGTTCAGGTCTTAAGATATCAAGAATTAAGCCTGGACAAGCAAATCCTTATAAAAATTCTAAAGAAATGCATCACGATGTGGAAAACAATAAGCATCTTTGGTATTTTCCTACGGACCAAGGCTTTGGCAGCAAAGACCAAACAAATGATCATCCTATGCTGGCTCCAACTGAGTTCAACCACGGTGGCCAAAAACTTTTAGCAAATGATGTATTCAGAATAGTTCACGATATTAACGGACACCACAAAGGCGGCAAAACTGGTTTTGGTCCTACTGGCGAACATCAAGCCTATCTAACACACAAAAAGATGTACAGTCCCGCAGCTCAACGAGCTTTATTCACCGAAACAGCTGGCCAAAACAACTGGGTGAACTTTGGACCTCATGGTGAGAATAACAGAAAAAATCCTTCCCAGACTGTTTTCGCTGATCAAAAAGCTGGCCTGATGCCGGAACATGTTACTAGTGGGGATTGGCACAATGAAAAATAAACTTTGGAAAAGAATGTTTTCCGATTCTCTCTCTGATATTGCTCACATGGACAAGTCTCAATCATTGAGAAAAGCTGAAGATCCAGCTGCATATGCCAAGCTCGCTTCAACTGGTTTTATACTTGCCTATCCCGTAAAAATAAATGGGAAAGATAAGAGACCAGATAATGGTATTGACTACCACGCTACTATTAAGTTTTTTGATAAAAAAAATGATAAGCCTGAAGACGCCCATAAAACTGCCTCAGCACTTGAGATGAATCCACCAGATCCAAAGCAAACTAAGATAGAACCTAAGATGTTAACAGATCGTAATGGCAATGATGTATATGCTATTAGTTTGCAGGGTGCATATGCAGATAAAATGAAAGAGCACCACGAAAAGTTTGATCATTTGGGTCACAAAGAAAATTATGAGTGGAATGCTCATGTTAGCGTGGATAAGGCTACTCATGATAAAATAAAGGCTTCCGGAGCAAAGACCGCCGAGGATGCAGGTATTGAGTTTAGTAATGCAGAATTGCGAAAAGGTCCTAAAACTCTAGAAACCTACTCCCCTAATATAGAAAAGCCTTCTAAACTAGATCTGAAAAAAGGCTCCAAAGATATAACAGAAAAAACTCTAGCTGAAATTCAAGAAGACACTGCTTGGACTTGGGCTTCACGCGCAGCTGCTTGCTACGAAAAATTGAAAGAAACTGGCGACTGGAAATGGAAAACTGACGCTGAAGAATATAGGCATGAAGCTGTCGAGCATGCCGCTCTGATTGGAGACACCCATCCTACGGTATTACAAGAAATTCATGATGCTCTTGAGGAGTATCGCAAGGAAGCTCAAAAAGAAGCCGAAGAAATAAATAAGAGTGAAAAAATTACGTTGCTTAATGGGGACGATCTTAGACGATATATAGAAGATAATCCTGAATTGAAAAGAGGAAAATAGTATGAATTTACGACCAGAAGATATCGACAATGTAGAAGAAGCTGGAATGCTAAATGGTCAGCCCGTGAAATTGGTGCGCACAAAAGGTGGATTCTGGATGGGAATTGTCAATGGAAAAGTTGTTTCAGGAGGATCACATCCTGCTATCGTAAAACACACTATTTCTAAAATGTTTCCTGCCTTCCAGGCCGTTCTTTGTAAATCAGAAAATTTCAACACAGAAGCCTTAGTAGACAAGCACTCTCATTTTTTGTCCGATGATCTTCGTAAATCAGGTCACGATATCTATAGCATTCAGACTGGTGCAGACGTTGAGTTTCAGATTACTAAGCATAATGTCAAGTTGGCTTCTGTTAACGGCATTTTGAGAGAAGACTCTTTGTTTATTCCGGAAATCAATTTTCCCAAGGAATTTGTTAGGGCAATGGCTGGAGCTACTACCGAAAAAGCTTTGTCATGCAATTCTAAAGCAATAAAGGTGAAATGACATGAGTAACCAATCTTCTGGCGATCAACCAAAAAACAATGTCATTGACTCTAAATTATTTAAGAAGAACAAAGAGTTAGCTAAAGAGACGCTCGTTGATGATATAATTAAAGGACTGGCGCTGTTTCATAAGAATACGGATGATGGCCTGAAAGAACTTGCAGAACTTTGTAAGAAAGATAAATGTGGCAAATAAAAAGCCTGTCGGCGAACAGATATCGGTAATTGCACCGTTTATACCTTATATTCAAGAATCGTTTGACTTGAATAGACTGGATATGTTCGTCCAAAGTTTGGGAACTACTTTTTTGCATTACGTTGCAAATATTAGCCCTATCGGATTGAATGAAAAAGGGGATTATCGCAGAAATAATGGTGATGTTGATGTCATTACTTCTAACGGATATATTTACACTTTGGCAGGTAAATTCACTGCTGTATTGACAAGCAATCAAAAAGATCAACTAAGACCTTCTGAAGGTGGATTGCATGACTCTTCCACGGGAAACCTTGTTTTGCCTAGATTTTATGACCAAGCTCCTTCGATACCAGGTGGTTTATCTGAGCAGAGTGGCACATCTGAAGAAGACTGTTGCGAACCAGCTCCTATAGCTGCGAACAACAGGATTTACCTAGCTCCTGGTGATAGACTGTATCACGGTGATCCCCAAGCAGATGACTTGGTTGTTAATAAAGAGTTGCTTCAATTTTCTTTTAATTCAGAAAATGTGCCGATGTTTCCTATCAAAAAAATGGCCGCTCCTTTGATAGACTCCAGAGGGGTTTATTATACTCAAGGTATTGACTATAAAATTTCGGATCACGGAAATATCGCTTGGATTGACGGGGGCAATAATCCTGGTATTGATCCAGATACGGGTGAGGGAAGAACGTATAGTGTAAGATACCTTTATAGGGCTTTTTACTACATAACTTCAATTTTAAGAGAAGTTCGTATCACTGATGTTACCCAAAATGGAGTTAGGTCATCGGAACGGATGCCCGAGTTTGTCCAGGTAACTAGAGAGTTCCTGTACCATAATATAAATCGGGGTAATGAACTCAACAAACCACCCCAACCGAATATGGAAATCAGGCAAACGGCTGAACCAATGGACAAAGTCAATATAAATCAACCGGTTATCCGCGTAGAAATGTTGGATGTCGAAAACGATACCTAATAACGAGTAATCTTTACCTATAGGATTAGATAAAAAGATAAGGAAAACAATAACATGGCTGAGATTAAAAAACGTAATATTCAAGGATTTGACACCCAAGACACTGGGGCCATAGCCAATAATACTTACAACAATGCGGCGGGTGCTAACAAAACTGCTGAGGTTGGCCGTCATTTGCTTCCTCTTCCTGTTCCAGGCGTAGGTAACGGGTATACCACCAATCCTTCGTCTGCCTATCCTCTTCCTAATGCTGGACGCAACCTGGCTGTCTACAACAACTCTGGAACCGTCGCTGCTATCACCTTTGGTACCGACGGCACCGTGACTGCGCTAGCTGCAGGCGCTACCGATTCTTCTGGCAGAGTGGGTCTTCCTTGTATGCCAAATTCCTGGTCCTACTTTGCAGGGGGCTACTCTAATTGGGTAATTTCTAGTTCTTCTAGTTTACTAGTTTATTTGATTAACGATAACTCAAGTATTCAACCTGTTGCTGTCGCCATGACCAGCAGCATGATCCCTTAATATATGAAAAAGAATGCCGAGTACTTCCTTATTAAAACGCTTGGCGAGGATTTTCTAGAATCCTTAGGGAATGACTTGTCTAAAAGCGAAATTTACAAGCAAGGAACTCGGACTGTCACTGATACGAATGATCTATATCAAGGGCTTCAAATTGTACCTAAGGCTTTGTTGAGTCTTTTGATTCGTGAATTGTCTCCCATGCAAATTGGGGATACTAAAGAAATTAGAATTCCCGGCAAAGAAGATACCATCGTTTCTACGACCAAGCATGAGCGCGATAGCTTTTCAGGTCAAGTACTTCAAAACAATGTTAAAATTTCAGATTTCTTGCACCGTTCTATCCCAGGCTTGGGGCTTGTGCTGCTTTCAATTCTAGAACTTTATGACGTAGAAGATCTGGATAAAGAAACAGAAGTTGATCATACTAAAGAAGCAGAAATTAATCGTATCATTGATGAACGTATGAATTTGCATAGTTTAGTCAACAAAGTTATAGACGGCAAGCTCATGCAAAGAGACGCTGTTCAACAATTATTTTTAGCTAAATTGAATCAATTGTCTGCTGAACATAAAAAAATAACTGAAGAGCACAAAGAAATGGCAAAACCTAAAGAGGCTCCAAAGCCTACCGTAATCGTTTTAGAGCCTACAAAAAAATCTCTCCAGTTGGCAGAGTTCGTAGAAAATAGAAAAAAGAAGCTTGCAAAAAAAGAATTTTCTATTGAAATGGTAAAAAGTGAGCAGATCAATTGTCCCGATTGCAATGGCGTTATTTTTAATGATTCTGGCGTAAGTGCTTGTATGTGTTTTGGTCAAGATATGGGTAAGAAAGTTTTTCTAAAGAAAACTGAAGACGGTATTAAAGTTAGTTTTCCTAAATCATGGAACTCTGAAAATATTGAAATGTTGCTTGAAGTTCTGAGGAGTAATAAAAATGGATAATCAGAATCAAGTAGTATTTGCATTCGATGGCGATGGAATTGGCAAACGTCATGCTAGAGCCATTCTTTCTGATGATCTGGATCAAGTATCTCAAGTTTCTCAGCTTATTACGGCTGGAAATAATCAGATTAAAGAATTCGTGGAAGCTAATGGTGGACGATGGATAAGCGGTGGTGGAGATGAGGGGAGCTTTGTTGCACCATCTGATTTCGTAAATTTATTAGAACAGCTTCGACAAAACTATGCCGATATGGTTCAAGCGACTCTGTCCATTGGTTATGGGCAAACTATTTCACAAGCTGGTAAGGCTCTGTTGGCAGCCAAGTCCCGTGGGAAAGATCAAATTGTACAATACGATGATTCTGTTGAACAAGAAATTAGCGATGCTGTAGGGAACGCTTCTGATCCTCATGAAGAAGAAAGAAAGAAAATCGCAGACGTTGTAGGTGGCGGAGAAGACACTGGCGAACCTGAATCCGTAAAAGAAGGATTGGCAAATCAAGCTCCAGACAGCCCGAATACTCAGGGCCAAGTCTTACCTGAAGGTTCGGACTCTAATGAAAATGAGCCTACCGAATCTGAGCCACCTAAACAAGACAACAACCACGGCTACGATTCCGGTTACAAAAATAGTGATTTAAAGCAGAGAGACAATTCTTATCAAGCAAATGACTCTACTCCCCCTACTATTAAAAAACCAAACCTCATCGCACAACCTAGAACATTCGAAGCGGTCTCAACTGATGTTCAGGAATCAGATCGTAAAATGAACGAAGAAATGCCAGACCCTAAAGATGGAGAACCTATGGACAAGAAACCTGCTCCAAAAGATTATCGTGGACAAGCCGAAGGATCTGCTCCTCAAAGTATGGCTCAACCTCAAGGCGATAAGCCAAGCGATCTGAAATATAATGATACTGAACAACTACAACCACAGGCTGACATTCCTATAGAAAATTCTACTTCAGATGAAGCCGAAAACTACGAGCAAGAATCTATGGGTGAAGCTCAGCATTGTCCAAGTTGCACTTGTGATCAACATGGGGATTCTGCTGAAGATTTGCTGGATCAAAATCTTGACAATTCTAAAGATTTTGAAGATATTATAGATGACGGACAGCCTAAAACTACAACAGATTTACTCGATGCTAACTTAGATAATCAACAAGAGATGTTGCAAGATATGGACCCAGATGGTACAAGTCGTCCAGCTGACTATAATCAAAAACAGGGTGACTTAGGTTTAAGTGAGGAAGATGCAAATGGATCTGACCCGGACCTTTCAGAAGTTTTACAAGGTGGTTTGGATCAACATGCCGACAATATTCAACGAGAAAAGGTGACTCAATTGGTTGGTCACGCTTTGGAAGGATTTAAGTCTCAGAAAGCGATCCTGGATAAAGCTAAAGATCAAGCACCTGAACTATACGATGCGTGTATAAGTATGTTAAGAGCTATGATAGAACTTTGTTCATTGGCTGGATTAGATAATTCTGGAGAGACTGAACAAGAAGTTAACGAGATTGAAGGCCAAAGCGAAAATCCAGAAGAACAACCGGGTTCTGAGGAAATGCCTAGTGATGAAGCTTGCCCTAATTGCGGGCATCCCCATGAAAAAGAAGCGGCCCCGGAGAGTGCTGCTCAATCCCCACAGTTCAAAGCCGGTAGCTAATTCAGCTACTGGCGCCGGATCAATAAAAAAGCTACCTACTACAGCGAGCACTCCCCATATTGCTAAAGATCCTATACCAGAAGGTGGGGTAAACGCAAAAGGTCAGAAAAAAATAACCGACCCTAACGGTAAGGTTAGATTCATTGATATGAAAGAAGGTCGCGTTATGGGGCCTGGCGGAGTGCCTGTAAAAGGCTAAATATGCTTAAGCTCAAACTTGATCCTAAAGATGTTCTTGAAGTTTGCAAAAGCGAACAAGAAAAAGTTAAAAAAGAACTTTCTAAAAGCGTTAGAGATTTGGCTAATGCTACTAAACAACATATAATAGAACTTGCTCAAAAAAAATTAAGTCCTAGTTTGCAATTAGTATTCCGTGGAAAAGATAATGAGCAAAATCTTAGAGTGGATCATCTAGATTCCAACACTAGCGTCGTCACTTTGTCTGGATCTGCCTATTGGATTGAAGAAGGTATACCCCCTAATACTGATATGAAAACAGATGCTTGGTTGTTTTCTTCTAAAAGCACAAAACACGGCAAAAATGGTCGTTATCTAGTAATTCCCTTTGAACACTCTAAGAAACCGAGCCTTCAAACTGGCTATGAAAAAGGCCTAACAGATCGCGTTAGATTTGAACTCAAAGCAATGAATAAACGTAGAAAAGCTAATGGCTTAGAAACGGTGCCGTGGGCCGGAGTTGAAAGAGATAAAAACGGTAATCCTAAAGAAGGGCTGCTGCACGAATTTGATTTCAAGGGTGGTAAATCCAGTCACAAATGGTCAAGTGATCCACTAGAAAGAATGAGAATTTATCAAGCGATAGATAAAGACTCTGCAGGTAACGCTAAGCTTAATAAAAAAGGTAAAGTAAAAGTAACACGCTCATTCATGACGTTTAGAACTGCTTCGGAAAGTCCCATTGTGAATCCTGAAACAGGAGTAGCCCCAAAGGACAAGTTTATACATCCTGGTTACAAAGCTAACAAATTTATGGAAGAAGCTATGATGTGGGCAGAAAATGAATTCTACACTAGAATTATTCCTGACATTATTTCTAAGTGGAAGGATTAGTATATGATATTTCAAACAGACGCACTTCTTAAAACAATTCTAGAAAAAACATTAGGGGATATAAAAACCAACCTATGGCTTTTAGATTACATTCTAGATGATTTTACTCAAAATCCTTTTTTGAAATCTCAATTTGGACAAAAACAAATACTAGCGGCCAAGGAATGGTTCTCTAATAATAATGTTAATGTGCAGTTACAATTTTCTAAGGATAAAGAAAAATTTCCTGCTATATTCCTAACACTTGGAAGTAGTAACGAGGTTCAAGATTTACGAACCATGAGTGATATAAGTGAGGAAGACTTGATCCTTATGCCCAATAGGGTGGGGCAACCTATTCCATACGTAGTTAAACCTTTTTCTCCTATCAGTTTCGATGCTTCCACTGGTTTAGTAGGTGTTCCTGTTGGGACCGACATAGCTCCCGTTTCTCCTGGAATGGTTTTAGTTAATCCGTCGAATGGAGCTGGAGTTGTTATTGAAGGAATAACTCCTGACGGGGAAATTCAAATACAACCCGGCATTGAATTAGACTCTACACAACTAGGAGTAATTCCTCAGTATAGATTTTTTACTTCTAGACTCGGGAGATCTTGGTTTGAGGAAAACTGGAATATTACTTTAGCGACTAACGATCCTCAAACTCTTTTGTGGCTTCATTCTATTGTGGTGTTTGGATTATTGCGTTATAGAGAATTCTACGAACATAATGGTTTTGCAGAAACTCATATAACTAGCACTGACATATTTAATCCGGATTTTTCTAACGCTGGGGGCGAAGAAATATTTTGTCGTCAAATCACCATGTTTGGAAAAGTGCAGCAGCAATTCATTCGCGGCCTTCACAGAAATATTGAATCAGTCCTTCTACGGGATCAAGATCCAGCAGCCGTTACAGAAGAAAATCCAAAAGGTTATATTGGTGGTCTTCGTATAATATCTAACTTAAATACTCCACCATTACAAGAAAATGACCAGGACTGGTATGCAGGGGTAGATGTGACAGAACCTGCGGTTCCAAATACTCCCGATTGCGAGGGAGAGTATGAATATGAAGATTGATAACATTAAAAGAATAAAAGTTAATAAAATCAGTAAGTTGTATAGTAGAATTAGTACCTAAACTAATCTTTAAGGATAGATAACAGGGGTTTAACTATGGCAAACGACAACAAACCAATTTCAGCTAGAACGGTCGCCCAAATGGTGCTGGCCAAGGCGCAGGAAATCCTTAATAAATCGGAAACTTTAAAAAAATACGAAACTGAGAATTCACCCAAACCTGGCGTTAAGTATGGTTCAATCGAAACCAACCAAAAAGCCACTGAGCGCGATTACAGTGAATACGAAGTTAAACCTGGAAAATCAAAAGACTCAGCCGGTCCGAGAGTAGCTAAGCAAATTTCTCCTTCTGGAAATCCTAAAGAAGCTGCCGAAGGTAATAACAAACCTGATGGTATGGAACCTCCGTACGAATTTAAGGACAAAGTCAAAGGCGAGTTAGCTAAAGAAAAAGCAGCCTTAGACAAGTCTGAGATGAAAAAGAAATATGAAGGCTTTAAAGCCGTTGAAGCGAGCGCAGCTAAAAGTGGGGCTTCTGATCCTGCGGCTGTTGCAGCCGCCGCTGGAATGAAAAAATACGGGAAAAAAGCTTTTGAGAATGCAGCCCACAAAGGTAAAAAAATGGGCAAAGCTGAAAATCCTGATAAAGATGCTGATGCCAAATTGGGCGAAAAGGTTGAAAAAGACGTAGAAGATCACTTCAAGCAAAATAAGGAAGCTGAAGCTAAAGAAGGACACAAACTTATGGCTAAACCCATGGCTAAGTCAGATGGTAAGAGTAAATTTGGACGTTGTGTGGAAGGTGTCAAACAAAATTCACCAGAAGTTACTAGTCCAGAGGCTGTTTGTGTGGCTGAAGGCGTTAAACCTGAACAGCAAAAAGCTGAAGGAGAACAGTCTTCTTTTATTCCGGGAACCCAAATACTATCTGCTAAGTTAGCAAAGTTCATGGAAAGAAAACACGCCAAGAGAAAGGCTGGAGAATCTGCTGAAGCTGTCGGACATGAAGCAAGTGATGCTCCAGCACCTCGTTCTACTCAAGACGGTAGACCTGACGTGGACAAAGCTGAAACAGGACACGAAAAAGGTGTAGGAACGAAACCAAATCCTTCTTTTAGAGAAGGGATATCTGGAGCTGGTGCTTCAGTTAGGACGGGAGACGTTGGAACAGCTAGGGCTCATTCGGTAGCTCGCATGGAACAACAATCCAAGATTAAACCGAAGCTTCCGAGATAACTTATGTATAAAAAAGAACAACAACGTTCACTAGAACAAACAGAGCCAAAAGAAGATATGACTATGGAAGAGGCGAAAGCCTACCGTGCTTCTTTGGCTACTAATATTGCTAAGTTGCTCACAGAAAAGCAAAAAAGACAAGCCTTTAAAGTTTATTGGACTGAAAATAAGAAAAAATATGGCCTCACAGGAAAAATGGAACAAATCTTGTGGCTGCACTTGGTCAGTACAAAAAACGATAGCCCTGAAAATTTCGAAGCTGGGCTCAAGAATTTTGGCGTTAAAAGTTTAAATAGGGAGAAATAAAATGGCTCAAAGACTAAATACGACTTTCGTAAATACGGTTATCCCTGGCGCTTACGTTAATTATAACGTTGTTAGCCAGCCCGTTGGTGTCGCTTCATCTGGTATCGTAGTACTTTTGGGTGAAGCTGATGGTGGACCAAGCTACGAGCAAGTTTCTCTTGCACAAAGTTTGTACACACCTGACCAAATTAGTAAGGTAATGCAAAACTTTACGAGTGGTCAAATCGTAGATGCTTTTATGGCCATCGCATCTCCTTCCAACGATGCTAACATTACCGGAACTGCTACTCAGGTCTACGTTGTAAAAACGAATACCGGAACAATGGCAACTGCTAGTTTGGCTCCTTCTTATGGAGACTTGTTCGATTTAAACTGGGGTGTTCTCGGCAATCAAGATCGTTATCAGATATTGTCCGCAGCTGCAGAAGTAGCTCCTTCTGTCACGGGAACCACCATTCCAGCGTTTGGTTCGGCTCTCAACGGCGATTCTTTCAGCATTCGTATAAATGGTGCCGCTGCGACAACCGTAACACTTTCAGCTACATCTGCCGATCACGATACTATCGGCCATTTGGTTACCGAACTTAATCGCTATGACTTTACTATTACGGCAGCTAATGCTACTGTAGGAGCAATTTATAGTAATAATACCCAAACCTTCACTGTTTTGGCAACTATTGTCGCCGGAACAACTTTGTTCGCTACTGGGACTGGGGCTCCTCTACCTGCCGGAACTTTGACCAAAGTCAGTGGAACTGGAGACACGACCATTACTTTCTCGACATTCACCAGATTGCTTCCGGAAGCGATGACTGCATCCATGGGAATGGCTACGAATACTTTGACACTCGCAGTGAATCCAGATTCCGCTGCATGGGGTAACGGATGGGGTAAATCGTTCGAACTTATCGATTCGACTCCTGGTGATCTTGCAGCCCTTGGATTTACACCAAATTTGTACATTTCTTCCCAAGAACCTGAAATTGAAATTCAGGACTCAAATGCTACGACTGGTGTTAACGAAACGCTTCAAGCTAGCGCTGATGTTGCTCTAAGCGTAGGTTATCAAGGAGCTACTGGAACTCTCACTATAACAGCCGGCGTATTGACAACCACGGTCACTGGCGGTTCAGGCGGTAATCTGAGTATCACTTTGAGTGATTACACCACTATAGGACAACTCGCCTCCTTCATCTCTTCTCAACCTGGGTATAGTGCAACCGTTGCTTCTCCTGCTACTCAGCTCCCTACGAGTGCTCTGGATGCAGTTTCTGCAATCGGTATCGCTTCTACGGGTGCAAGTGAAGAGCCAGGCCGTATCAAAATGGGTTTGTACGAATTCACTCAAGCAATGGCGACCAGCCGATTGATGTCCTTTACTGCTACGGCGACTTCCGGACTTCCAACTCCTATGGCTTCTCCTGCTTACTTAGCAGGTGGAACTCGTGGAGCCACTCTGGCTGCCGACGTTGCAAACGCTATCAACTCCTTGGGTTCCATCAATTGCAACATTATCGTGCCATTGATTTCTCAAGATGCCAGCGCAGACATCATCGCAGATCAGACTTCTCCGGATTCGACTTACACTATTGCAGCAACAAATGCACTCCTCAAGAGTCATTGTCTCGAATATAGCGAACCAAGCCTCGGAAAAAATCGCATTTGTATTCTATCTTACAATGGACTTTTTGTCAATGCAGAAACTCAGGCCCAATCATTGGCAAGTTTCCGTTGTTCTGTCGCATTCCAATCCGTTACACAAGTCAATTCATTTGGTGTCGTAACTCAGTTCCAACCTTGGTACGCTGCAGTAGTCGCGGCAGGCATGCAAGCTGGCGGATTCTATAAAGCTATTGTCAATAAGTATGCCAATGTGATTAGTATTGTTGATCCTACGGGTTATAACAATGGCGATCCAGGCGATACCAGTCAAGCTCTGGAATCCGGTTTGCTTCCACTCTTTACTGATGTTGGAGGAGTTCGTTGGGTGTCAGATCAAACAACTTACGGAATCGACAACAATTTCGTGTACAACAGCATACAAGCTGTTTACGACGCGGATATTATCGCTATCGATCTGAAGTTCAGTTTTGCTAATGCATTCGTCGGTCAATCACTGGCGGACGTTTCAGCTGCTTCTGCGTCAGCTTTCTTGACGCAAAAAATGGGAACCTATTTCCAATTGAAGTTGATTGCTGCAAGCAGTGACGCTCCACTCGGGTTCAAGAACGCTAAAATCTCTATTGCAGCTCCTACCATGACGGTAAGTGTGGAGATTAAACTGGCCACAGCGATCTACTTCGTCCCAATCACTTTCGCGATTTCTGCAGTACAGCAATCGGCATAATTTTTATAAGGAGAATAGAATATGGCAGGAGCACAATTACCTAATTATAGACCTACTAACGGGGGTCCTGGCCAAAGTTACACTGTAACTGGGGGCAGAGCACAACTGTATCTACCTAATAGCGTAGGAACTCTTGTTTTGGCTGGAGTATTTGATACTGTTTCTAGAAACAGAGGTCTTTCAGCTGAAGCTATCCATACTTTGGGCCAATATAGCGCACGTGAACAGGCTATCACAGCTTACAATGAAGTCACCTTGAATTGTGGTGGATTTCGAGTTGTAGGCGCTGGTACCACGGTTCTGGGTAACTTCCCTACCTTGGCACAACTTTTGACTTATCAGGGTGTCGTTGTAAAGGTTGTGGATAGACAAACTGGCGATACCTTAATGGTTGTCACTGGTTGCGTTCCAACTACGGATTCTGAAAGTTACTCGGCGAGGGCGACTACTAAAATCAATATTAGCTATAGTGGCATTGCAGCATTTGACGAAAGCACGACAGATGCAAGCGGCAATCCAACTGATGGCGAAGGAACTCCTTCTTGGCCATAAGTTTTTAAATAAAAGTATTATGGGAAGGGGGAGAAGGAAACTTTTCCCCTTTTTTTATTGACTTTTGTCCCTAGTGATGATAATCTTTATTAATATGACATGGGATTTAGAAAAAATACAAGAACTAGCATTGAAATGTAAAACTAGATATGAATTTAAGAGATTGTACCTTAATGCTTACAGGGCGGCTATAAAAATCAAAGCTCTTGATAAAGTTTGTTCTCACATGCCAAAAAATGCATCTATTGGGAAAGTATCTCCGAAATTGAAATGGACTTTAGAAGAACTTAAAAAAGAAGCTAGTAAATATTCCTCAAAAAACGACTTTAAAAATCACGCGATGGGCGCGTATTTAGCTGCCTGTAGAAAAGATTACATAGATCAAATTTGTTCTCATATGAAACAATTCCATTATTCATGGACAAATCAAGAGCTAGCGCATGAAGCCCAAAAATATAGCACTAGAATTGATTTTGCTAAATTAAATGATAATGCTTATCAAACCGCACAAAATAGAAAAATTCTAGATCTTATATGTAGTCATATGACAAGACTAATAAGAGAGGACTGGACCCACGAGGATTTAAAAAAAGAAGCTAGTAAATATGGAACCAGAGGAGAATTCTATAAAAAAAGTAATGGGGCTTACTGTTCGGCTAATAGAAAGAAAATTCTAGACGATATTTGTCAGCATATGAAAAAATCTAAGGGAAGTTCTCTTATGGAATTAGAACTACTAAGTGAAATAAGAAAAGTTCTGCCAGATTCGAAGAAGATTAAATTTTATAAAATAGAAATTCCTACAAAACCTCATATAAAACGTTTCGAGCTAGATATTGTCAATCAAAAAATGAAAAAAGCTGTGGAATTTGATGGTACCTATCACCATTCTTTTAAATGTATGAGAAAAAATAAAAGAAAAAAGCTTTGGTCGGATGAAGATATCAGAAATTATCATGAAATAAAAGACTCTTATTCATTTCTTTATCAGGGAATTCAGGTTCTTCACATCAAAGAAGAAGACTGGACAAGAAATAAGGATTACTGTATTAAGCTCTCCAAAGCATGGCTTTCCAATGAATGCTCTGTTTATCCCAAGCCCCTTCCTCTTTTAGATCTCTAATTCCTTTCAAAACCAATCTTTAAGGTAACTTGTGAAGCAATTCACAAGCTTTTAGCGTGGGCTAAAAGTACCGTTAGCGGTGGCGCTAACTCCTGAATAGGATTGGATAAAATGGCATTTGAGAAAAGCTGGAGCACAGTTGCGCCCACACCCTTAACTACAGATGGCACTTCTTTAGGTGTTATAACTGTAGCAGACACTGTCGGCTTTAAAGTCAAAGGCCAAGCTCAATTATCAAATTCGTCCGGTCTTCACATGGTTGTTCAGATCAACCAAGTTCTCTCCTCCACCACAATGATTGTGGGCAGGCCAGGAAGCTCTCCTTCGGGCACGGCAGGCGGTATAGCTAGCGGTGCCGTTGTTGATGTCAGCGCCTTTACAGTAGCTCTCAATTCCGTTATTGGATTTGGGATGCAACCCAAAAATAAAATCAAAGCTGATGATATTGATCAAGCTGTTTACGAGGCTGATCCTACCGTAGCTCTTAGAGTTACAAATGTCGACCCTTATGGAAACATATATGGTCCGGCTAATCCGATGCCTGTTGCCGTGGAGGGAACTATATCTATCGGTTCCGTTTCCATTGTGGACGACGGTAATACTCTAAAAGTCAACGCAGACGGCTCCATAAACGTTATAGTTGAATCTGTTCCTAGCCCTAATTCAACGGTAATAAGCACTTACAACGAAGTAGTCTCACTGGCAGCCGGTGGGACAGCTATAATTGTAAGTTATACAGTTCCGGTTGCAAGTCAAGCTGTTTTACAAAGAATCCCCTTTTCGGGTGAAAATGTTGCACGTTATGATTTATTGATTAATTCTATCAAACAAGATACCGCAAGGACAATGTTTGGTGGCGATTTGACTGGTGAATTCAATTTCACAACGGGAAATGATTCAGGTTTACTTCTAAACGCTGGCACTTTAATTCAAGTTCAGGTCTATAATCCTCGCCCCTATCCCGCAGATTTCGAATCTAGAATACAAGTGCTTGTAATTAATATATAATTTATGTTATGTAGAAAATCAAGAACAATCTTTAAAGCAGGTGTTATATGAGTGCATATGATTTAAAAAAATTACAAGTTGAATACAAGCGCGTGAATGCAGCCAGAGAAGAACAAGAACTTCGTGTTTTTGAATTTCAAGAGCAAATCAACCGCATAGAAGCAAGTATAGCTATTTCTATAAATAAAGAAAACGAAATACTTGACAAAATAAAAGTTATGCAGGAAACAGATAGCCAAACAAGTAGTACATAGGAGTATTTATGGCAGATGCATTTTCAGCGTTACCTATTAGGACAGAATTAACAGGCCAAGCAGTATATCAAGATGTTATAATTAAACTGGGCGATGCTACTAATCCTACTACGCAACAGGCCGCAGTAGACACATTTGGGAGCCAGTTTTCAGTACTTAAAGATATCTCCGGGAACGCCATTGGCGACCAACTTCTGAGTGCCAGCTACTGGCTCCAAGTGATTACGCCTGCAAATGGTCCAGCTGCGCCAGGAACGGCCTCGGCATTTTCCGTGCTTGCCGGTGGTATTTACAATTCTACACCAGAAACACTGACAAACGGGCAGCAATCCGCTCTTCAGTTGGATTCTGCTGGTAGATTACTTGTCGATGCTGCCATTACTTTTCCTTACGATGAAAACTATGGAACGGTCGGCGCCAACACTCTCAGAACTGCTGCGCAGATTGGCAATGCTACGGGTGCTGCCAATTTCAACTATGGCACGGTGGGTGCACAAACTTTAAGAACTGCTTCTCAAATTGGCAATGCTACTGGAGCTGCTGACTTCGGTGCTGGCGCTACTGATGCTCAGACCCTTAGAGTGTCAGCTAACCAAGGGACGGCTGCTTCTCTCTCTGGTGCGTGGCCGATGGAGATCACGGATGGCACTAACGGCCCAGTTGCAGTAACTCCAGCCTCAACTGCCGCTACAGCTACTGAACCCGCGCTGGTAGTCGCTTTTTCTCCTAATAGTCCTTTGCCTACTGGTTCCAACGTAATTGGTTCTGTAAATCAAGGAACTTCTCCTTGGATTACCAAAGATCAGTCAGATGGTCCAGTCACTCCTGGAACAGTAGCTTCCTTCTCGCAATTAGCTGGTGGTCAGTATAACTCGACTCCACCTACTTTAACCACCGGTCAACAAGCTGCGTTGCAAGTAGATTCTGCTGGCAGATTGTTGGTAGACGCCGCTGTAGTATTTCCTTATGATGAAAACTATGGTACAGTTGGCGCAACGACTCTAAGAACTGCTGCCCAAATAGGTAATGCTGCAGGCGCTGCAGATTTTAATAATGGAGCAACTGGAGCCCAAACTCTAAGAGTGGCCGCGAATCTGGCAATAGCCGGGGCTAACGTAACTAATACTAATCCGGTTCCTGTATCGGTGGTGTCAACTACTCCCGGCACGGCGATTCAGGATTACCATACCGCTACTGTGGCCGCTGGAGCTTCGACGACCTTTACATATACCGTAGTAGCTACCCATACTTTCAATTTGGAAAGAATTTGGGCTTCGGCATCTGGTAAAATTAAAGCGCTTGTGCAAAATAACGGAACCACTATCTTCGTGGGATTTAATAGTACGGCTAATCCAAATATTGACATCACTGTAATCGCTCCTCCGACCATCGCGGCAGGTAACACTGTAACCGTTACCGTTACTAACACAGACTTATTGGCTTTTGATGTGTATGCAACCATTGAAGGAAATCAGAACTGATAACTAGTTATTTTTACTAAAGAATGGCCCAATTAGGTGTTTACATCTAATTGGGCTTACTATTTTAAGAACTAGATACTGATACATATGATATAAGGACAGTATGGCAGATTTAGTGTCAGTACAAGAAGGTCTACCCATAAGAATCACTGGGGTTTCCTCCACGGGGGGGATTCCTGACAACTTCGCCGATGTTAATTCGAGCGGAAGTTTGCAAGTTGCGGGCCAAGGAGTGGCTGGTACTCCTGCGGGCGGCGTAGTTTCCATTCAAGGCGTCGCCAGCGGTACGGCTGTTCCAGTAAGTCAGTCAACTTCTCCGTGGGTAACAAAAGATCAAGCTGATGGACCTGTCACTCCCGGCACCGCAGCTAGTTTCTCTCAGCTCATTGGTGGTCAATACAATTCTACGTTGCCTACGCTAACTACCGGTCAGCAATCGGCTTTACAACTTACTTCAACTGGTGCATTAATTACCACGGGAGCTGTTACACTTCCTTACGATGAAAATTATGGTACAGTTGGAGCAAATACTTTAAGAGTTGCTGCGCAGATTGGCAATGCGACCGGGGCTGCTAGTTTTGGGAGTGGGGTTACTGGGGCGCAAACTCTTAGGGTAGCAGCCAACACATATGATGGTTCCGGCAATGCAATCAGTTCACAAACTTTATCCACCAACCAATGGTTAGACGTTGTAATACCTTCTATTGGTCCAACTGCGCCCGGTACAGCGGCTAGTTTTTCCGATCTTGTTGGCGGACAATACAACACAGCTTTTCCAACTTTAACCAATACTCAACAATCGGCTATTCAAGTAGATGTAAGTGGCAGAGTTATAGAAGCTCCGTTATTCCAAACAGTTGCGGCCACTTTTACCAGTAATGGGAATAGTTTGGCCGTAAATGGGGGCGGTTCTGTTTTCATAAATATAAGCGGAACATGGGTTGGGAGCATTGCTCTAATCGGTTACATAGGGGGCGTTGGATACAACATTCCTTATACAACTTTAGGATCTAATACCGGTACTTATACGGTAAGCAATATTACCGGGAGTGGGGCTTATCAAGTCTTGGCCCCAGCAGGATACACAAATGTTGAACTGATTGTTCAGTCATGGACCTCAGGTTCGGCTGCTATAACAATGAATAGTGGCGTCGCGTCCTCTAACATAGAGGCCGTTCAACTAAATCAAGCAAATTTGTTAGCTACTGTTTATCAAGGCGCGTCTCCTTGGACTACTTCAGATGCGGCTGATGGTCCTGTATCGCCAGGAACCGCTGCTACAAAATCAATCCTCACTGGAGGACAGTACAATTCTACGTTACCTACTCTAACTACCGGTCAGCAATCGGCTATCCAGTTGGATTCTTCGGGGCGTATAATTAATGGTGGGCTAATTCAAACTGTCACGGGAACTATTACTGCGGGCGGTCAAAACGTAACGGCGTTTAGCGGCGGATCTGTTTTAATAGAAGTTTCTGGAACATGGGTCGGAACTTTAGAGATAAGCGGCGGTATAGGTAGTTCTGCTTTTGGAGTTTTTGTAGCAAATACAAATGGAGCCACTCCTCTCGCCTACACATACTCAACAATTACCACCACTGGCCTATATAAAGTGATGATGCCAGCAGCTTTCTCAACTATAGTTGTTGAAGCTCTGAGTTGGACTTCGGGAACAGCCACTATAACTATCAATAGTGGCGCGGCAGCCGATGTGGTAGAAGCCACCCAGCTTAATCAGGCTAATTTATTGGCTACCGTGTACCAAGGCGGAAGTTGGTCAGTTACTGCGACCAATCCGTCTGTAACGTTTATCGGCAATCCTCCTCCCTCAGAAGCCACTTATATAGCCGGATCAGTTACCACTACGGCACCTACATACACAACTGGGGAACTGGAAGGTCTCTCTCTAACTACGGCTGGTGCATTGCGAGTTGACGGATCTGGAGTTACCCAACCTGTATCTGGCACGGTTACGGCGAATCAAGGAACAGCCAACGCTACTCCCTGGAATATAAACGTAGCTGATTTTGGCGGAAGTGCTATCGTGACTGGAACGGGAGCTTCTGGTGCAGGTATTCCTCGTGTTACTGTATCAAATGACTCTAATATACTAGCAACACAAAGCGGAACATGGACGGTGCAGCCAGGAAACACGGCGAATACTACTCCTTGGCTAGTTACAGATTCTTCCGATGGACCTGTCACTCCAGGAACAGTAGCCACAAAGTCTAGCCTAGCTGGGGGACAATATAATTCCTTACTGCCCACTCTGACTACAGGGCAACAGGCTGCGTTGCAAGTAGATTCTAGCGGTAGATTACTGACGATCGCAAATGCATCTAATTTTCCCACTACCGTTGATACTAACTATGGCACCGTTGGAGCAAGTACACTTAGAACCGCTTCTCAAATCGGTAACGCGACTGGTGCTGCTGCATTCGGAGCAGGTACCACTACTGCTCAGGTACTGCGAGTTGTACTACCAACAGATCAAACCGCGATACCAGCAAGCCAATCTGGAACATGGACTGTTCAACAGGGAACTCCACCTTGGACTGTTCAAGGAGATTCAGCTAGCGGAGCGGCTAAAGCAGGAAATCCGGTACAAATTGGTGGCGTATTCAATACTACTCAACCAACAGTAACGACTGGTGAAACTGTTGAAGCTCAATCTACTGCGAGAGGCGCTTTGATTGTTTCGACAGGCGTAGACAATTTCAATATAGATAATATTACAGGCACAGTATCTCTTCCTACCGGTGCGGCCACCGCTGCGAATCAGGCTACGGAAATAACTTCCTTACAGTTAATTGACAACATAGTTGGTTCCGGCCCAGGCGCTGGGACTGCCGGAACCGGTTCTGCGCTTGTTGGGGGCGTTTTCAATACTACTCTTCCTACCCTGACAAATGGAGAACAAGCTGGATTACAAGTGACAGCATCTGGCTTCTTATTGACAGAATCTGCGCCGGTCGATGGCTTAAAAGCAACGTACTCGGCTACTTCTGCAATTGGTTTTGCCTCCGCCACCGCTGCAACAGACATTTTTACCATTACCGGTTCGGCCACCAAAACTATAAGAATTCTGAGAGTTGGGTTCAGCGCTCAAGTAACTACAGCCGGAGTAGTAAATATTTTACTCATAAAGAAATCTGCGGCAAACTCTGGTGGCACTTCTGCAGCGGCTACAGCCGTACCCCATGATAGTAGTGATGCTGCTGCAACTGCTACTGTATTGAACTATACTGCTAATCCTACTACATTGGGCGCAGCTGTGGGTACCGTAAGAGCAGCAAGAATGTTTATCCCTACCTCAGGAACTGACATCGCCGACTTTGTAAATGAATGGGATTTTGGTTATTTGCCAGAAAAATGTGTCGTTCTAAGAGGCACTACACAGGTGCTATCCATTAATCTAAACGCTACCACGGTTGCGGGCGGTACATGGACTTGCTACGTGGAATGGACTGAGGAGTGATATGCAAATTAATCTAGGTTGGTCAGATATTAAAGCATTTGTAGTTGCTAGAAATTTGTGCATTCAATACGTCATAGCAAATAATACCTACTATCTCTTTGCTTCAGACGGTCCAATGGAAGTGACGGCACAGATCCCAATGGACGGCTCTGATTCCACCGATCAAACAGATTTTGAAACAAACTACATGCCCACAGCTAACAAGCCGTTGCTTCCTTCCTTGACTACGGTTACTACGCAATTTGAATTCAACAATAAAGACCTAAAGATAGCGTGTACTTCTGCAGAGCTTCCAAACGATGGTGCCACTACAAGCGCTATCGCATCCATAAAGTGCCCCGGAACTTTTGGGACTGGATTGGGACGTTATATTGCTGGTGGTTATGGAATCACGGAAGATTATAATAAGGACGATCGTGCTTTGTTATATGTAAATGATGACGATCGGTGTGTTGCTTGGGCATTGGCTTTGGCATCCAATCCCAGCGCTACCGCTCCTTTGAGCGATGCTACAGTTATAGCGCTAGGCACTCTTCCAGCTCCTTTCAATCAAGCATTCCCTCTTTATCCAGTTATAAAGACTTATTACGACGATCAAGCTCCTTCGGATAATCAAGGGTGGTACTTTTGGGCAGAGGCACAGGGAGATGGTTTACCTCCAATAGGAGAAACTGAGCTTGAGCCTATCGCTGGATATGCATTTCTTCCTTCTGGCTTTTATTTAAAAATTAAATACATTCGTCCGGCAGGAGTATTTACTGGTGGTATTAGAGTTAACTTAGACTGGGGAATTCCAGCAGCTACATAAGTCGGGGTACAATATGGATAATGCACAATATGGCTACGTTTGCTTTGCCTATACCAAAAATAAATGGTATGATTGGTGCATATCCAAACTAACTGGATCTAAATGGTCTCATTCCTTTTTTACCTGTCCCCCAATGCTCGGTAAAGAAATGCTCATGGAAGCTTGCGGTGGAGGAGTCAGCGTTAGTTCTTTTGACATTGGCTATAGAAACAATGTGAATCAGGCCTATGAAGTTTATCAACTTAAAATAGATCGAGCTACTATAGATTCTTCTATTAAAAACCAAATAAAGGAGCTTGAGGATTCTTATGCATTTTTGGCTTATCCTTGGTTTATGTGGCGCTATTTAAATAGATTTTTGGGAAGAGATATTAAAGCAAAAGATAATTGGTATCAAAGTCAAACGACAAGAATTTGCTCTCAATTCTTGCGAGAATTTATAGAAGGCTGCGGTTTCAAATCATTATTCGATGGATACGGTCTAGGATCAGCATCGCCACAAGACATATATACCCTGGTCCTGTCCAGGCCAGACTTATTTGAACTTATTGAATCTAAATCTTAGGGGTGTAATAGGCGACTAGCCATCCAGCCAGCCCCAATAACTGTCACGGCACCCGCAGCAAAAAACAACCAATCATTATGCTTTTGGGTAGCATCGATCTTTTGCAAACGATCCTCAAGTCCCTGGCTAGTAGTAGACCACAGCGTAGCGCGATCATCTGAAGCCTTTAGAGCCAAGTCTTTGAGTTGAATAGCCCCGTTCAGATCTTGTATTTGTTGATCTTTTACTGCAGAAGCTTGAACAAGTTGTCCCACGCACAAGTGAAGATCTTGGGAATATTCGAAGCCTCCATCATCAAGTGGTTTAATCTTAGACCAATCACAATCGGCTAATGCTACTTGACTAGTAAACGCAAGTAAGAGTAATCCAATAAATATTCTCATTTTTTATCCTTATACCAGTCTACTGTAACCGGTTGTTCTGTTTTAGGAAGATCTTGAGCTTGTTCGACTAAAGCATTTGACTGGGCATCGTCTTTATTTTCTTTCAAGTCCAAAGAAGCGCTCTTTTTTTGAGCCCCTTGAAAGAAACGCTTAGAAGAATTCAACAAAAAACTCACAAGAAGCTCTCTAAACTTTAAAGTGAGGATCAAAGCTCCAAAAACGATTAAGAACCCTTTATAATCCTTCCATAGCTCGGATAGGTCCTTGGAGGCCTTGGCTTTGAAATTAGCCACGAACGATTTGAGGCCTGAGACCAAAGATTTCAATTTACTTAGCATTTGAGTCATCTCCTACCGAACTATCAGTCTCTTGGACCTGTTTGCCACTTTTAGAGTCGGCGTATGAGGTGACAGCCATTTTAAGGTGCTCCATACTGTTAGATGCTAGAAACCCCAAAGTGGTGGCTTTTAGCAGATCTGTGAACTGTGCACCGTCTAGATAGTCATGGAGCCTAAACACCACGGCAATTGAGATGAGAGCTGCCATTATAAGGAATTTACGCAAACCTAGGATTACACTTGTGATTTCTTGAATTTTTTGAAACATATCAACCTCTTATTATGTTTATATCATATAATACAACAATCTTTAATAAGAGGATTGAAGTATGATTCCACTACTAACCTATAACACCTTTTTATCCGCACTGGGCTTATTCGCTGCGTTTGTAAGTGTCATCTATACCATCGCCAAGATCGCCAGAGAGATAAGAAAAGCCAATAAAGCCAGGGCAGATGGCTTTCTGGAAGAAGCCAAGGCTCACGACAACGCTATCAAAATAAAACTAGAAGCCAAAATTAGTGCCCTTGAGATGGATTTAAACAATCTGAAGGAAAGCGTCTCTAAAGATATCGAGCACATAAAAGAGACACAAGCTAATGAGATCAGGAATCTTTCAGAGAAAATTGACTCTTTGCGTGAAGAAGTCAAGATGGCTCACAGTAACTTGATTTCTCTACTCACGAGACTCGTGGATAAATAATCACTCTTCAAAGAAGCCGTAAGCCCCCACCACCGACTCTAGCTGCAGCAAATCAAACTCACTCAACTTCAAAGTTACCGCTTCTGGATCACCCATAAACATAACGGTAGTGATCTTGACCGGTCTGTTCTGTACATTGCCATCTTGGGCTATAACGGCTTTAATATTCATAGCTGAAAGAGTCACGCGAAGATCGTCGGCGGCAGTTTCTCCAAAAGAATTCAAAGTTAAAACACGCATATCGGGCATCATAGTGGGTTCCTCTGATGTGTTATATCATAACTCGGGATAAATATACAAACCACAATGATAACAAGCCCATCCATACCCAACTTGCACAAAATCACTTTTGGAACAATGGCTACATTTAAAATCGACGGTATTAGTTTTAATGAGTTTTAAAGTCATCTAGTTAAAGTTAGTATATAGTTTGTCTAAATTAGACTGGATGTGCCTATGCTTTCTACTTATATACTTCCGTCCTTTGAAAAAAATGAGTTTGCACTTAACAGAGCAAAAATCTAAATAACGACCTCCAACTTTTTGGTTTTTCTTGGGCGATTTCACGCGAATCCAGTGCGGGTTTTCAGTCAGAAAACTAAAATCACTAGCTAGAATTACAGTGCAACGTTCGCATAGGAATCTGAGTCCACCAGCTGTGCTTTTGAGCATATTAGCTCGCTCTCCTTTTATCGGAGAGATCTTTAGTAAAAGTAAATAGCAAGCTCTTAAAAATACCAAAATGGGCGGCATTGTGTCCATTTTGGAGAATAGTTTCCACAGCGAATTCAATATCTTCGAGATAGAAATCAAGTTTATCGCACATGTAAAAGCCAATCTCCTTCAAAGTCCCGTGGAACGCATCTCCGTTCTTAAAATCTAGGACCCATTGATTCTCAAATGCTTCGTAAAGATCGTACCCTGCAGAATTCGACATATTTTTAATCATACCGTTCTCCTCTTGATATACAGTAAAACATACTTAACTGGAAAAGTCAACTAGATTTTTCTCTTCTGCTAGTTCCTTAAAAAGATTGGTAAATTCAAGTTCGACCTTATCGTTTGCCTTTTGGGTTAAAGGACTCTGGTAATTTACCACAGTACACTTAGGATCGATGTTTTTTAATAACACACTATAACGATTAGAGAATCCTCTGCTACCCTTTTTATATTTTATCAAATCTTTCTTAGCAAGAGAGTTGATCACTTGGGTTACTTTCCTGGGAGACATCTTACAAACTTTAGCAATAGTTTGCTGCGAAGGGAATATTTGTCCCAAGCCATCTAACGAAAGAAAATAGACTAGAACAAAAACTTCATAGGGATTCAAGCCTAGTTTCATAAAACCGTGTGGAATTTTAAAATAATTAGCTACAATTTTATCAGACATTTTTAACACCTCTTGCATACTTGTATCACAACAAAAATCCAAAGTCAATGGTTTTCATATAGCACTAAATGCTTACCAGTTATCCCCCTCTCCAAGTAAATAACCCAGCAGACGAAAACATTTTAAGAGGGAGACAGAAGAGGGAGACAGAAGAGGGAGACACCGCTATATATAGAAGCTATTTCTTTTTCAGGCGTTTTTACTTTGGACACGGCACTAGCCGGCAGCTAATATAAATAAAAGCCGGGAGCATCGATCTGTTGATAATTTGTGTCCAGTTTGATTTGTGATATAACATAGGCATGAGTGATAAACCTGAAGCCAAGACCGAGCAAACGCCTTTACCACCTGACTTGATTCTAAATCCTGATGGAACCGCTGTATTCACGCTACAAGATGAAGGCGAAGTGCTTGGCACATACAAAGGCACGTTTACGTTTAGATGCTTTCTAGACCCCTTAGCGACGCTCTCAGCGGGTCGTGTCTATCGTGACCTATTGGGACCTAATCCCCAGGATGCTTCTGAGACAGAAAGATTTTTGGCTTTCAGTCTTTCTCAACTTCAAAAACGAATTATCAAAGCCCCACCTTTTTGGAATACTGATTCGATGCTGGCAGGCAACATTCCTGACGTGAACATCATCTCTACTGTCCTAGCCCGCGCCATTGACGCAGAAGTGGCCTACAAGGAACGCCTGAAGGACAAGAAGAAGGAAGCTTTGGAGAAATCGAATGAGGTTATTAATCAAATAAAACAAAAAGTTACCGAAGGAGAATGAAATGGGAAGAAGAACAAAGCATATTTACTACAGGCATTTCAATCAAAGACATTTGATGGATTGTTTCCCTGAGAGTTCAGGAGTTTATGCTTTAAGATTCAAAAATGGGGTAAAGATAGGCTGTTCCAAAAATATACAGAAAAGAATGGACGCTTATACGACCCCATGGTGTCTAGAAATATTAGACACTTTTTTTGTTAAAACGGAACACTATGAAGTTTCTGAAAAGCTATCTTTAGCGGAATGTTACGCTATCTGGGAGACTTACCCCGGCAGCACCGAATTTTTTTACACTACTAATTTTACTAGAATATGCCGAATACTCACAAAAATGGTGGAAAGCACCGAAAAGCAGATTGCTCAAGTATTAAACAATAAAAATTTTGTAGACAAAAGAGACGAAAGAACAGAAAAAATATATGAAACATTGGTCGGTGGTGTAGTAGCCTATACTCCTAAAGTTCATTTGAGTTTGGAATCTGAAAACAATAATCAACAAATTTTAATAGCACGCTGTCATAGACTCAATAAAAAGGGAGACTTAAGATTTTCTTTTAATCCCAAAGATATAACGTGCGGCAACTGTCTAAGATTGATGGAATAAAAATGTCCTTCAGAGAATTGCTTGAGACGGCCCAAAGTATTGCTTTATCTGAAAAGCTTCATCCAACCGAAGTTTCTATTTGGTATAAATATTGTAGAGAGTTTAGCACGAGGTTTCACACTTCTTTGATTGAAGTTTTAACTCTCGATCCAGAGTTCGTAGTTCATCAAGTGACTTCGGATCAGCTTAGTACATGGAACACCGAGGAACGTATTGACGATGTACTTGATCTCATAGGCAATTTATCTAATCCTAATTACGATCAAGAAAAAGAAAAAGCGTTGCGTGAAGAAATGCGCCAGATTGTTGAAGAAGAAAAACGCCGCGTTGAAATGGGCGAAGCAATTCATTCATCGTTGGATACCAGCAAGAAGTTTGGCGATAAGCCGAAAGAAGACACAGGAGAAAAAGAACTCCCCAAAAGTGGGGGTATCAATATGAGTCTCATTAAACAATTACAGAATGAAGAAAAAGAAGGCGGCGAGTTTTAAATACCAAGTATTTTGCTGAAATTAGCCAGCATCGCTTGGTTACTAGCATGTTCTTGAAACGCTTTATAGCTGAGCCCATCAGTCAAGTGACACTCCTCCAACGCGATCCACATAGGCTTTAGTTGCGAATGAATATCGGCTTCCGAACAGTTGGGATAGTTAACATTCTTTGTTAATGTATCAATCATTACTTGCTTGATCTTAGCTTTACGTATTTGATCCATTTGAATGACTCCAATTTGCGTCGAAACCCATGATTACTTCTCTAACCAATTCATAGTCGATATGACTAAAAATTACATCGTTTGCGTACTTGGCTTTGTAAACTCCATTTTCGAATACAACAGACACTTCTCTTTCATCTTTTTCCATTTTAAACATTATCATGTCGTTCTCCCTTTATTTCGTACCAGTTATCGAACTCGCTTGCAACAATAGTAATTTTGTCTATTTGATTCATGTCGCGACCTGCTTTAGTACACCATCTAATTTTAAGAAAAGTCTGATCTAATTCTTGATAAATAATATCTAGTACATAGATCGCTACATCTAGCATTCTTATGTGCGAATAAACTTTCCCTTCTTCAAATTGCATATTAAAAATCCTTTCTAAACATGTCGCACCAATTAGAATGCCCTTGTCCAATTGGATTACCCTTGTTCCCGCATTCGCACTTAGGACCTACGAACATGGTTGGTTCTGGTTTTACCATGCTTGAATATGCGCCCATCAAGTAGGTCTCATAGCAACTTTCACAATAAGTATCAAAATAACCACTCTGAGTTGGACTAGCGATGAAATTTATATCGAGTAATTTATTACATCCTACACAGTTCATTTTATACCTCGTGCTCTAGTTAAAGCATCCATAGCTTTACCGATAGTATCCCAATTGCCCGTTAGGACCGCCTTTTCCAATCCCCGCCACGCCTCAGCCAGGTGGCTTGGTGCGGGGAGTAGGGCTTGTTGGGCCACGTTCCACATAGTCATCCACATAGGGGTTATTCCTACCTTACCCGATGGCGATTCCCATTGTGACTTGTCGCCATAGAACTCAAGCGCCCCTCTCAGCCTCAGCTCCTCCTGTGCGGTGGCATCCAGCTTCTTAGCGAGTGCATCATAGCGTTGGTCAGCGTGCTTTGCAGTCTCTATCCCCAAAACCATAAGCTTCTGGTTCTGGTCTTTCAGCTCGTCGCGTTCTTTGCGAGTTTTAATGAGATCTCTTGCGATGGCACCAATCAGATCTACGTCCTCTTTGGTTCGATGATATTGCATAGATTCTTTAAGCTCGGCGTTTTCCGCGACTAGTTTTAGTATCTTTGAGTGTGCGAGTGCTAGTTCATTTGTAAGCTGTTCATTGGTGGCCTTCATTCTTCCTCCCCAATATAATCAAATAGTTCAGTTGGACTTGAGAACCTGGCAACCATATCAGCCAATCCAGATTCCCCTGCTTGCTTTAATTCACTTCTGAGTAACGATAAGTGTCTCATAGTAAAATCATCCCTACCTACCCCTAGTCCATCAAAATACTCTTTCAATAAAACTAACTCTTCAGACACTTTTCCATCTCCTTGAATTCTTTAGCAAATAAACGTTCTGGATCACAGGTATCAGACGTACCTTCCCATCGTTTCATTGAACTTACCACATCCTTTGTATCTTTGCAAGCTAATTCTAACATATAGAGTTTCCTAACGAAAAAGCCAAATTTTGCATTAAGTTTTCCGTTAGTGAGCAGATTGTCTATATAATTTAATGCATCATTTATGTCCATCCACGAATTCCAACACGCATTTGTTAGGCCTTGTATATGAGCCCAGTAAATTTCTCGTTCTGTTCGATTGCCAATAGAACTGAGTCTGTATTTAGCTATGGTATGCAATCGTCCCTGTAAAAATTCCTTATCCATATCAGATCCCCTTAATCGCATTATCAATTGCGCCCTGGTCAAAGCTCAAGTAGCTCACCGTTGAATTAATAGATTTATGTCCAAGCGCCCTTTGGGTATTTATGAGATCTCTTCCTAAGGCTTCAAATACATTTTTAGCTAGAGTCTTGCGCATTGAATGACTAGATACTTTACCTTCAATCCTTGCATCAGCTACAGCTTTCTTAATGATTCTGTGTGCTTGTGCTCGTTTAATAGGGAATAGACTATCTTGTGGTTGCATAGTTATAACTCCCATTGCTTCAAGTGCAGCTTTAGCTTTATCATGTAGAACCACCGTACGGCTGTTGTGTTTCCCTTTCATAGACGCTCGCTTAACCGTAACCGAGTCTTTAATCTTTCCATACTGAACTACATCTTGCACAGTAATTGAAAGCAGTTCACTGATACGAAATCCAGTCTTGCATCCAAGTAGGAATAGGCACTTATTACGTTGGCTAGTAAAGCTATCGAGCATCATCTTAACTTCTTTATCGTTCAGCGGTTTTGAACCAATCATTTTAGATACCTCTTGTTTACTATTAATGCTATCTTTGTGCCAACCTTAAGATATTGATTCTATTGGTTATACGTTTTACTAATCCGTATAACTTTTAGTCAGTTGTCTTATTCTTGTTCAGCATCCACTTCGAATTCAATCACCGTCACATAATCGCATCCATTCTTCCAGTAATGTGTATCGGCTTCAATCCAACCATCTTCAAAAGCTGTATCTTGGTTGAGTGCTGCGGCCTTTGCTTTACTAAAAGTAGAATAAACACCTACTGCTTGTCCACCCTCATATCTTTCACCACGTTCAACAACATACACTTTCATAAAATTCGCTCCTGTATTATTTTAAATTACAATTCGAAATTTGACCCATACCTCTAGAATTCGAACTTTTCACCTTCTGCAGATTCAATTACTTTTCCAGAGCAGACACGCCTATTTCGTATATTTTGTTGTGGATTAACAATCCTACAATTTTCAGGAAGGTAGTGCCCATTCGAATCGATTCTATCTAACTGATAATGGCGACTATTAGAAATAAAGTCTTCTTGGCTTATTCCTCTTGCCACTAGCTCTCTTTCAAACCACACTCTGAAATTATAGATGTCTTCAATCCAGTGAGAACAAACCCTAATGTTTCTGGCGCCGTAATTTTTATAAGAAGTATCAGTTTTCCTGTAACATCTAGCCATCATCGAATCGTATCTTTTTCCTACGTAATAATTAAAATCTCTTTTTCTTCCCATCTTATTCTCCTACACTTGGATTAAAACTAGCAGGTACACTCCAAGAAGTAGAACCTGCGGCCCAACCGTGTGGTTCAGCCGAACTACAACCAGCCTGCCACGATAGTGTGCGGGTATGAGTAGTGGTATTAGTATTGATTGAAAACTTACAACCCGATTCGTCTGTATCTTGATAGCTTCCATCTGGAATAAAGGATAGACGAGTGTCTTGCCCAGCCATTGTTTGGGAAAAATCAGCAAGTAAATCTCCATTGCTAAACAAAATTAGCTCTTCTTTCCATGCGCTTGAAGCTAATCCACACGGCGCTATAAAAGACATAGGAGTGAGTCCAGAATTACCAGCTGGACCTTGAGGACCTACAGAACCCTGTGATCCAGTAGCTCCGACCAAACCATTGCAAATCACTTTTGGCGTAGAGACTACTCCTGCATTAGTTACGACCACCACCTGGCCACCAGTAGAACATTGAGCAGACGTAGCCACTGTAACACTCACCGAAGAACTCGTGCCATTTTGTCCAGAACTTCCGGTAGCACCAACATTTCCTTGCAAGCCTTGCTGTCCAACAGCACCATTACATACCAATGTTGTAGATGTAACTGTATCCGATGTCGCATTGTAAAATCCACTATTGGAAGGATCGGTAAAGGTAATCAGTTGAACACCCCCTACCCCATTGCACGCATTTGGTAGTTGGGTAGCCTGTAGTCCTGCTCCCAAGCCCTGAGAGCCATTTTGTCCAGCAGTCCCTGCCTGACCAGCAATCCCATTACTAACCGTAGTTGTGGTTCCATCTGGGCATGTAATAGTAGATGCGCCATTCACTTCTGACACCGTACAGTTTTGTGACTTAGAATTGACCAGTGGGACTGTAAGGCTAATCTCACCACACCCTGATACTACGCTGATAAAGACAGTAAGTGAGATAATTTTTAACATACTGGTTGCTCCATTTTTGTTAGCTTTTTTGTATATCCGGTTCAATTCCGAGAAAGTAAAATGTCCTGCAATCTGTGTAGCTTTTGCATGTGTTACAGTTCTACCCATTTTCTTAACAATCCAATAAATCATAGAGATGTTCTTGTTTTGCATATATTCTCCTTAGAAGTTATAACCAAGTCCAAGCCACGCGTTGCCTCTTACTGTAGCGCCAAGCGTTCCTCGAATAGCATCCGAGAAATCTCGTTGAAGCATCAAGCCTACGTCTGGTTGGTAGCTATTGTTAGCTGTGTAAGTTGTACTAGTGTAGCTAGTAGTCAACTTATTAGGCGTCATCATGCCCACAAGTGAAATGGAGGTTTTCCTTTGGGCTTCCCTGATCACTACAGGTCTAGTTTGTCGATGTTGTTGTGGCTGAACGATCGTAACAGTGTTATTAGTAGTTGTGTTGGTTGTGGTATTTGTGATCACGGTGCTAGGCTTTTGCGGCGTTGTAGTAGCCTTCTTTTTTGGCAATGGACAACCGCAGGATTTAGTCAGTTGCGGATTAGCATGACAAACCGTTGGAGCTTGGCCACATACTTCGTATGCGAAGGCTGATTGATTAAGAAGGATTAGACTCAGACCGACAATTACTTTTTTCATTATGGACTCCTTTGTTAACTTACATTTCTATATAATGCAACCAAGATACCAACTAATAAACTATTCATTTCAACTATTGAACAAAACCAGACTGAAGAACTTTGATACAGTTGTAGTATACTTATTCACTTGTACAGCTCTAGTTCTTGGTAATATCGATACTTATTATTAATATAACAAGGCGTATCACCAAAGACAGACGGAAACATAATACTTACAGGGCAATTATTAGCGTCCACGTCCTTAATATGTTGAAGTCCCATAGCGCAATGTCCAAGCTCATGAAACACAAGTTGTTCCTTCAGGTCATCGCCTATTTTTGCCCAATAAATGGGATCGATTTGGATAATTCTACTGCCGTCGTCGTACAAGCTACATTGGCCTACCCTAGGTAGGGTAAGTGAAACAAAACCCGCCGATATGTTGTCAGTTCTAACGCCTATGTATTGTGTGAACTTAGCAAAATAAGGAACCAGTAGTGGATCTACATGCGCAGGCATTGTAGGTGCGGGTTGTTGACCGCAACCACTTAGCAATAGCAGGAATAAACAAATATATCGCATTAAGGCTCCCATTCTTTCAAGTCTTCTTCAGTTACTCTTTTATCTTGAAGAGCTAAGAGAATTTGTTTGGCTCTATTTCGGCGTGCTATAGCCGTTTGTTTTATATTTGAATTGTCTTTTACTACTAAAAGATCCAGATAGTCCTTATAAAGGGACATTGCGGCTATGAGCACCTTCAAATCCTTTTTTTTCGCGTAAAGTACTTTTATATGTTTCATATCAATACCCTTAAAATTGGTCCGCCGCCTAGGAATTGAACCTAGGTCAAAGCCTTATAAGAGCCTTTGGAGCGACCAGCCCCGACCACGGCGGTATATAAAATTCACTTCTGTAAATATTTAGTATAATTAGATACGTTTAATCCACCCCTCGATATCCGATTCTCTAAGAAATCTTTGAAGCCTATCGTAATTTCTTACTCTGAGATTAATTTTATCACGATTTCTATCACAGTAGTTTTTATTTCTAATTTTATCGCATAATTTACATTTTAAAGACAAGCCATCTTTTTTCCTGCTTTTGTCGGACCCAAATTCAGTTTTGTCTAACCATACGTTACAAATCTGACATAACTTTTTCTTCATATAATTCTCCTTTTCATTACCGCACCACATAATAACGGCCATTGGAAAATGTGTAACAGTTATGTGTCAAAGCCTCAGCTTCATTCACTTCCGTAAACTGTCCAATCTTCTCCGAATTGCCTGCTACATAATGCAACACCGCTGTATCGTCATTGTGAACTTCGAGCACGCTTTCTTGGTTAAACAGTGCACCCAAGTTCAAAGCGATCGAGAGATTCTCGGCGTGGTCCTTGGCGCTATCGGCATAGAGCATGAAAGTGGATTCAGCTACATTCTTATAAACTCCCTTGACTACTGCGAAATTGCTACCTTCGCGCTTAAGCAGATTAAGAGCCTTGATATGATTTTGGTGATTGATACTGTCAGACTTGCCAGAAAGTTCAGCGGATACGAATACTTTATTTGATTTAGTCAACATTTGTTTTTCTCCTTGGTTACGGTACTAAGTAATGCTATCTTCATGCCACCGCTAACTGCTTGGTTTTATTACTTCGTGACAATTTTTGTCTGGTTATTATTTAGACAGTGTTTAGTTGTTGGTCAGTAACCTCCAAATAATAAAGTAGTGGGTTAAATGATGCGCCAGCTGATCAGTGCCTAATGCGAACCAAAAATAAGTATTTCCTTTCAAAGCGTCTTGATCATTGGCTTGTACAGCAGCTGCGTAAGTATCCTTTGTAAGAGCCTTCCATCGTCCACCAAGCGTAGGACTAGCCTTGATCCTGTCCACCACAAAGTGCACTGACATATCTAGTAGCGCCAGCCAAAAAGCACTTTTAGGTTTAAAGTATGAGGCAATTAAAAATGTACCCATACCGTGTACAGCTACATGCGCTAATAGCGGTAATATAAAGTTAGGAGACTTCTTAAACTTGCCCAGCATATACTGTGTCTGCAAAGGAAAGTCTGCGAGAAAATGTTTGGCTTGATAAAGAATAAGCAATAAGTATACCATTAACCATCTCCTTTAACTATTTTTCCACGAGACGCACCAATCAGACAGGGGCTCTTTTGTTACTTTGTACCCTTTTGCTGTCAACTCTTCCATTATTTTGGGGAAAGTATTGAAATATAAAGATAAAAAATAGATCGAGGTTTTACCTTGGCTAATAGCCACTTGGATTCCGCCAACAACGCGATCTGTATAGCATTTGAGTTCATTAAGTTCCGAAACTCTTTTAGCTTCTTTCGCATCTAGTAGTTCTTTTAAAAGCATATTTCCTCCCAAAATTCACTTCTGTAAATTACAACAATTTATAATTCTTTTCGATCCACGTAGCTATAGCCTTAAAACTAGCGCCTTCATCGTTTATATGGGCTAGATCAACGGACATAAATTTGCGGGTGCCGCTTCTAACAGTGATAGTTTTACTAATATTATTAATGTCATCCCGAATTTTACCACTGGCAGATTTAATGTCGCACTTTTCTTGCATGCCAGGGAGATCTAGTATCGCTCTTCCTCGGATCAACTCCTTGCTATAACCGTTAATATCGGCGAGCACTCCTAAGCAACAATGCTCAATTCCAGCACCCGGATTTTGGCATAACTTACTAGCCCCCTGCTTATACTTCCCGCTCCTCAAAGCCTTAACCCAGCGCATCGCGTTCTTCTTTAGCATATCATTCTCCTTTGTTAAAAACACTTTTATAAATTCCTACAGACACATGTTAAAATTGACCCTGGGGACTAGGCTGCTTGCAATTTTAGATCCTTACCAAGGCTCAGTAGGTATGTGGTTGCGGCCTTAGCAGCTTTTCTGGCTTTTACTCTATCGGCTAAAGGATATTCTTTTAAGTACGCACGTAAAACCTTGGCATAATGTTTTTTGTCAAATCCAAGCTCGATAGCAAGATAATACATACCATATTGAGCGATAGCCTCTTCTGTGTGGTATGTTTGTGTGTTTATACGCGCTATTTTTCTCGTAACGCTTTTTCGATTGAGCCTCTTCTCATGGCCCGTCCAATGAATGAGTTCGTGCAAAAGGGTTACGTTGATATTCCAAGGCAATGTTCCTTTATAAGTATCAAGCGTGTTAATTGCTATAACATCAAACCGAGAGCTATACGCGCCTGTTGAATAACCGAGCATTCTTTTAGACATAGTGTTTTGGACTTTATAGAAAGGAACAACGTGCGCGCCGCTCGATTTAATTAATCTCTGTACTTTGGCATGGATTTTTTTAAACTGTTGCATATTGCCTCCTAAAAATCACTATTGTGTTAATCCAGATATATGTGTCAAATTTAACCTATAGGGCCTGCTCAATGTTGGCATGGATCGGTATTGGTCCTAGTCGCATTATCGTCTGTTACTGGCGTAGGAATAACTTGCGTCGGCGTGGGAGTCGGTACCGGACTAGGTAGCGTCAAAGTCAATGCTTGATTGCAAGCGGTTACAGCGCCACTAGCCGTCAAGTAAACACTATTGAGAGTAATGCTACTAGTTTTAGGTCCCAAGACATTTCGCAGTGCTTGGGTTGTCAACACTAAGTCGCCAAAGTAAACTGTTATGCCGTTGTTCACTTGGATAACCTTGTAATTGCTAAACGTCAAGCCTTTGACTGTTAGTTTATAATTAGGCAATGCCGTGCCGGCTGCTATCGTCTTGTTAGGTAGCGTCAAAGTCAATGGGATATCAGTCAAAGCAGGGTCAAATGTGACTCCCTGGAATGCACTGGTACAACCTGCGTCATTACTGACATTCCCGACTAATGAACTCGCAAGCGAATTAGTTTCTAAACGGAAGTCGGCATAGTTTTGGGTTAGGCTAGAATTGACAGTCTGTTGCGCTAATGCCAAAGTTGCAGCCGATACTAAACCTAGAGCAACCATACACTCGATTAAAGAAAATCCTTG
>Ga0302280_1000031_pt1 | contig 163229 bp, 232 predicted proteins | sample III_Fen_E1_1_FD_198771 | JGI IMG/M metagenome (GOLD analysis project Ga0302280, IMG submission 198771) | Peat permafrost microbial communities from Stordalen Mire near Abisko, Sweden - III_Fen_E1_1 | ecosystem: Environmental > Terrestrial > Soil > Wetlands > Permafrost | place: Sweden: Abisko... | reverse complement strand
ACGATTTCTTTGGTCTTTTTCCATCCGAATACAAAATGTTTCCCTAAGTATAATCCAAAGATACAAGTAAAAGAGAGATCCGCCCCAGAGAGATCCGCCCTAGAGAGATCCGCCCCAGAGAGATTCGCCCCAGAGAGATCCGCCCCAGAGAGATTCGCCCTAGAGAGATTCGCCCCAGAGAGATTCGCCCTAGAGAGATCCGCCCCAGAGAGATCCGCCCTAGAGAGATCCGCCCCAGAGAGATTCGCCCCATAGAGATCCGCCCCAGAGAGATTCGCCCTAGAGAGATTCGCCCCAGAGAGATTCGCCCCATAGAGATCCGCCCTAGAGAGATCCGCCCTAGAGAGATTCGCCCCATAGAGATTCGCCCTAGAGAGATTCGCCCCAGAGAGATTCGCCCCAGCTTTAATAGCTAGTTCAACAGCAATGCCAAAAGATTCTGCTTCACATTCAAAGATAACCGATGAATCAAAACGATTTTTAATTTGAAACTTCATTTGATATTCCCTTTGGGCTATTGCCCAGTTATGACATACTATATAGCAAGCGTTAGGCCAAGACAAAGTCCAATGATATCAATAAACATACTGTCTAAGACATAAGCAAGTAACAATTTTGGGTTGACGTTTATTGTCATCATAAAAAATACTCTTGGGAGAAAACACTTTTGGAGATAGAAATTGACCTATCCCCTATTTGACCTATCCCCATGCAATTTCTTTAACATAGAACTCACCTATAATATCCACAAGATCTTTAATCAATTCCTTATCTCGGCTGTATACATTAATAAACCCTTCACCTACGGCAATCTCACGCTCGACGGCATATTCTAGATGCGAGATCTCACTAGCATCGGGTTGATAGTCTTCAGTCAAATAGATAGTTGTAAATGAATTCATATTAATCCTTTCAGTTAGTTTAATTTAATTAAAATGGCACGTCATCCATAGTAAAATCAGTTTTAGGCTTTTCTTTAATAGGCTCAAATACATGGCCAGCATCTTGCAATCTGGCCAATAGAATACCTGCCGCATTAACCGTTAATGGCGCACAAAATGATTTTGGCATAGCTAGGTTTTCTTTACGCATTGCTTTAATCAAATCAATTGATGCCTGTATAATTCCATATTCTAGCTTAGTCATATCAATCCTTTCAGTTAAAAAACACTTTTTGGTCAAAACAACCCTATATATCAAAAATGACCTATACACCTATCTTTGCATTAAACTCATCACATACCCTACGTGCATCGTTTTCCGATCCTTCCCATGCTACCGATCGACCATGTTTATAGTGGTTATCTTGACTCGGATAGTAAAAATCACCATTGAAGTAAATAAACCAAATCATTAGTTTACCCTACTTTTCTGCTTTTCATGTATTCCCTAACAGCCGAATAGTCTTCTCTATAAGCTGGCCCATCGTCGTCATTTAAATCGCTGTACCTAATTGATTCGCGTTCATAGCCCAAAGTATTCGCATCCGAAAAATACTCTTCAGAATCGCCAGGCAATGGTTCGTCATAATCTCTGCCCATACCTAACGCAACCCTAGTTTTTGAATCAATAGGACCATTGTCGATTTCAAGGGGATAAATTTCATCACATGACACAACGCTATTGCCGTCAAAAACCGTATGAGAATTGTCCGCAATAGCTTCACAAGGTTCAATAACCCATCCCATTTCCTTAGCAACCCCTTGAATAATGTCTTGAGTAGTGGCAATAATAAAACTTTCAATACTAGGAGACCATGCGACATAAAGTGAAGCAATTGAGTCTTTAACAATATGCAACATGCCGTGTTCAAGTATAGCCATTGCATAATAACCTGTAATACTATCCTCAATGCCTTGCATTTGACTTTGACCCCAGTGATGGGCCAGTAGTTCAGTATCACAATCGGTTTTGAGTGACTCAATCTTAGGGCCAATATGCCTAACAACCCCATTGTGAATTAATGCCGCATTGCCGTCAAAAAATGGATGCGTATTTTCAATGCTACGGGTATTAGTCGAAAATCTCCCATGTCCGATAAATGATTTTAGTTTAGTATCATCAATTGAACCAAATGAATTGCGCGTAACTTCGATGCAAGGCAATGCCGCTGTAACCCCTGACACTCGCAAAGGTTCAAACAATTCGGGATTAGTAGTACGTTCACCATGTATTAAGCCTGAGTCACGGAGTACAGCATAGCCAAAACCATCGCGGTCATTCGTTTTACATACTTGACTTTTGACAATGTTAATAAACTTACTATCAAAATTCACTTTTGAGGCATTAGTTAAGGCGAATATTTTACACAAGGGCATATCCTTTCAAAGTTAGGCGGCCAATGGCAATTCAATTTGTATATTGAGATCATTTTCAACCGAATAGCTTTGGTGTTTATTGGCAAAGGTAGCCAATCGTTTTTCAATGTATTCAATTAAGGTACTAGGCAATTTAACATTATTAACTAAATCAGATAGTTTTACGATCTTTGGTACACGTTTTGAATATGCAATTGCCTGTAGTAATTTAATCCAATTATTGATTTTTTCAGCGTTAACCGTACCAGAATGCAATCTAACTTCAATAGTACCGTGTTCACCATATGAACTAGGGTTAATGCCTAAGTACCTGCCTTGATAACTATCCATTTTTAAACCCTTATCGTTTGGTTTACAATAAGTGTTTTCGTACCTTGAACGTGGAACCATGCTATATAAAAGCTTTTGAGATTTAACTAAGTTAGCAAAAGCTTGTTTTTCGTCACGGTTACGCATGTCAATGTGAACGTGTAACCCGCATGTAGAATTTACTTCTGCTTTGTGATCAGCTAACACTTTACAAGCTTTTGAAATCACAGAAGCTATTTGAGTAGACTTTGCGACTATAGCCAGCTCATGACCACTATTCCCATCATTGCCGCCACAGTAGTCATTATGGTCGCATTCACAATTATTATTGTCATGATCATCATAGCCTTGGCAATAATGTCCTGGGCAATGGCCGGAACAAACTACGTGCGCGCCATTGCATACATTTTCGCCTTGTTCATTTTGGCCGCCGCATTCACAATCTTCAATCGTTTCAGTTTCATTGCATTCGGTACAGCCATCGCGATATTCCCATTCGCCGTCACTAACTGTGCCAATCCTTCGCCGTTGTCTAGTGCATTCCGTTTCTTCATCGCAATAGTGATATTCGCCGCATTCATAACACTCGCATTCGCTACGGCATGATCCATCACAATCCCCGTCAATGCCGCTACTTCCGCCGTGTACTGATCCATCTGACTTTAATTCAGTGAATGAAGCTAAACCCGCTAGCGCAAGGCTCTTGGCTATAGCTTCCCTAGTTGACTCTGAAACGAATTCAATTTCAACCCCTACGTGCTTATGCAAGGTAACGGGCTTTTTTGAATTGAGACACTCGCGCCATACTCGTTCGCGTTTTCTATTTAAAATCTTTAGAATTGATTCGGAACCCTTTGAAGTGAGTTTATCAACATTTCTCAATGCTTCTCGTTGACTTCCGATTTCCACTTTGAGATAGGTAAATGCCCCTTTTAATCCTCCTGTAGTGCTATTACCATAATAGCTATGATTTTCAATAGGCTTAATCAATTCAATGGCATGAAATAAACCACGTTGATAAATCAGGTAGCTTTTATTTCCGTCAATCTGAATTCTAATATGTTTCAGCATAATGACTCCTTGCTATAGTATAAAGCAATGAACGTACCAAATAAAACTTAATGAGATCAATAAACCGAGTGACAATTTAGGGCAATATGACAATTAACGGCTAGGCAATGTGACGAAAAATGGCGTCAAAGGCTCTTGGCTATTGGCTTGTTTAATAGCTCTGAGGATTGACCTAACAACCCCTACCGATACAATCCTTTGATGCGCTAGGGCAATCCTAACGCTTCCCTTGCCATATATCTGATGACCATTAGCACGAATGAACACAAAGCCATTTGACTCAAGTAAATCGATTGCGTCTTTAAACTTCATCGGTGTCATAGGTATACCTCAAAGCATGTTAATAGAAACTATATTAAAATACATCTTATCACGCGGAGTCAAACCTTTTAAAAGTTTTTCTACCGCAAGTGTACAGGTATAAGCCTTAAAGCATTCTACCATAGTTCCGCATCTCAACTTGTATTTAATTTGAAATACTCTCATGATATTAGTTATTGCAACCAGTAGGCCAAATAAAATTTAATAAAATCAATATATAATAGTGACAATTATGGTCATAATACTCAAAAATGTCACTCAATACTGACAATTATGGTCATAATACCAAATAACATAGCCCGATCTATCCCCTGAAGGAATAAGCCGGGCTATTATAGGTGATATTAGAGGATATTAATAGCTATTAGTTATAACCCAATTGATTTACATTGCCAATAAACCTAACCGATTTACTAGTCAAAAAGCCTATTGAGTTATATCTATCCGCTTTTTCAATTAAGTGATCATAATCGGCATAGAGGATATCGGAACCCATTTTATAAACAATGGTATCCATATAGTGGCATGGGAAGCATAGGCCATTAGTCAATAAATCACGATCATTGCATAACCTACAACTATTCATTTGATAATACTCCTTCAATTATAAAAGCCGATTCTATACTTAAACCCTTATAACCCTTAGTTAAATAATACTCAAAAAATACTTTAGCATCGTCAAAGTTAATCAAATACATAATTTCTATTGATTTGATTAACTTTGTTAGCCGGAACCATAACATAGCATTTCAATTCAGTTTTTTTAATGCCCATATTAATACCTTTCAATTGCTAAAGCCCGGTACAATTCAATCAAGAATTATACCAGGCTAAAGCATTAATCAATCTAGTTTAGTTATAAAACCACGTTGCAAGTAAAATCGTCAATACTCCAATTAAATACATAGTTTGGGTATAGACTTCAGTAAAAGATAACTTATCACTATTAGACTCTTTGAAATACACTCGCATAATTCACTCCCCCATTATAGGTATAATCGTTTCATTTTATAGGAATACCGAATAGCATCAAGAATGCTATCAAATTTAACACTAATTCTGCCTTTATAAATCACTTGAAAACCGTTTTTAACTTGAACAATTTCAGCCATGTTAATAAATCTCCTATAACACTATCTATTGCAACCCTAATGCCAGAAATAATCTAATCATTTCAATCCTAATCGGGACAATAATTGTCCCAATAACAAAAATTGTCACCTAATCGGGACAATAATTGTCACTCAATGGCCAAGATATGTTTAATAGCGCGGATATATTTGATTTTATGACTAGGTGTTTTAGAGTGATAACGGCCTAAATAGTCGGAATGCCTATGGGCTATCCTATGCAATAGCTTCGCCGCGCATAACGCATTTCCTTCAATTGAAGTCAAATTGAATTCCTTGCAACTAGACTGGTTTACAGTGTTAATCTGAAATAAACCTATATCTAGTGTACCATTGGAGTTATGCCTAACTTTGGCATTGAAGCCTATACCCGTTTCGAGGATAGCTATAGCAGTCAATTCCTTTACAGGGATATGGTATAGCCGCGCCGCATGGTATATAGCCTTGACAACCCTATTAGACGGGTTAAAACCATTAGAATGAGCTAACCCTTGAATCGTGTTAAAATCGCCGCTATAGGCTAACTGAGATATAAATAGAATTAGTATATATTTAATCATTTTAACAATCCTTTCGATTTAAGAGAGTCAATAGCAAAGGTTTTTTGATTAGGTACAAATACACCATTAATTCTATAGTATTCAGCTTGTTCCGCTACCTCGCTATAAACTAAATCAGCTAATATACCTGAATACTGATTAGCCTGTAACCTACCTAAATAAATCTCTTCTGCAATACTAAAACCTAAACCCGTTTTTAAATGCAATGAATCGTGCAATGCCCGGAATGCCCAGTTAACCCTACAATCGTCAAATATGGTATCGTCAGAAGCGCCAGACCATATAACTAAACTAGCTTGATTGAATAACCCTTTTTCAGTACCCGGCGCGTGATCGGCTACCGTATACTTGAGTTTAGAAGCTTGGGTTAAAATAATACGGTTAATATAACTAATCATGGTTATAAGTAATGCATATGGAATGCCAATGTAAGTCATTGAATCGTATAGGGCTAATGTACCAAATATTGTCACTTTGACGTATATTGTCACCATGGCTATGTCATAGAATGTCACTAGTCGCCTAATCTTTACTATGTAGTGTATCTTGCATTCTAAAGTAAGTCTATAGTGAGTCGTCATTGACCCACCTAATAGCATTCAAAATGCAAGTTATATACCACAAAATTATATACCCTGAGTCAAGCCTGGCACCCACCGGGAGCCAGGCATTCGTGCGTCCTATAGGTCAATGGCGGCATGGTCATGGTCGATCGGTCAAGTGTGTCAAGTCGTCTATATGTGAGTTACAGCACTGCACAAAATAGCAAAATGTTTAATCAAGTTTGTTAAATCAATATAAGTCAATGATATCAATGAGTCGGAGTTAGTCTCCGATTCCATAAAGTCAATTGTTAACAGCGGCGCGGTCATTCGTCAATGGTGTTAGGCTGTGTCAAGCATCAGGATAGTGTAAGTGTGTCAATAACAGTCTATGCCCAAAGTCTAGGCGCATAAACCCTAATGAAATCAACGTGTGTCATAGGTGACATGGAGATAAGTCATTGATAATATAGTGTTTTCGGGGTTTCCAATGATTACAACTCTATAGTCTATTCTATATAGACGTGCAATCACGATTAAAAAAATTTTTCCAGAATTTTTCCCTATAAACTGCCTCTCCCCCAATAAGCTATTAAATACACATTTCTTTAATAATTTCATATATTTGTCTTTTTTAGAGTTTTACGCAAAACCCCCATTTTTAAACACTCCTAACTATATGACTTCATTAAAAAATTTCCGAAAAATTCTCTCTTAAAAGGGCTCCCTGAACCCAGGGTCCTTTGGAGTCGTGATATATCCCTTTAGGAACTGGCGGCGACGTGGAAAGCTGTGGATCTAATATTCGATTATAGGGTGCAGACGGTAGGGGCGCTGCTTAAATCGGCTTGGTACCGATCCTGATCACTAGAGACACGTTATGGTGGACTGCGAGCATTCGCAGAGTAGGAGTCGCGCCCTACCCTGCCAGTTCCACTTTAAACCGCCCCCAGTTGACTTATAGCGCGTTTTTATAAAGGCTTGGCCCCTTACCGCCTATTAATAGCTTTTACGCTTTACCTGGCTTTATAGGAGCCCGAGGGCAACTGAGGGCCTAGGGATCGTGAAGGCCTTCTAGGACACCTAGCGAGCTTCGCCAACCGGATAATGGAAAATAGTTCTTGACTTCCTCCAAATTCCTTGTTAAATTAACTCAATGAAAAAATATAAAAAGGGCGATTGGATTATAACTGAATATAATAAATATCCTGTTCAATTAGAAGAAGACGGTAAATACGGTTATTATAGTCCCCTGATATCTGGCTTGCATTTTTTCGAGTGTTCTGAGAAAGAAGCCAAAGAACTGGAAGTGGACTATTGTTATGCTGTAAGAGACCCTCGAGACGGCCTCATGTATTATGAGGGCTGGACACATCCGGATAATGTCAGATTGGCAAAGAAGTCTGATTTTAATGTTCTTATTGAATATTTAGAAAATCAAATCAAGCAAGCGAATATTAATTTAAAAACTTTTATTGAAATAGCTAAAAACAGTTCTTGACTTTCCCAGTTCTTTAGGTTAGCCTGTAATAGTTGACGGAGGCGTGGAAAGCTGCGGCGAGGGTCGTTGAGGTCATATGACAACGGATGGCTACCGCTAGAGACACGCACATCAGACGAGTGGTCGGGTACGCTACCCTTAAATGGGCCAGTATCGTTACATTTAAGCCCGAAGCCGGTGTCGCGACCGGCCCGTCAACAAGTTTTATGATATATACGGTACGTTGACGGAGGCGTGGAAGACGCGTGGGGTCTACAAGTGCTGCGGTAGACGGTAACTGCGACATGCGACGAAAGTAAATGGTCAGCCCACTAGAACACGCATCTTGCAGAGCAGGCTAAAACTGAGTGCAATCCTGACTGCAAGGGGCCTCATTGTGGGAGTCGCGACCCACCCGTCAACTTTTTAAGGGTACTTCTAAGTGTAAAGGCTTAGGGGCTAAGCAGGTCCCGATAAATTCTCGGTGTTTAGGACACCTTGTGAAGACCTGCCCATTTTTATTCCTAAGGATCGTCAATAAACCCTCAAAAGTGACAATCCTTAGTTTATTTTAACTCCCAATACACAACCTATTGTTGTGCTATAGGAATAATATTAAACCGCCGCCAAATATATTTAAACATATCTTTCTAATGTGTTTAAACATATTTTAGGTCTATTGGGGCTGCGCCATCAGAATAGGGTATTTTTGGCCAAAGTGTATCGTATAATATACAAAAATGGGTATTATGATCATTATAAGATACACTTTATTATTTTCTTGACTTCTTTAAAATCCTTTGGTAAGGTTGTATAGCTGACCCGATTCCTTAAATGGGTTGTAAAACACCCAGGTAAGCTACTTCTCCGGTGGAGTTGTAGCCCTAGAGAGGTCACGAAAGCGTAACGTGGAATCGTATGCGCAATCCCTGAGCTACCCAAGGTCTAGGGCGTCTCAAGTCCAATAGGTAGCAACAAGCGCGGTTATCCCGATGCGAGATTCGGGGTATTTTTTAAAGGAGACTTTATGACTTCACGAGATTTTTGTTATTGGCTTCAAGGACATTTTGAGATTTCTGGCTCAACGAATCTAACTGAAAAACAAGTCGAAGTCATTAGAAACCATTTGAATATGGTCTTTAAGCACGAAATCGACCCTTCACATGGAGACGCTGCTCATCAAAAAGTTTTGAGCGATGTCCATAAAGGCGCTCAGCCAACCACTCAGCCAACCGGCCAGACTATTGGTGGAACCCAAGGTATACCAGGCGCTATAGTTGGGATAGGGTATCCCTTTACCACGGTTAATTGTTAGGAGTCCTTATGATACGAATAGCCAAATTACCATATATTATTGAGGATTCCGATCGATGGGGTCGTCCTCTAGGTACCTTTTCTGTTATAGATATTCAAGGCGATCTAGATGAAGAGACGTGGGCTAAAGTAAAAGAATTTGAGTCCTATCATATTTCTGATGGCGCTAAAGAAGACACAAAGATTATGAAGGAATGTCTTGATAATGTTATTTCAGGTACTGTAGTTTTAGATGTAAACAATATGCCCAAACTGCCTTATATGACCAAATTAATTGGCTATTGTAATAGTCAAATTTATCAATTTAATCTAAGGACTAAAAACTCTACAGAAAACGATTTTGACTACATCCGTTCCTATGGTATTTTTGGTGAAATAACCAATTATGAATGGACTCCAGAACACGATGAAAAAGTAAAAGATCTTCAAAAACAAGTAGATCAAATGAATAAAAGCAAATAGTTAATTGTTAGGAGTCCTTATGATAGCCCTACTCATATTCTTATCATTCATAGCTTTTGGCATCTGGGCATATAAAGCTGACAAAAAAGATAACCAACTTCGTGAAGCTGCAGCAGAACAAGAATACGATACCTGGCTAAAAGAGCAAAACGCACTTCCTAAGTCTAGGGTTTGTGTTCATGTAAAAGGTCTCGATGCCCCTATGTATTCTGAATATTTTGAACCTAAAGCTCAGATCGCAGGTTTTAGATATACTATCTTTAAATGGACTTCCAAAGAAAGAGCCCAAGCTTATATAGAGAGTATATTTAAATTTGGAAGATTTGACACCTCTGATGGTGTATATTTTCCAGTTTCTGAAATAGAAGCTGTTGAAATTGTGGAGGGCTAATAGAATGGACATAGGCACAGAAGGAGTTCCACCCGTAGTAGTATATTTCTGGGAAAAGACCAATAACTTTAGAATTCGTAGGTATATTAACAATCCCAGTATTCGTCCTATTTATAAAGACACCCTTCAACAGCAGCTTTTATGTAGAACTACTGGTGAGACAAAATGGGAGAATGTTGAAATTGTTAGAGAGGGATTTAAATATGAATAAGCAAGCTCTTAAAGAAGTGGCCTATTTTTGGTTGATTATGCTTGGCATTGTAGGGTATTGCCTTTTAGTTGGTTGGGCATCGGCAAACATTAGCTCATATTTTGGTTTGGTGGGAGCATCTCTACCAATACTTATTATCGCTAGTTTAGGAATTTACTATATATCTGATGCTCACAATAAAGGCGAGAATTAATTATGACTACTCTATTTCTTTGTACAGACTGCGGTACTCAAATGGTTGATTATGGCATAGACTATTTATGTCCCAAATGCCCTAATTTTACAGATCCCAATTATATATGGACCGATGAAAGACGACTTGAACAAATGAAAATTAAAATGGATCTACTAAAACCTTCAGTAGACGAACATGATAAATTATATCACCAATTTAACATACTTGACATGAAAATAAAAAATAAAGCGTTTGAAGATAATAAAAATAGACTTATAAAAGAAACCAGTTTTGAGGAGTGCTACTATCCCGCAATGGGGGTTGAAGGCAAAGAAGGATGTGCTACATTTACCAGTAAAGAACAAGCTGAAGCGTTGACTTTAGCTCTGAAGAGGTACTCATACTATTATAACTATAGTTTGGTTTGGGACGGCCCCGGAAAGTATAGGGTGATTCCTGACTACAGATACGATCATGATGGCGAAACTATTTATACAGCTACTTTTATTAAATGAATTATCTAACTACTTGGTTTCATGCCTACATCATTCATTTTAGCGGCTGGATTAGCCTTATGTTCGGTACGCACTTCTATAATAACGGCATAGAGAAGTTTGAAGATATTAAGCCATTATTTAAAGTAGCTTTTATAACTTCTGCTATCCTAAGTCTTTTTTCAAGTCAGGCGCATACACACTATTTAACATATTTTGGGGGAAAGTAAAATGACCAACGTAATGATTTTAATTTTTGCTTTAACCCATCCCCATGTACATAGATCACCCATAGAGTGCTCTAAATTGATGAGTCCTTTGTTTGATTTGGCTGTCTATGAAGCTGAACGCAAGGGTCAACAAGTTCATTTTGATGAAGATCTAGAAGCCATTAAAAAGTTTATTAATGGTAATTGTAAATAAGGAGTAAACATGACGCAATTCAATTTAGGCGATCGAGTTCGTTTGAGAGGCACAGTTTCTGAGGTTAAAAAACCGAAGAAACAGTTGAAAAAGTTAATTCTTAAAAATGAGAACAAAAGCTGTCCTGGACGGATAGCTAGTTAACTTGTACCGAGAGGTCTTGGATTAAACGTAATTATGATATAAACAATACGTTGGCGGTAGGTGTGTGGGCTGCAATAACCCCTGTACTCTGCGGTGCCCTTAAACGGGAGTAAAAGCAGTAATTCGAGGGTAAAAGCAGTTGAGAGTGGTTTGTATGTGTGCATAAACCATGAAGCACATAGGCGCGGAGATCTAGCTTGCTACTAGATTGGGAGGGATCATCCGGTGAACCTCTAGCGCGAGCACGGCGAAAGCCCCGCCAACAATTTTAAGGAGTATTTATGAAAAGGTATTTGGTTTTGGTTTTGACTATATGGGCTCTTACTGGTTGTTCTAAATACGTCTCCCAAATAGAGCCCTATAGGTGGGCGGACCATGTAAAAGTGGTTAGTGGCCCATATCAAGGAGCGGAAGCGGACATTGAAGTGCAAATAGACGATAAATATAAAGGGAATTGTAAAATTCATCAATATCATGCGAAGGTAACTAAAAATTATTTAAAGGACGCTGTATGGCTTTGTCATGAAGATCTAGCTGTCGAAAAAGCGATGGGATTTTAAATGGAAAATAAAACTAAAACTCAAAAAATTAAAGTTTGCAAAAGACCAGATTCAGGTGAACTAACATCCGGTTTTAACTGCCAAGTATTTCTGGACGACGTTCCTCTTAAATTTGTTAAGTCTCTTAGGTTTGAAGTAGAAGCCGGATCTATGGCGAAGGTTACTATGGTAATGTATGGTGATTTTGATCTTGAAATTGATACTGAATTGGAAAAATCTGAACCTACTTCTACCGACTATGTTTCTAACGGGAAACCGGTTAATTTATATACACTTTCCAGTCCTTTCCCTGCTTTTGTGGCCGAAGAATTAGATAAGGAATAATATGTCCCTCAAAGACGAAATCGTTCCCTATCTAGATCAATATGGTCTAGTTCAACCCAGACTAAACACCGGTTCCAATAATGGGGTTCTTTATTTATCCGAATACTTCGTTATTCTAAATCGCCTAGGCCAAGCTACTCTTGTAGATCAAATGAATTATAAGGCTATTATAGAGTCTTGTTTTAAGGTCCCCGGACTCCTAATGCGTAATCCTATTAATGCTGGGGGGCAAGAAGCTCCAGACGATAATTTTGGTGTAGCTTCAGCAGCTTCATTCCTCCAAGATAAAAGCTTAGCCCAAGACACCCTTACCTATGGCTATAAACACTACGGAGCATTCAATAACGTTGATGGAACCTGGACAGACCAAGCATTCCTATGGCGTCAATTACAACTATACTCCGCTTACGTATGGGCGGCTGGGAAGACCCCACTTTTTCCATTTAGATTCTATACTGCGATGGTTATTTTGTATGCTAGTTTGCCCACTCCAACCAGCAATACGGATGCCAGAGCCTTGGCATGGTTATTGATTCAAGTTGCAGCCCCCAAGTCTTGGATGTGTCGCATGGCCGCCAAACTCTGGAAACGAAGATTGTTCAAGGATTATCTTAATGGTATGACTGATGTAGCTGTCATGCAATTTGGCGCAGACCATCCGTTGGCTAAATACTGGCCGGAGTATTAAAATATGACACCATCTATTATGAAGACTAGACAAGCTATGGATATTTTAGTGGAAGCGTTAAAAGCAGAAGGAAAAGCCCCAGGAAGCTATTATCATACGTGGCAATCCAATATTGCTATGTGTATGTATGACGCTGAAGCCCGATGGATCCAAGATCATCATGGAGGGGTTATTCCTCATGAACAACTCGAAGTTTACAATCTTGGTGCTAAAAACTTTCTAGATATGCTTATTTCTGTTACAGAATACTCTCAAAAAAATAACTCTTGACTTTCCCAAATACATAGATTAGTCTGATTAAAGGTGGACACACGTAGCCCTAACGTGTCTATAATTCCTAGGCTTGGGCCTTATTTTCTTTACGCGAGTGGATTCCGTCGTATTGTACGAATGCAGGGTAGATACTGCATAGGTTAAAACCAAGAAGTCAGAATGGCGAACTGACCCACCTAATTTTAAAGGAAAATTATGAAACAAGCCTTTGACAAAAACGGCAAAGAAATACATGAATTTGATGTATTGAAAGTATTTCATTACGTTGGAGTTAGACGTAAAAAACATTATATGTATAAGTGGGTCCGTAAATCTAAATGCGGACTATACCTCTACGGATTACACTTGGGAGATGACAGTCTAGACCCAATGCACGGGTATATACTTATTGGTAAACAAGAAGGAACCGAGATTGTTCAATCACCATGGGGAACTAAGCAGTTCTTAAAAGAACTAGTTATTTAAATGAAAATCAATCTAAACCAATACGTTTTAAATCGCCCGATTGTACAATCGTGGTGGAGAAAAGACAAAGAATTAACACAAGATCCTGAAGCTCTAAGCAAAGCAATTGCAGCGTATGCAGTTGCAACCCATTGTCCATGTGTTGCCATTGCACATTATATTGCTGAAGATATAGGATACAATCAGATTTTGCTTGACAAAATAGCTATGCTTATGGCATTCTATGGATATACGGATGTTGGATATTATTGAGGTAAGGTATATAACAAATATTTGGCTAGGAGTCAGAAGTAGTGAACATCTTTGCCTCATCTGTTAGTACCAAAGAATCAGCTCAAGCTCTTGATGACAAACGTCTTATAAAAATGATTTTAGAGAGCGCACAGATGCTCTCCACAAATCTAAACTTAAATGGCATTAAAGGTCCTTATAAGACTACACATCAAAATCATCCATGCGCGATTTGGACTAGAACTTCTCATGCCAATTACTTCTGGCTTTTTGGACATTTTATGTTTCTTTGCGAGGAGTATACTTATAGGTTTGGTAAGATTCATAAATGTGAGCAATACCAAACTGTTTTTATAAATAATTCTACCAAGTTGAACTACGCTACTACAGAACGGACTCCTTTTCCTAACTGTACAACCTTTAAACATATAGAAGATACTACTCAAGCCTATAGACTCTATTTGAATGAAAAGTGGAAAAATGACAAACGCGCCCCTAAATGGACAAATAGACAACCCCCTGATTGGTATCTGCCCATTGCACTTTCTGCTTGACATTCTAAAATAGAACAGGTATATTGATTATTATTGGAGGCAAAAATGGATAAAGTACCTAGAATGTTGTTATGTTTAGCTTTTACATATTTTGCTTTTCATTTTAATTCCGCTTTGTGTGGATTTGCAGCTTTTGTACTATTTTTGGATGTGGCTTGATATGAATAAGTTCAATGTAGGCGATAAAGTTTGGATTAATTTGTGGGGAGTAGAGGAAGCAGTTGTTGCTACTGTTACAGAAGCAAGTCCTAATGGTCTCTGTGATATAGCCGTAGAAAATTATACAGGCCCATTAAGAGAGTATTGGGGAATGATAGAGACAAAAGACACGAAAACCATGTATTTTAGATGTTTTGAATCAGATTTAACATTAGTTAAAGATCATACTGATCATATCTATGACGTTTTGAGATATATAGCGTCTGGAGAAAACGGCCAAGTTCTTATTTCGAATGGAGCGGGAGTGCCAGAATGGGTTGATATCAACACTGCCATTAAAGCCGGAGCTGTCAAACTGGAACAAGAGTTATGGGACTCTTTTATGAAACGGTCACCCCTAGAATGCCATCATTCTTGGGAGACTTACCAAGGTTTTTATGATTCATTTGATTATTGCACGAAATGTGATGTAAAGAAAACATAGCATGAGTAGAACTAAGAAAGGTGCAAAGGGACCGGGATTCGAGACTTGGTCAAAACGTCCTGGGTCATGTTTCCCTCCAGGTAAGATTGGTAAGCAAATTACTAAAGGTAAGGAAAGAGCTGCCGCCAAAAGAATTGAGCATAAAGCTAAGAAGGACAAAGAGTAATGGAACCAGATTTTTACGGTTTTATAGGCGGCATAGTCATTGCGATGGGAATGATTCTTTATATCATTTTTACTAAAAAACCTGAAACTATCCAAGAAGCACTTAAATCACAGCCCCATAATGGCCCAAATGAGAATCCTTCTAAACCGGGATATTACAGGGTTACAGCCGAAATTACAGGCTCTGATACGGTAAGTAAACTGGATACGACCGTTTATGCCTATGATGAGGGCGATGCGTACAATAAGGCAAAGAGATATAGAACGATTAAACTTAGGAAGGAAGAAGATCATGGCAAAAGTTAGATTTAATGCAATTTCATCTACTCCAAATGGCCTCTATGCTCTTGGGGACGACGGTTATATTTATGAATTAGATACCAGGAGTATGGTAAGTGAATGGTCCAAGTTAGAAAGCCCAGAAAGTTTTGAGTTCTCTAAGCCAGAACTAAATATGCAATATCAAACTAACACCATTGAGCCCTGGATCGGTAAAGATGCGGATAATCATGATAAAGCACTAGAAGCTCCAGCAGAAGAACCAAAGGGCTCTAATCCCCCAGATGATTGTTTGTAAGGAATAAAATGAAATATTTATTTTTATTGTTTCTTTTTTTGCCATCTTGTAGCACGGCTGGCAAGTGTACACTAGAATGTACAAAACAAAACTGTATAGATCTTTGTAATGACCTCCATAAAGATATGGACACCTACTTTGGATCTCCAGATAGGGCTATCTGCGTTTGCAGCCCAAATTTGTATCATGGTAAGGAAATTAAATGAGTGCTTCTTCCTCTATTCTAAATCTTTATCTTACAGGTAACTTTCAAAAGTGGAAAGTAATAGAGGACTGCGAAAATTATTATATTACAGTTAGAGTAAAAGGACCAATTAATTTATTAAATATGTGTCTAATGGGCAATGTATTTCCTAGGGGAGTCAAGGTAGACTTTTATACCATGGGATTTTGGGAAGCTTTATTTAGTAAGAAAGCGAATTGGGTTACAAAATGAGCTACAAATCAAAGTTTGGTGGTACAGATATAATTAAGAGCAAGTTCAATAATTTGCAAATTAGCTATGACGCCAATGATAGTAAGGATTTGTTTAAGCCAGATAGAAAGAAGATCTATCCTGTACTATTGTTTACCCCTAATACGGATAACTTTCAACATTTTCATATAGAGCTTAATAAAGGACAGGCTAAGAAGCTTAGGGATTGGCTAGATGCTTATCTAAAGGACACAAAATGACTGAATTACAACTTAAAGAAATTGAAAATAGATTAAATAAAGCATCCCCAAGCCCATGGAGACATATTCCAGGTGATAACTGGTGCGCATATTCTATGGTTGTCACTGGAAATAGAACTTTTATACTTGAAGATCACAGTAGTCCTGATGACTGTAAAGAAGACAAACACGGAGATTGTGATAAGGGCGGATTTCCCACGGGGGATGATGATGGAGAGTTTATAGCCCATGCTCCAGAAGATATTACCAATTTACTTGCCGAAGTGCGCAGGCTTCGAGAAGAGATCGGTGGCTTGAATATGGTCTTGAAAGAGTGTGAACAAGATCGCTTTGAGTATGGCGAAGAGAACTTAAAGCTTCGGGCGGCACTGGAGAATATTGCGAGACCTACCTATGGAACTGAGCTTTGTAATAGTGACCAAGAAAATAATGAAATCATAGCCAGGCACTTCTTTGATCACCAAAGAATTGCTAGAAACGCTCTCAGCGTGGACGAAGGAGACCCCAAATGAGTAGATGGTATAAAGACAGAGATTTTCCTGAAATCAAATGCACAAGATTTAATGATTCAAGTGAGATTTTGGCAGTTGTGCCTAATCCAAAACAATTAGAGCGACTAATTGAAGTTCATAATGAAGTAGTAGATGAAAATCAATATTTAAAGGAATCTCTTACTCGCATGTATGGTCACCAAAAAGAGATTTTAAATGTCGTGGTTGAAATTCGTAAAGAACTTGAAAAGATCACTAAGGCAAATAAATGTGGACTCTAATTAAAGTTTTATTTCTAATGGGTTCAGGCTTCATTCTAGGACAAGAAGTCATGATTAGAGCTTATAATCCAGTTAATCTAGAAAACAACTCCCTAAATTATGTAGCCAAAGGATTCTTCTATGGGTGCGTAACGGGAATTAATAAATATGATAAGAACATCTCGCACCATCAGGAACATTTTAGGTACTGTATGGCACCTACCATGAAATTCTATAATGATACCAAGAAGATGTGGCACGATAAAATTTGGAATAAGACTAGTAAATAATTGTAAAATTTAGTTGACTTGTAATTTTGTATATAGTATATTACCTATATGAGACAACAACGCCTTATGACATTGGCTAAAAAACTTAGTCTTAAGTCCAATCATCACACCCATATTCATGGGTGTGTTATAGCTAAAGGTAACCGTGTTCTAGGTACTGGATTTAATACGCTAAAGACCCATCCGGCTTCGCCCCATTCTTGGAAAAGTATCCACGCTGAATTTATGGCTGTTCTGAGCGCCAACTTTGATGTTCGTGGCGCTACTGTGTATGTCTTTAGACAACAAAAAAATGGTTCTCCCGCTATGAGTCGCCCCTGTAATTCTTGTTGGAAGTATTTGAAGGATCAGGGTGTCAAGAACGTAGTCTATACTTTTGAAGGCGATTTTAAAGAGGAGAGGGTAAAATGAAAACTTTTAAATATTTATACACTTTTGAAGATAAATGGCCTGAGGACACCAAATGGCTTTCGTCGTTTAAAAGTACTCGCGGCTATCACGATGCTGCCGAATCTATTTGTGAAGAAGATCATTGTAACTCAGCAGAGTATCCCGATGTGGACAATGTTTGGTTATTGTCAGAAGGTCACGATACTCCAAGACGATTTAGGGTTTATGCTGAAACTCGGAGACATTATAGTGCTAGTGAGATAGAAGAATGAGCATCTATCCAGTACGCCTCTCACATTGGTATCCTTTTGGGGATGAGATGCACTCTACTTTGATGTCTATCATTTCATGTACCAGATGTTATGCTTGTGGGGATCGGGTTAGATTTAAGCGAGCTGTCGGGAATCATTCAATTCCGTGGGGTTACGGAGATTTATTTTGTAGTGAGAAGTGCTTGCATTCTAATAAAAGGGCTAAACCAGATAGGCGCAGAGAGCGTAGGCTTAGGAAAAGATATCCTGAGATGTATATCAAGATTTTGAAGGAAGTCATATGATTGTAATATCCGGAGATCAGATTTTGTACGTGGACGTGGACGACACTCTCATAATGTGGAACCCTACTCCAGAACAAATTGCTGAGCGCGGTATTGAGATCTTTTGTCCCAATTCCACCACCGTAAATGAAGATGGCGAAGTCGTTAATGTAGGTGGTTGGTCTGCCTGGGTAGTTTCACATAGGAAGCATATTGAACAAATTAAGAAGCATAAAATGCGAAATCATACAGTGGTCGTATGGTCGCAGGGCGGTTTTGATTGGGCAGAAGCTGCCGTTAAGGCTTTGAAAATCGAGTATCTAGTGGACGTAGTAATTACTAAGCCTAGATGGATTATTGATGATATTAAACCCCAAGAATTTATGCCAGAACCACTATGGATGAAGGATGACCAAGATGAGTCTAATTAAAGCAGTTGTTGAAATCCCAAAAGGATCCAGATATAAATACGAAGTAGATAAAGTAACCGGCCAATTGATTTTGGATAGACCCCTATTCCACAACTATCCAGAGAACTATGGCTACTTCCCAGATACTTTAGCTGAAGACGGCGATCCTCTAGATGTATTTATTATAAGCACTGAACCTCTAATCCCTCTTTCTGTGGTTAAGGTAGAAATCCTAGGAGTTATTAAATGCTTGGACAATGGGGAAGTAGACGATAAACTAGTGGCCTATATTATTGAACATGAGAAACTTAAAGACGAAAAGTACTTAATAATTGGCATTGAACGATTCTTATCCCATTATAAGGATGGTTTTCAAGTACTTAAATATGAAGACGCCACAGAAGCACAAACTATTTTAGATAAGTGCAAAGAGAGACACGGAAAGAGCCAGGGCACCTGTTCTTTTGGTGAATTGCCAGATGCCATGAGCTGGGGCCATACGGGCATATGCATGCCAGGATGCACTTGTGCTATAGCAAAAGCATGTAAGAAGAAGGACTGATATGAAAGACATTATCGTTACAGGAGGCAGAGACTACAATAATTGGGATAAAGTGCAAAAGGTTCTTTCTCTTTTTGATATTGGCCTTTTGATTCAAGGTGGTGCCTCAGGTGCGGATAGATTGGCTCAAAAATATTGTGATTTTTATCAAATTAATTCGTTTCTTGTAGAAGCAGAATGGGATAAGCATGGCCGTGCTGCGGGACCAATTAGGAATTTAGAGATGTTAAAAAAGTATCCTAATGCTATTGTAGTTGCTTTTCCAGGTGGTGCTGGAACCGAAAATTGTGTTAAACAAGCTATTAGTAGGGGCCATATAGTTTTGAGGGTTCAAGAATGAAACGTTCAGAAATGTTGCTTAAACTTCAAAGGTATTATGGCATTAAACACTGTATGGTTGAAGCTGGTTATATAACTCCGAATGAGTTTATGGACAGTGTTCTACAATTAGTGGAAGAATTGGGTATGAGACCTCCTTATGATGCCAGTCAGGATGATGGTGTAGATACCTTTGAGTGGGAATATGAATAATGCCAATTTGCTTATTCCATAGGAAACCATTAGAGCAAGAAGGAACTATTGGGCCTATTTGTTCCTTTTGTCTAGAAGAAGCGGCCATGAAGTGCTTGCAAAACTTTGCACCGGGCGATGCCTACTATTGTGGGCATTGTGGTAATAAATTCGATTTAGAAGGAATGACAGAACACGGAATTAAATATCCGTATGGAACTTGTTATTAAAGTTTCTTACTTTTCTTTCGCCTTAACAGCCCCACAATAGGGACAATATTCAAAGTGATCGTCTTGGGCAATCCAGTTATGGTCTCTGGTGGGAATTGTACATGATTCTTCATTCATACCTTAATCCTACTCTCCTCTTTCTTAAATGTCAAGTATTTTTTCCTTGACTTTTTACTTTCAATACGGTAGGATATTTAAAAGGGCTGAATATGGATGAAGACTTCGAATCAGTTAAAACACGTTATTTTAATCATTTGAGCCTCTATCTTTCTAGACCTACCAATTTAGATGTTATCGATAAGCTAAAGAACTCAGAATTAGGACAAAATATTGTTAAATGCACCATAGACTTTGTGATGTTGGAAGCTTTTCATAAGAAGTTCGAAGATAAAAAATTAGAAGAAAAGAAGGAGCCTTAGGATGTTTACATATGGATTAGTACTGATATTTTTAGGTGGGCTTTTTGCTATGGCATTCTTTGGTACCTATTGGATTCCATGGGCTGCCCATAAAGAAATGACTACTAGACACACCCATAAATGGGATTATGGTACATTTGAGACATTTAAACAGGAATTTGCTAAAAGAAAATGGAATCATGAAGGCTGGCCAAAGTCTTTATTTGATTATTCTACTAAATCTCAAATCCATGCTAGTATTATACAATTTAATGATAAGGGTATGGTATTAAGTTGGCCTGATTATCTTAGATTTCAAAAATTTATTAAGACATACTATAAACCTAATGCCAACCAAGAAAAAGGCCTTTGGGATAAGAAGTCTAGTTTGAAAGTTGTTAAATAGTCCTTGACTTTTAATTTAATTAGTCGTAATCTGACCAAAGGAGATCTAGTATGAACCGTAAAATAATTAAGTCTGTTTTGTCCAAGAAGCTAAATGACTGGGTTAAGTCTATTAAAGACGAAGAAGTTCAAAAGCTTTGCAAGAAAAATACAATAGTTACGGGCGGTTCTATTGCCTCGATGCTCATGGGTGAAGAACCCAAGGATTATGACCTTTATTTTAGGGATAAGAAGACGGCTTACCTAGTAGCCAAGTATTATACAAACGAGTTTAATCAGCGCCAAGCCAACAAAAAAAATCGATTGGGCGGTAGCGCCAAAGCATATGTATTGGATGGCGAAGAACTTACTCCAGATAAAGACGGAAAGAGTTATCATTTTATTGACAGGAACTCAGAATTGGCTAGAGAATTTTCCAATCAAGGAAAGGTATTGTCCAGGATGATTGCTGGAACTACTCCAGATAGGGTAAAAATCATTGTTAGATCTGATGGTGTTGCAGCTGAGAACGATAAAATTCTAGAACAACCCTTTGAAGATGCCGTTGAAGCTTTAAACGATGCAGACCAAATTGATGAAAAGCTATTGGAGTCTGCAGAAGAACCTAAAGATCCTTATCGTCCAGTATTTCTCAGCACTAACGCCATTACTTTGGCAGATAAGATTCAATTGGTTGTTAGGTTCTATGGGGAACCAGATGCTATCCATGCAAATTACGATTTTGTGCATTGCACCAATTATTACGATTTTGGATCTAATCAATTGGTATTGAAGGCCGAAGCTTTGGAATGTCTTCTAAATAAGGAACTTAAGTACATTGGGTCTAAATACCCACTTTGTTCTGTAATTAGGACTAGGAAGTTCATTAAGCGTGGCTTTAATATTAATGCAGGACAATATCTAAAGATGTGCTTTCAGATCTCTCAGCTTGATTTGAGTGATATTGATGTTTTAGAAAGCCAACTTGTGGGGGTTGACAGTAGCTATTTTCTCCAACTTATTGATGGCTTACGTTCAAAAATGGAAAGTAATCCTAATTTTAAAGTTGAAGATTCTTATTTGGCTACTATTATTGATAGGATATTTTAAATTAAATATGCCAAAAAACAAACCGCGAGGATACTGGACATTAAAAAGATGTAAGATTGATGCCAAAAAGTATGACGAAAGACACAAATGGTATGAGCATAGAAGTGGAGGTTACACAGCCGCTTGGAGAAATGGCTGGTTAGAAATATGTTGTAAACATATGAAAAAGTTAAGATTTATAAAAGGAGAACTAACAAAAGAATATTGCCATGAGAAAGCTTTGAAATGTAAAACAAAAACTGAATTTAGGGAAAGATTTCCAGCAGAACACCAAAAAGCCTACAGAAGTCCTTGGTACGAAGACGTTTGCTTCCACATGGAGAAAATTGGCAGCCGATATTTTAGAGCATTGTATGCTTATGAACATCCAGATAAAACGGTTTACGTAGGCTTGACATATAATTATCAAGAACGCCACATATATCATATGTCTCATAATAAAATTTTAAAACAAAAATACTGGTTAGGAGGCCAGATTTTTAAGAAATTTAATATTTTTTATCCAAAAGAAATTGTAGGGAAAGAAGAATCAAAACTTATTGAAGAATATCGTAGTAATGGATGGACAATTTTAAATAAAAACAAAGCCGGTAGCCTAGGCGGCGGAAAATTGATTTGGACAAAGAAAGCTTGTATGACTGCTGCTAGAAAATGTAATACTCCTACACAATTTAAGAAAAAATATGCTGGAGCCTATGACTCTGCACGATACGAAGGTTGGCTAAAAGAGTGTTACGAGCACATGGAAAGTGCCAATATAACTAAAAGAAAGATTAAATGCATAGAAACAGGCATTGTTTTTGAATCTGTTAGCGAAGCTGCCCGTAAACTTGGCATAGGTAGGTGTCAAATTTCAAAATTTTTAAATAAAAATTCTAATTATGCTGGTGGATATACTTTTGAGTACGTTAATTAATATTATTAAGGAACAAAAATGAACGACTTTGAATATTTCGATTATATGACGATTGACGTAGCCCATGGAGATGCTTTAGACCGTATAGCCGAAGAACATGGCATCAGACGGGATGCTTATTGGCACCCATCTTATGGGATAACAGAAGAAACAGATGAAGAGTTTAGAAAAAGAGTTTTGAAATCTTTAAAAGGTAGTGCAGAGATTAAAGAAGTAGAATGTGAATGCGGGGCTGAGAAGTGCGGTTCTAGCAGTCATAGTAATTGGTGTAAGAAGTATAAGAATTAGATATGACTAAAAAGCAAATCGCTAAAGCAGCTAAAGAGTACGCCGCCAAGAATTGGGATGGCTCTACTGTATCCCCTCTTAGGATCGAACAGTTTTTCTTGGATGGGGCTACGGTATTACAAAAGGAATTAGATGCGGCTAGGAATGAGATTAAGAGTCTTAAATTTCAGTTAGAGAATAAATCCAAAGAAATAGGTCGTTCTGAACATAGAGGTAATACAGTTGACTATATTTACGATAAATTGGAGAATTATTCCAGGCAATTAGGAGAGACCGTAGACAGTCTTTTTGAGCTAAAGAAAGAACTAAAAGATCAAAAACATCGTACCAAAGTATACGAAAAAGCAGCATTAGAATGGATGGAAGAATACGATAAGCTAAAAGCAAAGCATGAACCATTAGTGGCTACTTATACAGATCAAGTAATAGACGCCAAAGTAGGTCCATCTCTAAAAGATCAACTAGAGGCAGCCGACAAAGAAGTTGTGATTGTAGAGAGGAAGAAGTAATGGGTAAAGTAACTTGGTCAGTAGACTGTCCTGAAGCAGGATTTAGGCGATCTGGAGAAACTCCTATAGAAGATCGTGGTTATGTTAGGCGTCTAGCAGAAGATCTTGATAGGGCTGTAGAGCTATATGAACTGCGTATAGAAAACATAACTCTAATAAAAAAGAATTTGGAATTAGAAGAAGAAATTAAGAGGTTAAAGTCATGATACTTGTATTTTTTAGTTCAGTAGCCCTAGCAGCAGTAAACCCTACTTACAATAAGGATGCTAAGCCCATCTTTAAGAATAGGTGTTCTCAATGCCATGATTATGTTCAAGATAAGAATTGGCAGAAGTATGGGGATGCCTTTAAGTATAAGGACACCATTAAACTAAAGATGATTACCAAGGAAATGCCCCAAGGACAGGATATGCCTCAGGAAGAACGGGATATTTTAATTAAATGGGTAGATACTGGCGCTAAAGAGTAGCACTTGACAACTATAAAATAGAAATTATATTTTAAATCAGGAGGTGCTCAATGAAGCATGATTTATCATTTAATTTATTCGATGATTTTAATAGATTCTTATTTAACCCACATTTTACTTCTGACTATGTAGAAGAAGACTCTAAGGTCTATAAGCTATCCATGGATTTACCAGGGATATCTAAAGAAGACCTAGCCGTGGAATTTAACCAAGGAGTATTGACGGTTAAGGGTGAGAATAAAACCAAAAATCGTAAGTATTCAAAAACCTTTAAGATTCCTAATACAGTTGATTCTGAATCTATAGAGGCAGATCTAAAAGACGGGATATTGACATTAACTTTGCCTAAAAGCGTTGAAAAACAAACCAAATTGATCAGAATTAAGTAGAGAATAGAAGGGCGTCTTCCGGGGACGCCTTTTTATTTAATAGTATCGTATAGTTATATATTTTTCGATATAAAATCGGAATCTTTATATCTATGAGTTTAGCTCCATTTTCTATTCTTAGTTATTATGGTTCAAATCCAAGTTTTTGGCAAATAGGTCAAAATCTTTTGGTAAGTCCAACCCCTGGATTTTCTGCTGCTTCTTATAGTTTAGGCGGCACTTTGCCCGCTGGCATTACCTTTAACACCACAACGGGTGTCTTTTCTGGTATTCCTACGAATTTAACACCCGCCACAACGCTCACGGTGACCGCCACGCTGGCCAATTCGACTACTACTGTCTGTACCGTCATAATGTCTATTGTTGATATCCCAGAGACTGCAAGGCTCGTTAATCAAGCTTCTGCCACTAGTCTCACAGCCTTAACTAATAGGTTTGAGTCGCTTTTTCTTACTTCCGCTGAACAATTGATCAATAATGCCAATTCTATGGGTAAGTTCAGTGTGGTGATGGAGCTTAGGGATTATGTTTCGTTTAATTTCGTTTACAATTACTTTACCAATCTAAATTTCACGGTTGTAAACTTGTACCCATCAAATAACTACCAAGAATTCTCAGTATACTATGGCGGATATGGTGAATCTTTCCCAAATGCTTGTTTTCCATCCACAAATTTTCCGGGTTGCTTTGACGACTTTACTCAACCTTATCCAGTGGTCGCAGCTAGACTACCAAGGCGCGTAAGGATAACCTGGACCCCTTACGCTGGATACCAGCCTTTCCCATACGCATACTAATAGTATACAATCGTATAATTAAAATATACTCTCAAAGGCTTCCCATAAAAAGGAGGCCTTTTTTATTTTGTGCTTGACTTTCCAAAATGATTGAGCTAAGCTGATTAATAATATGACAGCCCAAGAATTGTTCTATGAATTAGCAGAAGTTGTTAAAAGTGGATACGGTCACGCTGAAGTTCTATTTGATACTGAAGCTAGAACTTTCGAATACCATATGGCTCAGGTAAAATTTGCCTCTCTAGAAACAGAATTTGATCCAGATAGGCCCATAGTTGTTTTGGTGGAGGGGTAATATGCCTTACAATCGTGAACTTGACGCTTTGATCGCTGAACGTGTAATGGGATTAGAGGTAGTTAAGAATAAAAAAGGTGGTTGGAGTATTGGACCAGCCGATTACTATGATAGTTATGGAGAAATGATTATGTATAATCGACTCCCTAATTATAGTTATGATATAGCCGCTGCATGGGAAGTTGTTGAAAAACTAAGAAATAAGACCACCGCTGTTTCTTTAGCCACGCTTTGGGATCAATCGCTAGATAAGATGCAGTGGATTGCTAAAGTGGAATTCTGGGGTACTGATAAATTTGAATTTGCTGTAGCCGATGAAGCACCAGAGGCCATAGCTTTAGTTTCGCTTAAAGCAATGGAGGTTAAGAATGGGTAAACTATTTACGGAATTTAGTTCTTTTATTACTACTAATGGCATAGATTTTGATGTTATTCAGCAAATTGTGAATTCTTTGCCAGGAGAAACTAGATTTATAAGATTTGGCCATGTTATGGGTAGAAATATTCTTCGTTTGGACATGGAAAACGATAATTTTGTGGATGGAACAGAGATTGTAGCTTGCTATAAATCACATTTTAATGCTACTACCGGAGTTGGAACGGCTATTTTTGCAGGTATTACTGTAATTGATCCGCCAGCACTAGCAATTGGGCAACCCTTTAATGGCGTGTCGTATAATTTTATACCTCCAGTCGGAATGGGTAACTTAGGCGTTGCTAGCGGAAGCAATGGCGGAAGTGGCGGTTCAATCACGGTTACTCTCCCAACATCTTACCAAACAGTTTACCCTAGTGTGGTAATTAAAAGCGATGGCGCTTCCTGGAGTGTCGTTGGTGAAGCAGCCGCTTGTTCTTGTGGCGCTGATTCGGTAGGCGGTGTTCATAGTTCGTATTGTGATAAGGCTTAATATGAAGAAAAAGTCTAAACCATACCTAGTTGCTCAAATAGCCTACGATCCATCTAAACCCAAATCCCCCTGGTTTATTATACGTCATGGCACTATTGCTGCTCAGGGCGGCTATGATGTCGGAGTTGAAAGCCAGCATTACTCTTCCCTAGAGGGTGCTTGTGCATGGCTTGCTGAGAGATTAGAAAAAGATCAACAGCTTTTTAATATATTAATAGAGGAAAAAGAAGATGCCAGTACCGTTTCAAAAGACTGAGGATGCTTTTCTGAAATTAGCTGATACTCTATATGAAGAGATGAAAGTTGAGAATTATGACCCCAATGCACCAATGATTGGGCTTTCTAAGATGCTTGATGACCTTTGTGCTTGCGGCCAAGAAAGCGAATATGGAGCCCACTGGATGGAAAACGATGAAATCCAAACTGCTTATTGGTGTTCTGCCTGTAGACACAATACTAAAAAATTCTCTTGACTTTTCAAAAAAGATTGTATAGACTACATAAAGGAGATCGGATATGGCATTCAAACTTCTTAAAGTTAATTTTTCAATGGTTGTTAAGGGAGATCCCAACGATCGTGAAGATTTAAAAGAGCGCATCTATGAAATGATCCAAGTGGCCGTTGAGAATGATGATCTTGAATTTTCCTTAGATGAGGATGAAGAAGAAGCGGAACTGGAGGATTGATATGTGGCCATTTAAGAAGAAGAAGAAAAAAGAAGAACCTAAGAAATCTAGAAATGCTTTTGTTAGTAAATCCGAAGAGTTTGATATTGGAAGAACTAAAATATCAATAACCTTTAAGGATAAAAGAAAGTTTGATGTTTGGGTTTATGGAGAATTTACCCAAAATATTTGGAGGGGAGATAAACTGTATGAATCATATGCTCATGCTCCTACAATTAATAGTTCAAAAGTGTGTGCCCAGAGTTATTTAGCCAGCTTCTCTACGGGTCATAGTTCAAATTTTATCGATGACAATCGCAATATTTCAAAATCAGCTATCGGAGAACCCGTTGGCGCCAAAATTGGTAATTCTGAAAGCTTTAAAGAAACCTTTAATGTTCTATATTTAGAGGAAGAAAAAGATGAAAGTCAGAATTAAGAAATTGCATGAAGATGCGGTAGTTCCTCAATACCAAACCTCAGGAGCTTCGGGATTTGATCTGCATGCATTGGAAGATACTGAAATCTGGCCAGGAGACACAAAGTTAGTAAAGACTGGTTTGGCTTTTGAAGTACCCTTAGGCTATGAGCTTCAAGTGCGCCCTAGATCGGGTACCTCTCTTAAAACGCCTCTTCGGATAGCGAATGCACCAGGGACGGTTGACGCAGATTTTCGAGGACAAGTATGCGTAATTATGAGCAATTGGCATAGTGAAACCAGCCATAGTATTGTTGAAATCAAGAAAGGCGACCGTATTGCTCAAGGTGTTATTTGTCCTGTAGTACAAGCTGAATTTGAAGTTGTGGATAGTTTAGATAGCACCAGCAGAGGCACAAGCGCTTTTGGAAGTACAGGAACTAACTAATGGAAAAAGTAGGACTTAAAATTGTAGACCTGCTTCATAATATTTCTCAATTGGATTATCATGTTCAATTCTGTGGAGATTTCAACGGGATGATTCGAATTGAATTCCGAGAAGAATGGAGCGAAGAATTCTATGAACACCAACACTTAGGATTCCCAGACTGCCCAAGAGATCGTCTTGAAAAAGAAATAATTGAAGCCCTATCCAATTTTTGGGAAGCTCATAAAGGAGAATCAAATGAAAAGGTCTGAAATGCAATATTTATTGGCCGGTTTGCTTAGTACTATGTATGAAACTGATAAGCATCCAGAAGAACAGTTAGATAACGCCAATAATATTTTGAATGTTCTAGAAGAATACGGAATGAAACCTCCAGTTACTAAGAGATGTCCTGTCCTTCTAATCACAGAACACACTTGGGAATCAGAAGAAACTACATAAACTATTAATCTCCAAGAACTGAGGTTATTTTGTCAGACAGAATTAAACTTACAAGAAAACAAGTCAACTTTTTACTCGAACATCTAGATGAAAAAGATCCAGAAGAAGCTGCAACTCGGTTTATGGAGTTGATGATTCTAGAAAAGGTAGATCCAGTTGATATTGCTTTTGTTATCGATAAGATCATTAAAAGGATAGAAAAGAAATGAATGAAAATGAGAGTAAATCTTTGAGAAAAGCAGAAAATGCAATTAGAATTCTGTCTAATTTTTGGTTCGATTTTTATAAAATGATTGAAAAGAAAAAGACTAAGTGTTCTGATAAAAGCTGCTCATGTAATAAAGCCCCAGCTTATTGGATTGAAATTGACCCTAAGAATGGCAATCCCATAGCAGAGCACGGCATTTGTTGGGCGTATTATCCAGATGATAAGCCCATGGCGGGTAATTGGATTAAAGTAAGGATGGTAGAAGAAGATGTTTAACTCAAAAGCACTAAAAGATCCAGATGAACGCCCACCCAGGTTTCCTTTGCTTAGGAAGCTTTTCCCCTATTCTAGGTATACAGACGAAGACGAGCTTTCCTTCTTTGCTAAGTGGTGGTATAAGTTTAAGGAAAAGATTGTTTGGGGAATCGTAGGTGAATACCAATGTCTAGACGAAAGAACTCGTAGGGCTTGGGCATTTGCTAAGTTTGCTTGGCTTAACTATGACTTTGACTTTCATTGTGTTTACGGTCTAATGAACTTTAAGATGAAGCGTGTCTATAAATGCCTTAAGAATGGCCATGCTTATCAAGAAGATGAAGACATGAAAGGCCTTAAAGAGTTGATTAAGGTCACTAAAAGACTCTCAAGAGGAGATTATGAACGAAAATACTATCGCGCCCATGACAAGAAGTGGGGCAAAATAGAGTCTAAGACCATTCCTGAACCAGATAAAGACGGTAAGGTAAAGTATTATCGGTGGGAATCCTGGCGCGCTGGTACATTAAATGCTTCAGATGAAGTCAAAGCCCAAGAAAGACAAGAAACACTAGCCCTTTATGAGAATGGTGAAGCCGATAGGGTTAAGGATATTAATAGAATGGCTGAACTTTTGATTAAACATGCAGATAGACTTTGGGACTAAATCTTAATTAATAATTACAACAAGAGGTAGAAATCAGTGAAGAATCAGTTTGACGTTTTTTCATCTAAGTTTTCTCATGACATTTATCTTCAAAAATATTCTAAAGATGGAGTAGAAAGTTGGGCTCATACAGCTAAGCGTGTCACGGAAGCTGTTTGTTCTCAGCTTTTAGATACTAAGACTAAAGAAAAGATCTACAATATTATACTAGAACGAAAGTTTATTCCTGGCGGTAGATATCTATATTCTGCTGGTAGAGAATTCCATCAAGTTAATAATTGTTTTCTTTTTAGAGCTGAAGATAGCCGCGAGTCTTGGGCAGATACTATGCACAAGATTACCGCGTCTTTGATGACAGGTGGTGGAATTGGAGTTGACTATTCTAAACTTAGACATGAAGGCGCCAAGATTTCTAGGACTGGCGGAACTTCTACAGGTCCGATCGCTCTCATGAAAATGGTAAATGAATCAGGACGCTATATCATGCAAGGTGGACAACGAAGAAGTGCTATTTGGGCAGGGCTTAATTGGTCTCACCCAGATATTAAAACTTTTATGACTCTTAAGGATTATTCTGATCAACTCAAGACAACAAAATTAGCCGATCTTAATTTTCCTCTTCCAATGGAACTGACTAATATTTCTATTATTTATGATACAGAATTTTTTATAGCCATTGAAAATGAATCACATCCTAAAAACGAAATAGCCAAAAGTATTTGGCTACAAAATTGTAAACAAGCTTTTTCTACCGCAGAACCTGGAATGAGTTTTAACTTTCGTAAAGATGCTGAATCACTAAGAAATGCTTGTACAGAAGTGGTAAGTGAAGACGATTCTGATAAATGTAACCTAGGAACACTTTGGCTTAATAGAATGAAAGACAAAAAAGATTTACAAGAAGCCACTAAATATGCTACCCTTTTTCTTCTTTGTGGCAGTATTTATAGCGATGTTCCTACTCAAAAGATTAAAGAAGTAGGCTCTAAGAATAATAGGATTGGATTGGGCTTAGGTGGTATTCACGAATGGTTGATGTCTAAAGGTCAACCATATGAAGTAACTCCAGAACTTCATAAATTACTTTCTGTATATGAACAAGAAAGCGATTCAGCTGCCTTTATTGGGGCCAAACAGCTAGGAGTATCTGTACCTAAAGGTGTAAGGGCCATCGCGCCCACAGGAACGATAGGCATAATTGCAGAAAGTACTACTGGTGTCGAACCTTTGTTCTGTAAAGCCTATAAAAGACGATACTTTAAAGATGGTAAGTGGATGTATCAATATGTAGTAGATGGATCTGTTAAGAGATTGTTAGAACAAGGCGTTAAAGTGGAAAACATTAAAGATGCAGGTGACTTAACGTTCAAACAACGAGTTAAGTTTCAAGCAGATGTTCAGAATTATGTTGATATGGCTATCTCTAGCACCTGTAATATGGATAGTTGGGGATCTGAATCAAACAATGAAGGCAATTATGAGAAGAACGCTGCTACATTGCTTAAGTATGCCAAACGTTTGAGGGGCTTTACGGTTTATCCAGACGGTGCTCGTGGTGGACAACCCCTTACCAGAGTTAGTCTAGACGAAGCGCTAGCAGACGAAGGAAAAGTCTTTGAAGAACAAGAACGTGAATGTATTAACGGGGTATGTGGACTATGATTATTACTGTACAAGAAGACGGTTTTGTCCCTCTAGATCACTTTAAAAATTTGCTTGACATTTCCCAAGTAGTCTATTATGCTCTAAGAGAAAAGAACGGTATTGTAACCTTAAAGTTCTACGATAAAAATAAAAAGTTAATTCCCCTTAACAAGGAGACTAAAAATGGCAAAAGCAAAAAGTCCAAAAAAAACAAAGGCTAAGGCTAAGGCTAAAAAAGTAAAGAATCTTGTTTTCTTTGTAGACAACTCCACACCAAGGATTGCAAATTTTTCCACCGCTAAGGAAGCCCTTGAATTTGCTAATAATTTTAGGGACACTCAAGGAAACCCAAATGACGGCTATTGGGTAGATCTAGTAGTTTCAGATATCCAAGGAGAAGTTACGCTTTTTGATAATGTTGAAATCGAGAATAACTAATGAAAACCGTTAAGATCGATGAAACAGTTGTAGATCAGGTTTCAGATAGCTTCAAGAATCTTGAGGACACAACTTATAAATTGACTAAAATAGAAGCCCTAAGACCACCTAATTGGGTATCTACAGGCGATTTTGTTGTAGGACCTGTAACAATCTTTCCGGTTGCAGAAAGTTATGGAGTTAGGGTGTGGGATCATGCTAGTGTATATAAGTACATTCGTACAAGCCCAGTTGTAGAAGTTTTGGATACGACTGAAAGCGCTGTTACTTTTCGTACAGAAGGCGGAGTTTACAAACTAGAACAGGCAGTAGAATAATGCTTTACGGGGACGTTCCTGAACAGGACAGAGAATTGGTAAAGAATCTCATTGAGATGGAAGCCTCCTTTAAAGAAAAGGAGGGTTTCTTTCCGCCCGCAGATGTTGCTACCGGATACGTTTGTTTGGCTCACGACTATTATGAGGTTGGCTTGGACGAAAAAGGCGCTGAACTACTGGAGAGAGCTGAAAAGGCTTGTCCTGGGTACTTTAAAAATCAAATAAGTAAATATATCGAGTCAGATCCAGACTTTGAGTACTTGGTTCAAAATCTAAGAAAAATCATTGTAAGTGTCGCCAAAAGTGTTATACTGGATTAATATATGCCAGAACTAGAATTCACTTGTAAATACTGCGACAATAAATGGAATAAATTCATTTATAGCTATGATTCAAATGATAAGATTAGTTGTATTAAGTGCGGTGGTAGGGACCTAATCATTAGGGATGCTTCAAAAGAAAAAATTGATTATTATGAAGGCTCACCACCTTTTGTGAAGAAATAGGAGGCAGTTATCTGTATCATCTGCTTGGAATATCAAAAGGGTAAGTTAACCTCAAAAGAAGCCATGAGAGCTTTGAGTGAAATGCTTAGGGATGAGCGTGACGAAGAAAAATCTGAACATTTATTTGGATTGGCAGAAAAGATAATGGAAAAGGAAGAGCCGTTTAGTAACTGGGATTCGGATGCGGATACTGGGTATTTAGACGAAGTAGATCCTGAGCCATTTGAAACGGATTAAATCTAATGTTGATGCAGTCTGCTATATTAAGTCTTTGCAGCACCTTGACTACTGGTTCACAGTACGATCAGGCATGTAATAAGGCTGTAGAAGCCGGCACAAAACAGACCGGAACCTATCAACTACTGGATTCTTACGAGACTAAGACGATAAGTTATACCGAAAATGAGGCCAGTTATCATTTGGGCGATGAATCAGTATCAGCAGTTGGAGCAACGGTTTACGCCTACCGCACGTTTAGGACTAAGACTTTAAAGTTCAATCTGCCTAATATGGGGATCTGTAACTCTGTAAGTAATGATATAACGCCCAATTCGTATGCTTTACATATGAAGTGGGAATTAAACTGGTTGAAATAAGGAAGAAAAATGAAGGAAGCTTTTACATTTGACGACGTGCTGGTTATTCCAAAGTTTTCTACTGTTGAGTCAAGGAAAGACGTTGATTTGAGTTTTAATGGTTCAGGATTTCCTTATATGAGTCTACCCATTATCTCGGCGAACATGGATACTGTTACGAACGCAACGCTTGCCCAACACATGGTTTTGAATGGAGCCCAAGCTTGTTTACCTAGATTTCAGAGTATCGAAGACAATGTTAAAATGTTCCACGAAAGCTCCCTAAGGGAAACTGGCCTAACCAGGATTCCGATGGTTTCTATTGGCCTTGGAGACAAGGAACTCGAAAGGGCAGAAGCCCTAAGGGACGCCGGCGCGGTTTGCTTTATAATTGATTTAGCTCACGGGGCTAGTATGGGCGCTGTAAAGCAAGCCAATAAACTCAGGTCTATTCTACGTGAAAATGGTACTATTGTTGTTGGCAACTTCGCCACTGGACAAAGTGTATTGGATTTTCTAGAATACACGCCCTATTCTGTAGATGGATTTAAAATTGGGATTGGGCCTTCGGCGGTTTGTACTACTCGCATTAAAACTGGTTGCGGGTATCCCCAACTATCTGCAATTATGGATGTTGTTGCCGCAATCAAAAAGACTGGTATTCCAGTTATTGCTGACGGAGGAATGTCCAAGCCCGCTGATGTCGCCAAGGCTTTGGGAGCCGGGGCTTCAATGGTAATGTCCGGAAGCTTCTTCGCTGGAACCCTAGAGTCCCCAGGAGATCTAGTTAACCACCTAGGTATGAAGCTAGAATTCTTGAAAGATGGAACTATTGAAGTTGATGAGTGGGTGAGTCATCCATCTAACGTTAAAGTATTTAAAAAATATCGTGGGTCTGCCTCTAAAGAATCTTACGCAGTACAAGGCAAAGATGCTTCATGGCGCACCGCTGAGGGCGAATCTATCTTGGTTCCGTACAAAGGACCCGTAAAAGATATTCTTCAAGACATTGAGGGCGGTTTACGTTCGGCATTTTCTTACGTTGGCGCCCGGAACCTAAAAGAGTTTCACAAGAAGTGCGAATTCGTAAGAGTTAGTTCGAATACGGTAATTGAGAATGGGGTTAGGAAATAGTATGAGGGTACTTTTTTTGGATTTTGATGGAGTTGTCCACATTGCAGGTAAATTTTCTGAAGCTGCCTGTAAGAATTTAAATAAGCTTCTAGATGCCGAACCGGACCTAAAGATCGTTATCAGCTCTTCTTGGCGACACAAAGGTGTTAAGTTCTGCAAAGAAGCCCTAAAGGAAAATGGTGTTAACTCAACTAGAGTGATTGACAGAACGGATCTTAAAACTGGAGATCGTGGAAAGCACATCCTAAGGTGGATTGCCGAATATAAGCCCAAGTACTTCGTTATATTGGACGATAATAATGACATGGATAGCGTTAGAGACCGTTTGGTCCAAACAAACCCATTTATCGGTTTAACTTCGGCGGACACCAAGAAAGCGCTTGACATTCTAAAAAAGAAGGTATAGGGTATAAAGATGGTGCAGCGTTTTTTCCGCAAATTACACCTTTATTTTAAGCCACCAAAGAAAGGCGATATTTTTTATGGAGATCCCACGCATTTTGTGTGCCAAAGACCTGTAGAACAAATTCTTTTTGGCCTTAAAGATAAGTATGGTATTAATATATGGAATCCAATTCCTTCATTCTATTGTTATAAGATTACGATTGAATCAGATTCTATGCCAAATTATCATGTTTGCAAGGCTCAAGTAATGTGCAAGTCTCAAAAACTTCAACTTGTAGAATGGCAAGAAAGATGCCAGCCCAAGAGAATAGATAAGATTTTGTTTAAATCTTTTATTTTAGATGGTCTTTTGAAGAAAGGCAACAAATGACTACAAAAAGCTATAAGAAGCGCAGAAGTAATTTAAGAGTTGTAAAAAATGAACCACACAAAACAGAGAATAATTTTATAAAGATAGTAGTTATATTGAGTTGGTTGGCAATTGCTTTAATTATATTTGCGACTAATTATGCTAAAGCTGAAGATGACAAGTTTTTAATTAATTCTGGATTGGGAGTATTTAGTACTGAGGGACATAGCATTTCTCAAGTGAAAATGCTTGAAATGGGTATTCAGGAGGATCTTTGGTATACACTAAAGCAAAGACTTAACGGCGGTGCATGGTTAGATGCTAGGGGTGATGGTAGACATAATAGTACATTTGCAGGGTATCAATTGGGCTTTGAAGTCACAAATGACGTAGTTCAAGCAAGTATTTTTAGTGGCCCTACCCTAATATCAACTCCAGATTCTGCTCTTGGAGGTCCATTTCAGTTCAATGAGACCATCTTTTTTGGTATTGTGGACAAACAACACGACAGTATTGGAATTACATACAATCATTTTTCTAGTGCTGGTTTAGAAATGCCAAACCAAGGCAAAGATTTCATGGGCTTAGGTATTAAATTTCCATTTTAAAGAAACGGTGATGTGTGGCCAAAAAGAAGACTAAAAAAATTAAGACAAAGAAAAAATCCATGAATCCTCAAATTGAATTCCTAAATACTCTTATTAAATATACAGTTAGAAACATCAAAAATGATGATTCTACTCTTGATCAATTTTTTAAAAATCAAGCAGAGACCTTAAGAAATAAAATAAAGAATTTACAAAAATAAAGCTTGACTTTTGTAAATAAACCGGTTAGACTTTTAATTAAACAAGGAGATAAATATGACTACTACTAATACTGATTCTGTTACCACTACGACCTCAACGACTGTTAATGCTGCTCCCGCTGTAAAGCGTGGCCGAGGACGACCAAAGGGCTCTAAGAATAAGCCTAAGACTGCTACGACCGAGACTCAAGGAGAATAATATGGATATCTTGAAAAGATTTAAAAGCAATGGACAAGTAGGCCGAAATGGTACTTCTTATACCGCAACCCTAGACCAATTGTGGGATGCAGAATTTGTAGTAAAAGATATGGTTGCCTATAATAACAATAGGGCTCTTGATGAAAATAGAGTACAGTCGTATGCAGATAACTTTAATCCAGACCATTTTGGTGTTATTCTAGCTGTACCCGTAAAAAGAAATGGTGGATATACACTAGAACGACGTGGTGGTCACCATCGTATGGCCGCTCTAAATTTGGTTCATAAAAGGGATGGAGGACTTGGAACTGATGGAAGTTGCAATGCGACTCTATACGTGTTTCCAACACAAGAAGCTCTTTCTATTTATCTTGCTGAAGGCAGCGCTGTTGGGCTTAAGATTAAGGATCTTCTAATCAATCCTGACTTGGCTTTCGCAAGTTTGATTAGGGATTGTATTGGACTTGTTGATACTTCCCTTTATTTTGGAGTTAAACTTATTACTGTTAAACAATATAAGCAAATCGCTTCGATTCTTTATTGTATGACTTTTCATGATTATAATGACTTTTCAGTAGAAAAAGTATTGTCTGGTAATATTGCACAAAAAGTGAAGCAACTTTCCAAGATTCCCACAGGCGATAGTAAGTTTACTCTTAAGTTGGGTTATACAAAAAAAGCACAATTTGTAGAAGCAATGAATTATGCCTTGGATGTATTGAAATATGTTATTAAAGAAGGAGATTCCAATAAAGGTTCTAGAGCAAATGCTATTCTAAACGATAGGGCTTCTAAATTCATTTCAAGTGGATATCTTTTTACTTATCTAGTATGGAATAAGTTAGTTGAAGGTGAAGTAACTAAGATTAAATCCGATAATTTGGGCAGGGCTTTGATGGTTAAAGATGGCCAATTGATCAAAGATGCTATTAATGCTTTGGGTTCGAAAGATTTCAATAGTTTTGAAGAAAAGATTTACGCTATCGCTAGGACAAAACAAGGTTATGTACGAAACGACAACAGCCTTGAATTTTAATAGGGAGATTCATATGGGAGAAACGGAAATCGAAGCCGAAGGCAGCGAAGGACATGGAGAATATATAGATATTACAAATTGGCCCACTCTAGAAGAAGTGGAAAGACTTTATCTATTTAAAGTTCTTAAAATGACTAAAGGGAATAAATCTAAAGCTGCTAAGATTTTAGGTGTTTGTAATCTTACCGTCTATAAGAAAATCGAAAAGGCCTATAGTGTTAATATTGAATCCATAAAAAACGAAAAAGATGGTGAACAGAATGGCTAAGAAGAAGAAAGTGGATCCCCCAGTTATTGGCTATGTAACTACTCATGCATCAGCTCCTAGAATTTTTGATGATCTTGTGGTTAAATTAAATGCCCATATTGAACAGACCAATAAGACTTTGGATGACTTTCGTACTAGTTTCAAGAACTTGGAAACTCAACTCATTCAATTGAGGGAACGCAATCGTTTGCGCTAAGTCCTCGTTTTATCTAAGATATTCATATCCTATGATATAGGAAGCGTATAGGTTCTAGATATCCAGCAAAAACTGGAATCTTTAATCTATACGCTTTTTTGCGTTTAAACGCTCAAATTCATAAGGTATTGTAATGTCTGAAAAAAAGCTCAAGATAAGTTTAGATTTTGATGATAGGAATTTTCAGCAAGGCATCAAAGCGGCTATGGACAAGCTTAAACAGCTTAATCAAGCGCCAGGTCAAGGTCAAATGCAAATGCAATTAGATCAAAGACTTAAATCTATGGGCTATGGCGGCTTGCCCGGTTCTCCTGATTACGAAAAAGTTGTAAGAGAGAGAAAGAAGACCGAAACTGAACAAAAGACTTACGTCGCAGATTTAATTAAAAATCAAGAAAAAATTCTTAAGAATGAAGAACGCTTAAACAAGTTTAAAGAAGCTCAACTTAAGGCCGGTAAGGATATAAAAGATACCGAAAAGGTCATAGGTGAATGGAGCGATAAGAAACTTAAGAATGAAGGTATGCTCACGGTAGCTACCGAAAAAAGAACTAGGACCTATAAGGAACTCCTCCAAACCATGGAAAGAGAGTTTAAGATGGGTGGTATGGGTGGCCTCCAGCAAGCCTGGGGAGGCATGAGCGGCATGGAAAAGGCCGGTATGACTGCTACTAGTGCAGGAGCCATTGCAGGCGTTGTAGCCCAAGCTGTAGAGTATATGGCTAGAAGACCTATTGAAATCGCTAGCATGCAAGGATCTGCTGTTGCCGGTTTAACTGGGAGACAGTTTTCCGAAAGTCGTAGTGGTGAATATACCTATCAAAGCATGTTTGGTGGCGATAGAAAAAAAGCGGCTGATGCTGCAACTAAAGCAAAAAAAGAAGGCGAAGTTTCTGATTGGGTTAAAATAGGTGCAGGGGCTGCTGTTGCTGCTGGAGCACTTTTAGCCATACCTACTGGAGGCCTTTCTATGGCCGCTGGATTGGGAGTAGTAGGTGCTGCAGGTGTTGGGGCATTAGCCACTAGCCATGGTGTACTAGACAGAGGAAAATACGGAGCCTATCAAGCACAACAATATACTCAAGATTTTTCAACAATGTTAGACAGTGCTCATGAAATGGATCCCCTTAGAAAGGCCTCTATTGATAGACTCAGAGATACTTCCCAAAGAGATATAGGAATGCAAAGGACCTTGGGAATGAATGATCTCCATTATTTTTCTAAAGGAGGATATCTACAGGGTCAAATGGGCGGTAATTTTACCGACCAACAAGTTGTAGGAGCATCCCAAGGCATCTTAGGTGCCGGTGGATCTACCGCTATGGCAGGACAATCCAGTATGGCCCTTAAGGCCGAAAGGGGCCTTGGATTAACAAATGCAAACCAACTTTTAGGGCAGATCAGCGGTACACAAAGCATTCCTGAAACCAGCAGAAAAACTTTAATTGACATCTTTTCTCGTGGTTTTGATAACTCTAAATATGCTGAAGAAAACAGAAAATTTCTCCAGGGTGTCACGGAACAAATTTTTAAAGGGGGTTCTACTTCTACAGAATCAGCCTCTAATATCGCAGATCTAATGAAAGCGGCTATTGGCGGTGCTCCTACTACTAGAAATATTGAAGCTGGAAAATCAGCTTTTGAAGCTTTTCAGTCTAATGCAACCGAAACCTCTGGATATTTAGGCGGAATCAATATTTCTTCTGCTATGCAGGATAAAGATTTATCCCAAATAAAGGATCCGGCAGAACTTCAAGCATTGTTAAAATTAAAACCCAATGAAATTGATGAAACCGATGAGGGTTTTATAAATTCTGCAAAGAAAATAGGATTAAGTGGCCCAGAATTGGCTAAAAAATTGAGAGGGCGCTCAATAGATAATATGAAGACTGCTATGGGTGGTCGTAGTGGCACTGGCTATGATGTAAGGGGCATGATAGGTACTTTAAATCCTGGTATGGGTGCTGCTGAAACAAAGTCTTATGCTCAAATATTAAATATGCCGGAAGGTTCTGAAAGAGATGCCAAAATAAAGGAATTGTTTGGCCAGAATGAAAAGAAAATGGAAGGCCAAACCGGTTTGGCTGGTGACAAAATGATTCAAGCATCTTCTCTAAATGCCCAAAATTCACTTTCAACCCTAAGCGATAGCATTAATCAGTTTGCTAAGGATGCCTTAGAAGCGGCAAAGATGTTGCATGCAGATATGCCTGGACTGCAAAAAGCTCAGGGCGACGTAAATACCGCACAAGCAAAATACGATGCAATGACTAGAAATCCCGGATCTAGTAACCTGGACGATGCCTGGAGAGCTAAAGATGCCCTGGATGCGGCTAAAAAGAATGCACAGAATAAACAGCAGCAAGCGGGTATTGCCCAATAATGTCGGATTCTAAAGCTTATACTTATTATATAAACCCAAAGGGATCTGGACAAAATGAGAACCATTTCGTTAATATTACTAGTCCATCTTGGATGCTTACTTTTGTAAGGTGGAAATATAGAGATACTTATAGGATTGATGAAACAATAAATGATAACCCTGCTAAAAACGCAGGAGCCTTAGCTGCATTAAAAGCCACGCTAGATCCTCTAGTAGTAATCAATGATTGTATAAGTGTTTCTGTTAGCAGCAATAAAAATTCCTTTACCCCTAGCATGGAAGCGACTTTAGTTCAAACCGATGTTAATTATCTTACTGCAATAGCTCCCGGAGATTTCGTATTAGTTAATATGCTTAATTGGGATTCTCAAGTAGATACGCTTTATTCTAGAGTGACCGGTGGTAAAGTAGGAGCCATAAATAACTTTAATGATGGGTTTAAAGGTCTTTTTAAGGTACAGTCAGTTAGAAGAACTGTAGCCGTAATAGATCAAGAGACTGGTAAAAAAGGCGTTATATTTAAAATTACAGGATATGCTTTTACTGAATTCAATAACATGCTTTATTTTGATCCATCAGTTGCCTTGCAGAATAGTGGTGGAGCTTTAATTTTTGCATCCCAAATTAATACTAAATGGCAGCAACTTGTTAGTGCTAATAAAAACCAAAGTCTTCAAGATTTAATCAAAACTTTAATAACCACTTTTATTGGTTCAAGTTCGCCTAGAGCAGCCGGTAATAATATTACTGGGCAAGCCTTTCAGACACCTAACGATCAATTTTTTATGCCCGGAATCGTTGGACAATTACTCGGTTATGACCCAGGTGTAGTTACAACTGCAGCAGATTTATATAATTATTGGTTTGGACTTCAACAATACAATAATACCAGTTCTAATGTAAGTCCCAAAGTAGGGTTAAATCCAACCATGTCTGATGGTTTGTCTTCAGATGGATTTTATTACACGCCCATTCCTGTTGCCGGTAGAGCTATTTTATCCCCTGAATATTGGAATCAGGTAAAAGCCTGGGATATTTTAAATCAATATGTAAATAAACCTTTAAATGAATTTTTTACTTGTTTTAGAGCAGATCCAGATGATGGTACTATTATTCCCACTGTAGTTTTAAGACAAATACCATTTACGAATGAAGATTTTGAAGCAAATAATGGAACTGCAGTAAGTGGTGTTTCTACAACTAAATTTATGAACTTGCCAAGATGGAAAGTTTCACCCGCCTTGGTAATTTCACAGGATATTGGTAGAGACGAAGCCTTAAGAATCAATTATGTTCAAGTTTTTGCTAGACTTCTTCAGGGAGGGGCACTTGGATCGGATTATACCTTAGAAAGTGCTAATCATAATTATCAATATGACGCAAATGACATTCAAAGAAGCGGACTTAGACCTGCTGTAAGTTCCAGCATGTTCGACATTTACGGCGCTGTATCTAGAACGGCCTTTAACAGCCCTATTTGGGCTAGGATCCATGCCGACGCTTTAATTGGAGGGCACCTAAAGCTCAATGGCACCTTCGTATGTGCTGGAATACCTGATCCAATCGCCATTGGCGACAATTTTGAATTTGAAGGCGTTGTTTATCATATAGAACAAATAGTTCATCAATGTTCTATAAGCCCAAGTAATGGTGTTAAAAGTTTTAGAACTATTATAAGTGTTTCTAATGGACTTTCTGTTCGCAGCAGCTCTCAGTACGGTGTTATATATCCAGAAATGGACTACACAAATGCTTACGCAGAAAGAGCTTGGGACTATAAGATAGACCAAATCTTGCCTGGCGTTTCGGAAAGTCAGAATGTACCTTATCGTACCCCTAGTATTGATGATACCAACAATCCTCTTACTCAACCAAATACTATGATGCCACAACCAAAACAAACCGGTATATTCCCAAATCAACCTAATCCTACAAACACTAACAATAGTGGGAACTTATGAATAATTTCTTAGATAATGGAACGGTAATGCCCCATGGTCTGCTTTCATGTGACCCATCAGACTTTAATCGTGGGCTAAATAAGACTTATTCTAATACGGCCCTAAGGTTTGGTATTGTTACACAGATTTATTCCGTAAATGATCCAGGCAATATAAGTAAATTATCCACAGAATACGATGTGGATGTTATAGAACAGGATATGAATAGAGGTATGGCTCCAATAACCTATAAAAACTGTCTCTCTGTAGATGGATTGGGTTCTATTGCAGATTATTTTGAAAAGAATTTTAGGGTTCAAACTCAAACTGAAAATCAGGCTCTTCCCTTAACTAAAGGACAAAATGGAGCAACCGTATTAGTATTGTGTATAGATTCCACAATGGGGAAAGGTGTTATTCTTGGAGGTCTTAACCATCCAGATCGCCCCACCAACCTTACTTCCACAGCCCCAATGCTTTTTGGAGAGTATAATGGAGTTGCAGTAAATATTTTGGCTGACGGATCTACCTCCCTTACTTGGAATAGCGCCACAGACAATAATGGCGATGTAATAGATTCTTCAAATGGAACAACTATTTTAGCTATAGGAACTGATGGAACATTTAGTGTAACCAATAATACCGCTACAGTTAAGATAGATAATACCGCTAAAGAAATAAACATGGCTACTAGCGGTAATTGGACTGTAAATATTCAGGGTAATACCAATATTACTACGCAAGGCGACACAAATATAAATACCCAAGGAACTGCAAACATAATTGCACAGGGAACTACTACTGTAGATGGGAGCACCATTAAGTTGGGTGTTGATGCTGTGCAATCTGTTATTAGAGGCAACGATTTTGCTTTAATTTTTGATAATCACGTACATTACGGGAATTTGGGACTACCCACTAGCCCCCCTTTGGAACCAATGGACTCGTCTTTAAGCACCCTAGTGTTCACAAAATAATTTATGGTCACAATTATGAAACCATGCTCTAAATGCAAAATTGAAAAAGACTCAACTCAATTTGATAAAGACAAGAGAGCCAAAAGCGGCCTGAGTAGTCAGTGCAAAGACTGCATAAAAGAATATGTTTTAAAAAACAAGGAAAAGATACGCATTAGACAGCGCGAATGGCGAGAAAACAATAAAGAAAAATTAACTAAAGATAAAAAAGATTATTACGAAGAAAATAAAGAAGTCATTTCAGTAAAATCAAAGATTTATAGAGATGCTACCAAAGAGCAAAAAGCTGAATACGATAAAATATATCGCGAAGAAAATAAAGAAGAAATAGCGATCAAACGTAAGATTTATTCTGATAATCGTAAAGATGAGAAAGCAGAATACGATAGAGTATATCAAGAAAAACATAGAGAAGAATTGAATGAACAGAAAAGAGCCTATCAGAGAACACATAGAAAAGAAAGACGTGAGTACGAAAAACTTCTTAGAGAAACAGATTTAAACCATAAACTATCAGGAAATCTTAGAACAAGGCTAAATCAAGCCATTAAAAATGGACAAAAAGGCGGTTCTGCAGTTTCCGATTTGGGTTGTTCCATAGAAGAATTAAAATTACATCTAGAATCTCTTTTTCAACCCCAGATGACGTGGGGGAATTGGGGAAGAGGTGATGGTAAGTGGCATATAGACCATATTATTCCATTGTCAAGTTTTGATTTAACAGATAGGGATCAATTTTTAAAGGCTTGTCACTACACTAATTTACAACCTTTATGGGGCTCAGAAAATATAAAAAAAGGAGATAAGCTATGCCAATCACGGGACAAGAATCAGTTTTAACAGCATCTTTAACCTCAGCCATTACAGCTGCAGTTGAGGCCAAATTTGGTGGTCTAATAGGCACGCCAGAATATATAGATGCCCTATCTCAAGGCATAGCCAACGCCATAATTCCTTTTTTGGTAGCCAATACCGTGGTTAATACTACGGATGTTGTAATTATCCCTGTAACGGCATCGGCTGGAAGTCCAAGCGCTGGTACTGGGGTTGGTACGGGAACCATATCATAATTTTATGAGCAAAAGAAAAAGTCTTACAGAAAAAGAAATTAAAAAAATGGAATCCAATTCCTATAATATTTTAATTGCTAATGATATGTATATTAAAAATGGAACTTATACTTTTACGGCATCACAAGCAGAAAAATATTATAGTACTCTTTTAGATAATATATCTCATACCCTAAAAAATGGAACTAGTAAGCAAAGAGATATAGCTATGAAATGTTTAACTAATCTTAAAATATTGCCATTTAGAGTTCAGTGACGTTCTTCCATTTCGCATATATGGCCTTCTTTACATAAAGCTATATAGTATGAAAGTATATACTTATTTTTTGGATGTAGATTATCTGTTTCTTCGTAAAGTTGTATAATAGAATCTACTGCTTCCATAATAAATTTTACGGTGCACCCAACACCAGGCTTATGAGTTTTCCCACAGCCCATAGTCTTATTTCTATGGTAACTATAGAGTACTTCGGCTTCTCTATACAATTGCAAATCATCTAACCATTCTAGCATTTCTAAATGATTGTCCAATCTATCCCAACCATTTGTTTCAGTTTCCATTAGGAAACTATAGACATAGATAATATTTTTAGCTTGTTCTGAAGTTAGCATATTAATATGGATTGCAACGATTAAACATTTCTACAATATAGTCCCCGTAGTGCCTCATTAGACATATATTACTTACAACTATGGGATAAAGCAAGCTTAAAGGACAGTAATCAGGATAGAAACCATCCATGTCCGTATCAAAGATAGTTATTACTTTTTGCATTTCGCTAGCATCTTTGTATTTTATTCCATTACCATAGTCATGATCTCGCCCACAATAGCAGTGGCTCAACTCATGGAACATCAAGACTAATTTAGATATAGAGGTAGCATTGTTATAGTAATTAGCGTCTATATCAATTTCTCTCCACCCTCTACCATAAGTACATAAACCTATGATATTATTGTTATTTATATCCGTAAAACCCATAGTCACTTCATGTTTGAAAGTTATATTTTGAAATTTTGCTAATTCTTTATATTCATCTACTAGTGATTGAAGTTTAGGATCGACCCCTTTATACTCAGGAGCGGGCTTTATATGAACTGAAGAGCAAGACATTATCTTAGCACAAAAGAAAAGTCCAATAAAAACAAGTAGTAAAGTCTTAGTTTTTGTTCTCATACCCTTATTTATATCATAACTATAAAATCGCTATTTATAAAATATAGAGTAGGAAACATTTTTATTGACAAATCTATCCATTTGTGTAAACTATAGATTATGAGAAAGCTTACAATAAAACAGGTAGAAACTAGACTAAAATTAGTTCATGGCGATACCGTAACAATAATGAAAGAAAGTTATATTTCTAGTCGTAGATCTGCTATTTTTATGGACAATATTTTTGGAAGCTGGGAAGCTGTCGTGAAAAGTGTGTTGAAGGGTGGCAGCCATCCTACTAGAGCTATTTTAAAGAGAAAACAAACTACATTAAAGGTGTATGGTGTCGAAAACGTTTCTCAATCTTCAGAAATCAAGAATAAGAAAAAAATAACTTCAAATAAAAATTATGGGGTAGATTATCCAGGTCAAAATGAACTTATAAAAGAAAAAAAGAAAAAAACATGTCTGAATAAGCGGGGAGTAGAAAATCCTTTTCAAAGCGAAGAAGTTAAAGAGAAAATAAGGGAAACTTGCATAGAAAGATACGGTTTCTGTAACCCCAACAAAAACACAGGCATTTCTTTAAAAGTGGCTAAATCATCCAATAAATCAACAGTTAAGTTCCACTGGAAAACAAATGAAGAACTCGTTTGTCAAGGATCTTATGAGGCGAAAACTGTAGATTATCTAAATTTCCATAAAATTAATTTTGAGTGGCAACCAAAAACTTTTGAAATACCCACTGACGTTATATGTAATCCTACTGGGAAGTCAACTAGCTACAGACCAGACCTATTTCTTCCGGACTGTAATTTATGGGTAGAAATAAAGGGTTTGATGCGCCCAGATGCACAAATTAAATGGGATTGGTTTAAATCTATACACCCAAACTCCGAGCTTTGGGATAGAAATAAGTTAAAAGAACTAGGAATAGAAGTAAGATAATCATAGATATCTATATTGACTAATAAAATCAGGGACTTATCTTTATAAATAAGATATACTTGTAACTGTAATCTTTAACTCAATGGATGTATTTTCTAACGGTACCGGTAATTTAGGCATTGGAAGTGCTATCAGCGGCCTTAGTAATGCAGCTGCGGCAGCCTTTGGACTTAATTCGGGCAATGCTTCGATCGCCAATACACCTTTAGTCACTCCTTGGGATCCACAAGCGGGAGCGAACTATCTAAGTGCCTTTTATCCTCCTATAGCTTTAGACGCTTCTCGCTGGAACCAGCTGTTTCCTTACAGATTAGTTGTAATAGATGTGACCAATAATAACAGTATTGTAAGCGGTTTTGGAGATTATAAAGGCACTGTGACGGGCGTTCAACAGGGTACGCCCACTTTAACTTTCAATGCTCTTACGACGACTAAATGGGAATTTAATCTTCCCATTACACCTCAACAGCTTAGTATTACTGATCAATATGCTATTAATACTTCGGCTACTTTAAGGGGTGTTTTAGAAGAACATAATGGGATTAAGTTTAAATTAATTAACGCCTCAGGATCTATGGGTGTTTGGCCTTATAGAGAGAGCGTCTCAAAGCCTCCAGGAAGCCCCTCCATCTTACAATCAGTATTTGGGGGCACTTTAACGGCTATTACGGGTCTAATCAATCAGGTAGCCACCACTGTTAATACTTTTACAACTAATAATCCAAATCAAAAGCCCAATACTATTGGTCCAACTAGCGCTGGCGCTACTTTTGGTCCAACTAGTACTGGCTACTATCAGGCTTTGTATCTTCAGCAGTTTATTGAGCAGTATGCTGAAGCTAAGAAAAATCCCGATAATGCCGGATGGCGTTTAGTTTTTGATATTCCAAAACAAAATACCTCCTATGTCGTAACTCCAATGCAGTATGTTTGGCAGCAATCGGCACAAAAGCCGATGGAAATAATGTATCAGTTGCAATTTAAGGCTTGGAGGAGGATTACTCTAAGCGAATCCAGCAAAGTTGTTCCAGCAAATGTTTATAAAATCACGCCAGGAATTCTGCAAAGAATTTTGAATGGTATAACAGAAGCGCGCTTAACTTGTAGCTCTGCAATCGCCGTAATTGGTGCGGTTACTTCAGATGTAAATGGCGTCTTTAATGTTCTTAGTCAAACAGCTTTATTCGTTAAAGACCTAATGGGAGTTGGGACCGCAGCTTCGGATCTTCCCGCGTCTATTCAAAAAGATTTTAGTTCTGCAATACAAAATTATGCCTCTATAAATTCTAATGCTATAGCTACCGCTGTTACAACCACTGCTGGAGTTGCAGCTGTCGCGGCTATAGCTGCGGCGCAAACTGCTAGAAATGGTATTAGTCAAACCGCCGCATCTAATGGCCAACTGGGTAATAGTGTAGCTAATGCGCAACAGACCAATCCTGCTGCAAATATTTTTAATAACCCTAACGCCTTCGTAGATTTAATGGACCAAGTCCCTACAAGTCAGTTAGTTTTAAATACTGCTCAACAAAATAAGCTGAACAACATTCTCAACAATACTACTTTGACTGTACAACAACTTAAAAATAATGCGAACTCAATTTTATCTCTAGCGGTCCAACTAGAAGGATATTTTGGTGCAGGAGCCCCGCTATACAATGAACTTTACAATTTAACACCCCCTCCAGTACGCAATCAGCCAATGAGTATACCTCAATTTTTGATTTTAGATACTTTATATGAGTTTATTCAATCTGTAAACATTTTAACTGCCACCACGCAAATTACCGACCTCAACATTCAAAGTTCTTTAGATTATGTGGCTGGATTGGCCACCCAATCAGGAATACCATTCGATGTTCCTACTAGTAAAATTATAGTGCCCGTACCTTTTAATACTACCATAGAAGGTATCGCAGCCCGTTACTTAGGAGATCCTAATCGTTGGTTAGAAATAGCCACTTTGAATAGCCTTGAAGAACCATACTTAGATTACCTGGGCTTCCAATTGCCGTTAGTGACCAATGCAATTGGTAGACAGGCCGTTGTTACAAGTAATGTGGATTTATATTTAGGCCAAACCGTTACTTTTATGGCTGCAGGACAAATCCAACAATCAAGAAGTATTACTAATATTACTCCATTGCCAAATAATGGTGGGTATCTTATCACTTTAGATGGCGAACCAAATCTTGGCAATTTTACTACAGCGAACAAAGCATATATACAGGCCTATCTTCCTAATACAGTAAATGCAATGCAAAAAATTTATATTCCAAGCGATTTACCAGTAGCTCAATTACAAGGACAAGTTAATATTCCATTACCTCCTTTAGTTAGCTTAAGCGGAGATCCTTTGGCAGATATTTCAGGCGTAGATTGGCTATTAGATGATAATGGTGATATTATTATAGACCAATACGGTAATTTTTTATTGTCCTATGGAATGACCAATATTGTACAGGCTCTTAGAATTTTATTTACTACTACGATTAATAGTTTTATGTTGGAGCCACAATATGGTCTAGGAGTTATTCCTGGAACCAGTGTCGCCGATCTTAATATACAAGATTTAGCTAAACAAATCAATATGCAAATTCAGGCTGACCCTAGATTTGATGGTGTTACAGGTTTGCAAATTGCTGCAACTCCGCCGACTTTAACCATTAGCGTGGGCGTGCAAATTGCAGGCCAAACCGGAGTTTTCCCTGTTAATTTTGAGTTAGCAGCATAAATATAGAGTTGTGATATAAAAGTATAAAGGTATAAAATAAAATGGCTACACTACCAACAGTTCCGCAACCAGAGAGTTATTCCCAGATTACTTCGGACATGCTATCCAGTTATGCCACAAGTACTGGAATTTCTTCACCATTTGTGGGCTCTGCCAATTTAAGTTTTTTTCAAGTTGTAGCTTTAGCAATTGCCCGCGCTTCAGGGGATGTATTTACTACACTATTAAATTCAAGTTTACAATACGCTAGTGGCTCAAGTTTGCAGGCAATCGCTGCAGAATTTGGGATTACGCCTGTAGAATCAGCTGTTAGTACTGGTTCTATAACTGTAACCGATACCTCTTTCCAAGTTGTTTCTACCTCCGTTTATCCCGGCCAAAATGCAACTAATGCAGGTTCTATTATAGTTTACGCTAGCTCTAACATAGGATTTCCTGCTACAGGAAACATATATCTTGGTAGGGGCACCAATAATAGTGAGGGTCCAATTGGATATTCCTCTATAGTTTCAATTGGAAATTATTATCAGTTCAATTTAACTTCTGCTACTACTAAATTTCATAATATCAATGAGTCTATTATCCTTAGTCAAGGCGGAAATAGAATTGTTCCTGTAAACACAATCGTACTTTCCCCATCAAATGGAATAACCCCTAACAATCAATACGTGGTAACCCAGCAAGGAGTTCTTTTAGACGGTGCTAATACTGTAACTAATGTGCCTATTACAGCTCTTTTGCCAGGCTCAGCTAGCAATATACCCATTGGAGCTATTACACAATTTGCTAGCTCCCCCTTTCCCAATGCTACAGTTACAAATCCTTCGCCTACTAGCGGAGGAACAGATCCTACTACTGACGATCAATTAAGAACACAAATTCAAAACCAACTCTCTTCTATTGGATTGGGTACGGCTACAGCGTTAGAAAACTCTTTGATTGGAGCTACAGCAACTGATGAAGCTGCCACTATTTCTTCTGACATTTTAGTTAATAATTTAAACGGCACATCAACTATTTACATTTCTACCGGTGGATCCACTCCATATGAAGCTAAAACTTCAGGAGTTGCTATTGAGCATATCGTAGATTCTGCTATTGGTGGAGAGCAGTACTTTCAATTGGCAACTGGAGGCACTCAAGCTCCAATTTCTAAAGCTTTTGTTCAATCAACAAACGCATCTCCATTCGCAATTCAGGGTGGATATGTACTAGCCGTTACAGTTGGCGGTGTTACTACCCAGCATGCTTTTCTAAACTCTGATTTCCAAGCTCCAGGCGCAGCTACAGCTTATGAAATTTGCGCAAGTATTAATGCCGACACTTTAGTAAATTTTCAAGCCTCAACCTCTGGAGGCGGAACCTATGTGGTACTTAACGCTATTGCAGAAACTCATGAATCTATTCAAGTAACTACGCCATCTTCTCCATCATTAACAGACGCCAATAATTATTTAGGATTCCCTACTACACTTAATGAAACCCTAAGACTTTACAAAGACGGTAAATTGCTAAGCGAAGATGGAGATACAGCTTCTGTTTTTTCAGCACAACAAGCCAATTGGTCAAGCAGTATTGCTAATGGCGATACACTAATCATTTCAGTTGATGGAACGAATTCGATTACTTATACCATTCTAAATTCTGATTTTCTAGCTACAGGCCTATATTCTACTGTAAGTCCTACAAACTCCCTACAATCTTGGGTAGAAGTATTTAATAACAAAATTACAGGCATAACGGCCACTATTTCAGGTTCACAGATAGAACTTACAAGTAATTTAGGAGCAGAAACTCGTGCTCAAGTAGTAATAAGCTCATCATCTACCTTAGTAACTAAAGGAATGTTTACATCAGCTGAAGGTTTGTCTTCTAAGGGCCTCACCTCAGATTACACTCTAGATCGCAATACTGCACAATTTGAACTTGCTGTACCTTTAGTTGCCGGAGACACTCTAACTGCCGGAACTCAAAATACAAAAGGAACCATTACTAGTACTGCGATTAGCGGTGGATCTATCAATTTTCCATCAGAAGGATATGTTTGGTTAGCCATTGATGAACCGGTAGCTATTATTCCTACTGGTGCGACTCCTGGTAGCTTTATAACCGTTAGCGTTTCTGGTAGCTTAGTTAGTTATGCATGTAACACTGTTTCAGCCTTTTCTAATATTTTGCCAGGCGACTATGTAATTATATGGTCTCCAGAACTTAATGCTACCAATAGACTTGAGGGCAGAGTTCATTCAATTACTACCACCACTACAACTAAAGATACCCTAAATATTTTGGTTACTCCAGCAGAAGCCGCAGCTGTTGCACCACAATCTGATGTTGTAATTAAAGAAGCGAGTTTTATAGTTGCTAGAATGGCTGATGCTCCTCAAAAATTTAACGTCCCTACTGGCATACAAACTCTAGATGCCATTTCTATTTATCTACAAGCTCAAACAGATTCTCTTACTTTTTCAGTTGTTATAGAAGAATACTTAGCCATTAAAACCAATACCATTAATACTAGTGGTGCTATAACAGTCATTACTTTTGATGAAGTTGGACAGCTGTTGAATTTTACAGCTGGACAAACAAATCAAAGTAGTTATCCTATTTTAGCCCATCAAGATACTGCTAGTGCTTATCTGCCATCATTTTTCCATAGCACTATTTCTTCTGGAACCCATGCATTTCCACCAGATACTTTTGTGTCCAGTTTTAATTCTACCATTAGTCTTGTCGGAAGAGAACCCGACGAGATCATTACCTTTATTAATCCTTATGGTGGAATTGATGACGAACAGCCCGCAAATGAAGTGGTACAAGAAACTACTGTTGCGGCAACTGTAGTGGGAATTACACAAGATCCTGATGTTAGAAGACTTAGGACCAATGATAGATTCTTTACCTCAAGCCCACTTTCTTTTGGCGCTAAAGATACTTTGGTTGCTATTATTGACAATAATCCAGTTAATAATACCTTTCAAGTACCTCTTTATAGGCATGCTTTAACTAACGCCACTTATGGAGTTAATTCTAACGATTTTAATGCATATGATACCGATCTAGCTCCAACTGGTAGTTTTGTAACGTCCTTTGGTTCTACTTTTAGCTTTAATAACTATAAAGTATTGATGCAAGCTAAGAAAACTTTGAGTAGCACTACTTCACAAAGCTCTATTCTTTACCGCTCTGTGGTGTGGGGATCAAGTGGACAGCAAACTATAATTAGTTATGTTTATTCTCCTAGTGCAAGTGCTTTGAATTACTCAGTTACTGTTGGTAACACGGTTAATCTTACTATCACGATTCCACCAGCGACTACGGCAACGACGGTAGCAGCTTATGTTAATGCAAATCTATCTTCTTACATCTCTGCTACGGTAGTTAATGATGGTTCAGGTGGAACACCTGGCACAGGTATAATTACTGCTAGCACCAATACGCAACTTGTAGATGGCGTTAACTGGTTATTGTCAAGCAATATTTCAGGTTCTCCACAATTTGTTCTTAAAAATCCTTTGGCATTGCCTTCAGATGTAGGGTACTCTTTTAATAACGGCGAACCTCTCATTTTTAGTCCTACTACGATTGATCAAGTAAATAAGTTTATTAATACCCAAGCTGTAACTGGATTGTCTACTGCTAGTGTTATTAACACTGCTAATAGGGATTCTGAACTTGAAATTTCTTCGGAAACATACGGTTCTGCAGGATACATAGAAGTTGTAGGCGGAGCAGCAAATGGATATTCGTTCCCTGTAATTGATTCTGCTTTGAACATTAATAATCAGTATGCGGCTATTTCAGCTTCTACTATTGCTTCATCCAATGTAATAAGCGGACAGTGGTTTTATTTGCAGGCTGCAAACGTACAACAAAAACAGACTGAATTAGGTGATAACACTAACGTAGTATTTACTCCCAATTCCCCTTCAGCCGGTTTAAGTACGGTAACTTTGTCAAATGGACTTTCTACCCAAAGATATTTTGGCACCCCCAGAGCTATTAGTGGTCTAAGTAGTCTTACTTTTAGAGTAGAAGCGCAAGGTGAACTAGTTTGTTTTAGTTATGTAAATAGCACTTCTAGTCCTCAGTATCTAACACAAAGCATTAATTTTGCAAGTACTACAGGAGATACGGTAAGCATTGGACTGGTTTCTGAAACAAATGACTCTATTTATACCGTTTTAAGTGGAACCACCAATTTTAGTGGGGTACCGATTGGTAATTTAGTGACTATCATGGTTACTGGATCGCCAGCCAATAGCGGCACGTTCATGGTAACTGGCAGCACTGCCACCACCCTACAGGTCACCAATGTTAACGCTACCACAGTAGCTAGCTTTGCTGTTACTGCTGGGTCAACCTTTTTAGCTAGTACAGGTGTGCAAGAAGGTGATTCGGTTATTATTGGCGCTCCTTTCTCCGCTCCAAATCAAGGAACTTATAGAGTTATTAGGACCTTTAACGATAGCTTTTGGATTAAAAATACAGATTACATAGAAGAAGAAAAGACTTTAACTTCTAGTTCATTAACTTTCTATGAATATGAAGCTACGATTCCAGGGGATGTTTTGGTACTTTCAAGTACGGCTTTTGGAGCTGCAAATGCGGGTAGCTATACTATTACCCAAGTTCCTAATCAAAATCAAATCGTAATTAATGGCGTTTTAAGCACGGTTTATATCTTTACTGTTACTGCTGCTAATGCCACTACCGGAGCTACCTATACAAATAACGGTCAACTTTTTACTGTGAGCAGCACCATTTCGGGCGGAACTACGCTGTCTACTACCGGCAATGGCAATCCATTGTCTTCTGGAACTTTAACCTTGACCAGCGGTATAGGCGATGCTACCATTACTTTCTCTGCTTATAGCACCCCTTCATTTAATTTGAACGGATTATTGTCTTCCATTTATGTAGACGAAGGTGTGGCGTATACGGGCTATAAGCATGTTTATTTGGTTGGACCACAACCAGGAACTACTAACTTAAATGAAATTCTTTTTGATACTTATCAACAGTATGAAAAGATTAATCAGGCAGCAGGAGTAGAAGTTACTGCACTTAATAAATTAAACTTCCCAACGACAATTAACGAAGGACTTGATGGATACAAATATAATACCGGTTTGATCCAAGAAGCCAACAGAATTATTTATGGAGATCCAACAGATCCTTTGACATTTCCTGGCGTAGCCGCAGCAGGTAGCGATATTTTTGTTGACGTACCTTTGCCACTGGTTGTTACCTTAGCCATTGATGTTCGTTTGCAAACGGGAGCACCCTTTAGTTCTGTAGCACAACAAATACAATCTAATGTAGCAGCTCTGGTAAACTCAAATCCAGTTGGAAAAAGTATAGCAATTTCTAGTATTGTTGCAGTCTGTACTACTGTAGCTGGAGTAGTTTCTGTCGCAATTAGTTCTCCTCTCTATAGTCCTACACATGATTTGATTGCTGTTCAGCCTAATGAGCAGACATATGTTTTACAACCTTCTAATATTTCTGTATCTTTGATAAGCTAATTATATGGCAAATAATATAACAGAATATAAACGTTTAAGATCCTATCTTAATCCCGCACTTAAAGGCAAAAATGTTGATGCAGTCTTAAATGCCTTAGCAACGGGATCGTCATATCTTGTTAATTCTGTGCAGCAAGTAAATGCTCAGCTTTTTATTACTACAGCATCAGCCCAATATCTCGATCTGTTACTTTCTCAATATGGAGTTACACGCCCCCCTCAAATTGGTATCTCTGATTCTTCTTTTAGAGAAATTGGACTTCAAATAAAAAATCGTAAGCAGGTAAGAGATCTAATTAACAATCTACTTGATGCAATTTTTGGAGATGAATACTGTAAAGCTACAGACTCTTCTACTGTTGTAGAACCATATAACTTACAAAGTGGAGACACATTAATAGTTAGCTTTGACGGTGGCGCACCTGTAACTATTCCATTTCAAGCAGCCAATTTTACCGATATAACCAATGCTAAGGCGATAGAAGTTGCAGATGTAATTGTAGCTTATTTAAATAGCCAAGGACTTTCTGGATTAGCAACCATTAAAAATAATGGTCTTGGTAATTACGTTGAACTTGTTAGCAGCACCATTGGGCCAAGATCTTCGGTAACAGTTTTAGGTGGTAGTGCTCAGAATATTCTTTTATTCCCTTCTACTGTTAATGCCGGAGGGAATTCTTCTACTCAATGGACTTTAACAACCCAATCGGATGGACAGATTAGATTTACATGGTCTGGTGGCGCAAACCCTAATTTAGGAAAGCTTACCGTTGGAGATTATGTAAATATTTATGGCGGTGGATTTGCTTCTTCAGCTAATATAGGGACTTATACCATTACAGCAGCTGTAGGCGGATTAGCAGGAAGTTCTTATTTTCAGATTTATAATCCAATTGGAACTACAGGCGTTGTAACACAAGGTACGGATACATCAGTACTATTTTTCTATCCAGATAAACAAACCATAGCATCTAAAGGGTACTACGCCGCACTTTATCAAACTACTACCAATGTTGTTCAGATCTATATGCCTGCCACCACCCAAGTCGTTTCTAGGGGTAGGGAGGGTTCAGCCCACTTACATGATCCGCCACTTGGGGCGTTTACTTTTAACGCACAACCCAATAATGGCGATTCCTTTAGCCTTACTTCTGGAATTACTTTAGTTGCAGGAGCTAACTTTGTAATTGGTGGAACTATTCTTGAAACCGTTACAAATATGGTTGCTGCTATAAATGCCCTTCCGAACAATTTGACCGCTATTGTGAATAGTGATAATATCGTTTCTATTTATAATAATAGTTTAGCTAATACTTTGACCATTTCTTATACAGGATCAGCTAATATCATAGGTAGCGGCCCACAGGGCTATAATATATCATTAGAACCTAATCAGCCTGGCCCAAATATGTTTGATACCACACAACCTTTTACGGTTGGTGGGGTTGCTACGACTCTTACGCAAGATGTTAACGCTACTACGGGTGATGTAGTATTTGTAGTAGATAGCACTGGATTTCCTAATGGCACCGGATATGTAGTCTTCGATTATGGGGGATCTACACAGGAGATTGCTAATGTTATTGCAGTTCCGTCTAGTACGACGATTTTGTTAAGTCCAGTAAACAATTTACAATTTGATCATCCTGTAGGACAATCGATTAGGGTTGTGTTAAACAAAGCACCAGTAGTAGTGAATACTAATGGTAGCGATTATGATTTCGTAATAACCGATGTGGTTGGTGGCCGTATTTACTGCCAAGATTTGATTAATCAAGTAATAGCAGCTGGGATTACAATTAATTTTGTTATACTTTATCCCAACGACATTGGTTTGGGGGGCGCAGGAACTTCTCACTCAGAAATAAAATATGTCTATGGTCCAAACCCAACATCAGTCCAATATCCAGTAAATGATCTGGGAGGTACATAAAATGTCTTCAATCCCAGTAACCATCACAGGTGCTCAAATAGAAATTTTCTGGAATAATCAACAGTATAAGGAAGTTGCAGATATCTCATTTACCGTTGATTACGGAGAAGAAGAGATTTATGGTATTGATTCTCCATATCCACAAGAAATTGCAGGAAATAAAGTTACTATTTCAGGCCAGGTAAATGGGTTCCGTCTTAAGAATTCGGGCGGCTTGCAAGCTAAAAATCTTAGACCATTGTTTACCGATCAATCAGCGAATCCTTATGTATCATTACGTGTAACTGATCGCTCAACATCTGAAGATATTATTTTTATTCCACAAGCAAAGGTTACAAGTGAATCTCATTCTATTCCAACTAAAGGAACCTACAAACTTAATTTTAGTTTTAAGGGTATGGTACCTTTGTGGGCTCTAGATCGTAGCTGATTACTTCTTTTCTTCCTTTGTTTTCGCAATCCAACTCTCTATTACCGAAATACTAATAGGCTTATACCCATTGGCCGCAACTCCCACATCGTATTGTCTTCCCGATATCTTTTGACTTTTTCCACCATTGGGACTGTGAATGTGACCATGAAGGTGGTACTGGCCCTCATCTTTAATGGTATAAATTTTTGTTTTTTCACGACTCTCACCATGCCAATTTTCGCCTGTCTTAGTTCCATTCATACCTTCGCATTGCTCACGATAAACGCCTAACAAGGGGCAATGAGAAAGCGTTACACGTTCCCCAGCAATTTGCATAGTTGCTCCATAAAGTACAGCGTCAAATCCAGCCTTATACATGGCTTCAACACCCTTATCATGATTTCCAAGAATACAGATTTTAACTCCAATCATTCTAGAAATGACTTTTTGGACTATATCTGATTTACCAAGTCCAATATCTCCTAAAAAATAACACACCCCATCTTTTACGGTGGAATTATAGTTATTTATTAGAACCTCATGCATATGATCCAAATCTTTAAATGGCCTATTATCAAATTTCAAAACATTGGCGTGACCAATATGTAAATCTGACCAAAAAAAGATGCCTTTGCGTTCCATTTATTGTTCCTTAGCAATTCCCTTTTTATCCACCAATGCCCAACCAGGACGAACGGCATCCTTAAGTGTTTCATTAGGACCAAAGTTGAGAAGGTCCATGCCTACAGAATAATTTACTATCCTAGAGGAAGTGTATGGAGCTGTTTTTTTAGCATAAGCTTTTAGATTATTTCCTAATTCTTTATAGTCTTCCCTTGAAAAATAGACATGTTGTGGATATGCAACTTTTTTCTTCAAATCAGCAGCACCTAACTTAATCAGTAGATCAGCAGGATGCATCTTAAGCATTTTTTTGGTCAATTTAATTACTTCCATGGGACTCCCCCTTTGTTTGTTCCATTTAGACGGTCTTTGTATTCATCTGGCAACTTAGCTTGAACTAGCTTAACGTACTTTAAGTTCTTTGGAAAACCGGGCTTTTTTGCGGATTCAATATAGCTACCCGCATTATAGCTAGCGGTCAAAACAACCCAATCATTTTCTCCATACCTATCTTGTTCATACTTAAGATAAAGAGCGGCATATTTTGTAGACACCACGGCATTTCTCAATTCAATCGCATCGCCCTTGAATCCTAGCATCCTAGCTGTATTTTCCTTAACTTGACACACGCCGTAGCTTGGAGATCCATTGTCATACAGCGCATAGTCTAAGGTGAAATCACGACTTTCGTGGGCACAAATAGCATAGAGAAGGACAGCACTGACTTTAGCTGCTTTTGCGGCAGAAGTTATAATAGATAAATAAGTCATTCTTATATTCTCCTGCTATCAGTCTAACAAGGAATATTCGAAAAGTCAAGCTATTTATTCTTCAGTTGATTTCTTAATGATCCCACGAACGGATTTGGAGTCATATTTTTGGCTCTTGGTACGATTTTTGCAACCAAAATCTGAGCATTTTCTAAAGTACCAAGGATCTCCTATTTTCGTATAAACGATGATTTCTAGATAGCCTTCAGTACATTCTCGGCATTTCCACTCTTTCTTCAATGATTCCAATAGATCCTGAGTGGTAGGAAGTCCAAGATTTCGTTCATGATCTTCTACAGCTTCCTTAACATTTTCATAACGATTTAGATCTGCCCTAGCTAAAAGCTTCCGGAGCCTACTATTTTCGCGTTTAAGTCCTTGATTTTCTTTAACAAGCTCTTGTTCTTTGGTCAAACCATGACGATTCGTTCTAGACTTACCCAAAATGATGTCCCTCATGCCTATATACTATCATAGGTAAAGATTCCGTGTCAAGTTATTAAGATAAATAGGGTTAAATGATATAAGAAAAGGTAGGAATCTTTACTTTAAGGTCCATTCCAGAGGGTAGTACATGTCCATCCAACGCCGAGTTAATTGGCTCTCCCAAATGAGAGTAGATACGCCCGATATGAGGGCGATAGAATCTGCTGTAAGTGCTGATTTTGATGCATCTTTTGAGGCCTTTGTTACTGGTGCGGGCAATCCGTATATTATTAACGGATTCACCCTCAACATGGCCTCCAATCCAATTGGTGGCGCCGCTTCTAATCTCCAGGTTATAGTGTCTAATGGCGCCTTAATGCATACCACGGCTTCCCAATCGGGTACTATTTACCTGGTTCCTGCTGGAACCCCTAATGTGACCCTGAATGCTGCCACGGTCTCTAACGTTTCTGGTGCTTTCGTACCAGGAACCAATAACTATGTCGGTATAGATTATTACAGATTTCAAGATCCTACCACAGACGTTCAACGCGAACTTTGGGATCCTTCTACGAATCAAGAAGACTCCACCATTGCTCCAGCTTCAATCGTAATGAATTATGAATTCGTTATTAGCTCCACAACTTGGGCTTCAAATATATTGCATCTAGCAGTAGTTCTAACCGATTCTGGAAACAATGTAGTTTCTATTACCGATTCTAGGCCGCTGTTGTTTCGTTTGGGTACCGGTGGATCAAGTCCTAATCCATATTATGTGTACCCGTGGTCAGAGGGCACGACCGAGAATCCTCCCACCACTTTTACTAACTCTTCAAACCCGTTCTACGGTGGTGATAAGGCTATTACCGATCTTAAGGATTGGATTGATGCTGTAGAGACCGAATTGCTTTATATTGGCGGTGGTCCTTATTGGTATTCTGCTATCGGCGTAGGTCCTAGCGGCTCCATCGCTCAACTAAGAGAAGACGCAGTCAACACCATCCTCACTAGTAACGGCAACATCAGTCATGGTGTTATTCCAGACACTACTCCTATTTTAACGACTACTGGTAATGTTACATTAGGTAGCAATCAAATTACTTCATTGGCTTCTACCGTAGGAATTGCAAGCGGTCAATATATTAGCGGCGAAGCCTTTACTGGTGGAACTACTGTCTTGTCAGTTACTGGTTCTACGGTTACGATGAGCAATGAGTCTCAAGATAATACGTACTATACTTTTACTGTCTCGTCAGCAAATGCTACAGCAGGTGCAATTTATACCAATAACGGATTTAATTTCACGGTTCAAAACACTATTGTTACTGGAGCAACTCTTTTAGCTATAGGAACTGGAGCCCCTCTATCTTCTGGAACACTCGCACTATCTAGTGGTACCGGTGATTCTACAATAGCTTTTTCTCCTGTCTCTAGCAGCACTACGGTTTCATTTATTAATCCGGTTGCCACCCAACCAGGTCAAATTAATTGGTCTAATGTATTAAATTTTAAAGTGATTGGCTCAAATATTGATTATCAAATCGCGGCTAATCCAACGGGTAGTTCGGTAACTCTTTCAGATGGTCAAGTAGCTTATATTACTTTGACTCGTGATGCTGCTATTACCCCAGATCTTATTTGGACTAATAGTAGCGCTATTGTTTCTTCAGTTGGCAGCGTTACTTGGACTACGGGACTTGAAGCTGGCGACTGGATTAAACTATCAAGTGGGACTCACGCTGGATATTATGAAATTCAGACAGTTAATTCTACGTCTCAAGTAACATTAACCGGTGCATTTAGCGGCACTTCTACCGGTGCTGGCGGCGCCCCTTCCCAATATTCATTTGGTGAATATACCTTACCGGGCGTAGGAGCAAGTGCAAGACAAATTCATATTGTAGCTCGTGGTGCTGTACCCATCAATCCAAATACCTCGTGGTTGCTAGCAAGAAACGATGATGGTGGATCACTCCCAAGAGTGTATGTTCGTTGGCTTGGATTAGATTTGTCTTATGGTGTTTCTGAAAATGTTTCAGGACCTCAAATTCAAAACGTCTTATCTTATATCGGTAGCCCAACTGATTCTTCCACTACTCCAGAATACGTTTCTACATATAATATCTATCAAGGTACTAGTCAAGCAGTATTGCCACAAATTAGTACCACCACTACCACAGCCGGTTCTACAATAACTCCCTCACATTATTTCTTGGCCAGTTCTTCTGCAGATGCACGAAATTATGTAGTTTGGTTTAAAGTAAATGGTTCTGGTTCATTGCCTTTAGTTGCAAATACTAACGATGCTATAGAAGTAGATGTTTTAACTAGCGATACAGCAGCTCAAGTAGCTACTAAGTTAGCCGCTGCTTTGAATAATAATCTTCCTTTTGCCGATTTTGCTGCTAGTGCTACCGGAGATGTAGTTACAATAACAAATAATTCGTCCGGTGTTTCAAATGGTATATCAAATGGTACCACTCCATTTACATTTGCAACTACCCAAGCAGGAACTGGCCAAGGTAACTTCATAGTTAACGATGGAGATAATTTAACTTTAGCCATCAAAAAGCTGGATTTATCTCTTGGTAATCTAGAAGCCAGTTTAGATTCACCAACTTATGATGAAACTATAGAAATTGTTGCTTCTGGAGCTACCCCTCCTTCTTCTTTAAATGGTCCAGTTGCTAATAGTACGATTATTACCTTACCTCTTAATTCTAGAGAAAGCGATGTTGTTTCTTATTATACGGTAGGCAAAGGAACTCTACAAGTATTTTTAAATGGCCAGTTTTTAGACGTTGAGAGTGGCGCATATTCTGAAGTTGGAGTTGCTGGAACTCCTTCTAATCAAATTGAAATTCTAACATTGCCAGGCGGCGGCTTAGTCGTTGGCGATGAACTAGAACTCAGATTTGGCGGCGGCGGCGGCGGTGGCGGTGGTGGCGGAGAAGGCCCTCCAGGTCCAACCGGTCCAGCAGGCCCAACTGGAGCTACTGGCGCAGATGCTCTAAATGGCCCAATCAATATTTCTACTAAAACTAGTTCCTACACTGTATTAGGCACAGATGGGTTCTTGTTGGCAGACTGTACTGCTGGCAATATCGTTTTTACCTTGCCAACGGCTGTAAGTTCTAATAGTAGAGTGTTTTATTTTAAGAAAACAGATTCCACCACCAATAGCATGATTATTATGGGCGCTGGATCCGATTTAATTGATGGTTTTAATACTCTTACTACCAATGTTCAATATGAATCGTTTTCTTTAGTCTCAAACGGTTCCTCCTGGTTTATATTCTAATGGAGTCAAAAAATGAGCTATAACCCAATTTTTACAGGAAGGCAGTCTACGGGATCAAGCGTATCCCTTATAACTAATTATTATAATAACACTGGTTTAGCTATTCCTCAAGGTGCCCCTTGCTCTACCCAAAATGATGGATCCATAGGTTTAACCGACGTTACCTCTCAGGCATCGGTTCAAGCTTTTGTAGGCTATGCTAATGTTAGAATACCCACAGCCACTCTAGGACCTATAATTTCTACCGGTAGGCTAGAAAATTTGAGCGGGTACTCTTTTTCCATTGGAGATGCAATCTATATGAGTGTTGGTGGTTCCTTACAGAACATTAAACCCGTGGATATTAATGGGAATCCTGTAGCCCCTTTTACCTCCGGAGACAGTATGGTTTTTTGTGGAGTGATCGTTAAAGGGGAAAATAATCCATTAAATCAAGATCTACAGATATTCACACAGAACTTCGGAATATTATAATCTTTTAATTTCAGGTATTTACAAGATATAACAATAGAGAAAAACAATCTTTAATTTAAATAAACTAAGGACAAAATTAACGTATCGGATTGGCCGATAATTAATAACCGACGTATCAAAAACGTAAAAAGGAAATAATATGAATTATTCAAAACTATTAAGTTTAATCAACGGCGTACCTAGAACCGTTGATTTCTCCAGCGCTTCCAATACCCTACTCCTTAATGGCGGGTTGGACCTATCGGGGAATTTAGAAATTAATGGTGCAACGTCTGGTTACGTCATTTTAAATGCGTCAGCCACTACGAGCACTTATACCTTAACTTTACCACCTGCTCAGGCTGCTTCTTCCGGCTATGTTCTTACCAATGACGGAACTGGCGTATTAAGTTGGACTAATCCTTCATCTGGTTCAGTTACCAGCGTTGGCTTAACCCTTCCTTCTAGCGTATTCAATGTTACGGTCTCCCCAATTACCTCTTCGGGTAATTTGACGGCTGTATTCCAGACCCAAGCGGCTAATAGCATCTTTGCTGGCCCAGGTTCAGGATCTGCCGCAGCTCCTACCTTTAGAGCAATGGTTGCTGCTGATCTTCCTTCGACCATTACGTCGAATACCAGCGGAACCGCTGCTAACATTACGGCTACTAGCAACTCTACGTTGACTACGTTGTCATCTTTGAGTTTACCAGCCACTCAGTTGACTGGAACTCTCCAAGCCTCGCAATTCCCGGCTCTTACCGGCGATGTTACAACTAGCGCCGGTAGCCTTGCTACTAGCTTAGTTGCTACAAGCAATGCAACGTTGGCCACCCTATCTGCTCTGACTACCGCCTCTAGCTTGTCTAGTGTTGGTACGATCACGTCAGGTACTTGGAATGGCACTACAGTTGCCATCGCTCATGGTGGTACTGGTCAAACGACCGCAGCTGCTGCATTTAATGCTCTTGCTCCAGCCTCCTCTACTGGTGGTTTGATCTATGCAAGCGCATCAAATACCTATTCTAACCTTGCTGTTGGTACGACTGGTCAAGTATTGACCGTATCTGGTGGGCTGCCAGTTTGGGCGACTCCTTCGATTACGCCTAGTTCAATTGCGTTAACTCAGAACCACATCTTGGTTGGTAATGCTTCCAATCTTGCAGCTGACGTTGCAATGTCTGGTGAAGCATCGATCGTTGCATCTGGAGCTATTACTCTAAGCAATGCTGCGGTTATTGCTAAAGTATTGACCGGCTTCTCCGCTGCTCCTGGTACTGTCACCTCTGCGGACAGCATCCTTTCAGCTATTGAGAAATTGGCTGGTAATGACGGTCTCTATCTACCACTTGCTGGTGGAACGATGTCCGGCAATATCGCTATGGGGTCCAATAACATCACTGGTTTGAGTGATGGTACCTATACTGGTTCCGCTCTTAATACCGGGATGCTTGGCCAAAATAATGGCGTTGCCTCCCTAGATTCTTCTGGTAAGGTTCCATATAGTCAATTGCCTAGCGCATTGATGACCTATAAAGGCGCATGGAATCCGACAGATGCCGTTAATACCCTAACTGCTCTTGATCCAACGCCTCTTAATGGTGATGTATACAGAGCTTCTGCAGACGGCATTGCTGTTGCTGGCAATGGTGCAGTTACCGGCGAACAGTTCTATGCTGGCGACTTTGCCATCTATAATGGCACAGCATGGCAGCGTTCTCCTCTTGCTGATGGCGTTGTTTCTGTTAATGGTGCAACTGGTGCTGTTACTGTCAATGCAATCAATCAGTTAACTGGTGATGTTACAACTTCAGCTGCTTCTGGATCACAATCTGAAGCTACTACGGTTGCTAAGATCCAAGGAACGACTGTTAGTGGAACGACCGGTACTGGAAACGTTGTATTCAGCGCTTCGCCTACCTTCACTGGTACGATCACTGCTGCTGCAGCCAACTTCTCTGGTTCGATTTCTGCTTCAAACTTCTCTGGGAGTTCGAGTGGAACTAACACTGGCGATGTAACCATTGGAACTGCTAATGGTTTAAGCCTATCTGGCCAAGCCCTTAGCCTACAACTCGCAAGTTCTTCTCAGAATGGCGCCTTAAGCTCTACTGACTGGACTACGTTCAATAACAAACAAAACGCCCTTTCTTTTGGTAACTTAACCGATGCTGGCACTGACGGCATCACGGTTACTGGTGGAACTGGTGCAGTTATTGGATCTGGAACATCAATTGCTCAACAGAAAGCCGATGCTACCCATAACGGTTATTTATCGTCAACTGATTGGTCAACCTTCAATAGCAAGTTAACTTCTACGTTGGCTTCAGCTGATATCTTCGTTGGTAATGCTTCAAACGTTGCAACTGCTGTTGCGATGTCTGGCGATGTTACGATCGATAATACTGGCGCTACTACGATTGGTGCTGCTAAGGTCACTCTCAGCAAGATGGCATCTAACTCGGTAGACGAAAACAAGATCGTCTCCACTTCGTTCTCTACGACCGGTGCTGTTACCGGTGGTAGTGGTACGAAAATTGCTGTTCAAGTCGATGGCTCTACGATCGATATCAATGGTAGTAATCAACTTGAAGTCAAAGCAGCTGGCGTATCAGCCACTCAATTGGCGACTGGTGCATTTGACCAAGTAACCATCTTGGGCGGTGCTGGGACTCCTGCTTATATCGCAAGCGCTCCTGCGAACATCCAGATGTTCACGGCTGGTCAGACCTTTGCTGCTAACACCAGTTATGCAGTTAGAATGATGATTCCTTCTGATGCCGGTTATGTTGCAGGCCGCGTAATTGCTGCAGATCAAGATACGTCTGTCCATGACCTATTCTGGGTTATTGGCATTGCGTTCTCTGCCGCTGGCGTTTCTGCTGGTAGCCCGATTGCTGTACAGTCTCTCGGATCCTATACTCTTGGATCTGGAGATGCAGCCTTCAGTTCCGGGGATGTTGGGAAGCCAGCGTGGTTAACGGCTGCTGGTGATTTCAGCGCAACCGTTCCTTCTACCTCCGGTTATGCTAACTTCAAAGTTGGCATGATTGAGTCTACTTCTAGCATCTTCATCAACGGCCAAATGATGGGCGTTGCTTAATAATTAAATAGTTGAGGGCCGCATCAATTTGGTGCGGCCCCATTCTATTATTAGACTTATGATATAATCTATCTGTGGAGTGAAAAATGTCTGTTTACACAAAAATTCTAAGTCTTATTGAAGGCGTCCCCAGAACAATAGATTTTTCAGTAAGTGGTAATACCCTAGGCGTATCTGCCTTACAAATTGATGGTTCTGCAGCTGGAAGTATTACTCTTCATACTGCAGCCACTACAACTCCATACTCTATCTACTTTCCTTCTACTCAAGGTGGAGCACTATCCTTTCTACAAAATGATGGATCGGGCAATTTAGCTTGGTCTACTGTTAATTCCTGTCCTGCTATTTCCAATGTTTTTACTGCTGGCGAAAATTTCGCCGCAAACACTTCCTTTATTGTTCGTTGGGGCATGAATGCTCTTAGCGAAAGTACGGATGAAATTTACAAAGCAGACTATAGTACTGTTTCCTATGATGAATTCTGGGGAATTGGTATCGCTCTTTCTCCTGTTACCGTGCTTGCGGGACAAAACATTACCGTTTATTCTTTCGGTGGTTATACACTAGGATCTTCTGATACCCCTTTTAGTACGGGTCAAATTGGTAATCCAGTATGGCTAACTTCTGGTGGCGCTTTCAGTACGACTGCTCCTACTGGTGGTAGTGAAGCCGACATGAAAATTGGTATTGTGATGAGCACGACCCAAATTTGGGTTGACGGCCAAATGATGGGCGTTGGCGGCGCTTCTAGCGGCGGCGGACCTGTCCCACTTGGGGTTATTGACGGTGGTACTGGTCTTAGCACTTTAACCCCTTACGCTTTAATGGCTGGTGGAACTACTTCTACTGGCGAAATGCAACAAATTTCAGGTCTTGGAACTGCAGGGTATGTTCTCACGTCCAATGGTGCTAGTGCTTTGCCTACTTGGCAGGTTGCCGGTGCTGGTAGCGGAACTGTAACTTCAGTTTCCGTAGTTTCTGCCAATGGTTTTGCTGGTACGGTTGCAACTGCTACCACTACTCCAGCGATTACCCTAACCACTTCAATCACTGGTCTTCTTAAGGGTAATGGAACTGCCATTAGCGCTGCCAGTGCAGGCACAGATTATGTAATTCCTTCTGGAAGTATCACTGGCACCGCTGCCAATATTACTGCTACTACCAACTCTACTTTAACTACACTGTCATCACTTTCTCTTCCATACTCGCAACTTAGCGGCACTGTTCCTACTTGGAACCAAAATACTACGGGAACAGCTGCTAACATTACGGCTACTAGCAACTCTACGTTGACTACGTTGTCATCTTTATCTCTGCCTGGTTCACAAGTTTCAGGCAATATTTCTGGAAATGCAGCAAATGTTACTGGAACTGTTGCTATCGCCAATGGTGGCACTGGTCAAACTACACAACAAGCTGCTATAAACGCTCTAACAGGCACGCAATCCGCAGGTGAATACCTCCGCTCTGATGGGACAAACGCTACACTTAGCGCTATTCAGGCTGGCGATGTACCTACCCTTAATCAAAATACTACTGGCACAGCTGCGAACATTACAGCTACTAGCAATGCCACACTCACTACCCTATCTGCTCTGACTACCGCCTCTAGCTTGTCTAGCATTGGGACTATTACCAGCGGTATTTGGCAGGGCGGAACCATTGGTGTTGCTCATAGCGGTACCGGTGCTACTACTGCTCAAGGAGCTTTTGATAATCTATCTCCTTTAACAACTGCTGGAGACATGCTCTATTATAATGGCACACACAACGTAAGACTTGCTATCGGTAGCACCGGTCAAGTACTAGAGGTTGTGGGTGGCGAACCAGCTTGGGCTACCGCACCTGCTACTGGCGTAACTTCTGTTGCGCTATCAGATGGAAGTTCTACTCCAATTTATAGTATTTCTGGGTCACCTGTAACTAGCAGTGGAACTCTTACATTTTCTCTTGAAACACAGTCTGCGAATAAAGTATTTGCTGGCCCAACTACTGGTTCTGCTGCACAACCTACCTTTAGAAGCTTGGTTTCAGCTGATATTCCAAGTTTGTCATCCATTTATCTTCCATTAGCTGGTGGCACCATGTCTGGCGCCATCAACATGGGATCAAATCAAATTAATGCATTGGCAACACCAACTTTAAGTACCGATGCCGCTACAAAAGGATATGTTGATGCCGCCATCAATGGCTTGACCTGGAAGGGTCCTGCTCAAGCATATGCTGCCAGCAATGTTGCTTTAACTGGTGGAGCGACTCTAACTGTCGATGGATACTCTGTACAGAATGGCGATTTAGTAATTCTTGGTAATCAGACGACAGCCTCACAAAATGGAGAGTATGTTGCAAGCGGTATTGGAAGTTCTTATACACTAACATCGAATGGATTGCCAAATGCTATTGGCGATGCATGGTTAATTACCAATGGCACTATATATAAAGATAGTTCATTTGTAGCCAATGCAGCCGTTCCATCAGCAACATTTACAGAATTTGCTGGTCCTACCGCATATACATTTAATTCACCACTTTCTTTGACTGGAAGTACGGTAAGTATTTCTCAAGCAAATACCTCCACTAATGGCTATTTGAGTTCAACGGATTGGAATACTTTTAACGGCAAGCAAGCATCTGGCAACTATATTACTGCCCTAACCGGAGACGTAACGGCCTCTGGTCCAGGATCAGCATCTGCTTCTTTGACAGCCACGACCAATAGCACCCTAACTACTCTTTCTGGTCTTACGACTGCTTCTAGCCTCACTACCGTAGGTTCTATTACCTCTGGTGCATGGGCTGGAACAGCTATAGCCATTGCTCATGGCGGTACTGGCCAAAATAATGCTTCTTCTGCATTTAATGCTCTAAATCCAATGACCACTACTGGCGATACAATCTATGAATCCGCAACTGGCGTTGCTTCTAGATTGGCTATTGGCTCTACTGGCAATGTACTAACAGTTTCAGGAGGCGTACCAGTATGGGCAGCACCTGCTACTAGCGGAACAGTGACTTCTGTAGCTCTTAGCGTTCCAGCAACCAGCATTTTTGGTGTTACTGGTTCTCCAGTTACTTCTTCTGGGACTCTTGGACTAACCACTACCGGAACTAGCGGTGGTATTCCATATTTTAGCTCTACTTCAGCACTATCTAGCAGCGCTCTACTTACTGCCAGCCAACTAATTATTGGTGGTGGTGCCGGAACTGCTCCTTCTACGCTAGCTGCCGGATCTCAGTACCAAGTTCTAGTAATGGGCGCTACCACTCCTGGGTACGGACAAGTAAATCTTGCTCAAAACGCCGCTATTACTGGTATTCTCCCAGTTGGTAACGGTGGTACGGGATCGAATACTCTTACCGCCCATGCGGTATTAGTGGGTGAAGGCGGAAGTATCGCTGAAGTTGGTCCAGGTACTGTTAGCTATCCTCTAGTTAGTAATGGATTAAGTAGCGATCCTAGTTTCCAAATTCTTCCAGTGGCTGGTGGTGGTACTGGTAGCGCTACTGTAGTAACTATCCCAGCTGCCTCGGCTTGGGCTGGATGGGATGCTAATAAAAATCTATCAGCAAATAATCATATTGAGGGATACACAACGACTGTAACTGCAGCCGGAACCACAACTCTAGTAGTTGGATCCACATATGAACAATATTTTACTGGTACCAGTACACAAACTGTTGTACTTCCTGTTACCAGTACTCTAGTATTGGGTCAACAATTCCTTATTCAGAATAGATCCACTGGAACAGTAACCGTACAATCGTCAGGTGCAAATACCATTAAAGCCATGGAAGCCAATACACAGTTATTGGTAACCGTTATATCTACAAGTTTAACTACGGCAGCCGCTTGGGATTACGCATATTCAGTTGTTCAAGGCGCATTGCCTGTTGATGATGGCGGTACCGGACTTTCTTCTACAACAGCCTATGCAGTTTTGACTGGCGGAACTACCTCTACTGGCGCATTGCAGCAAGTTTCTGGTGTAGGTACTTCAGGCCAAGTTCTCACCTCTAATGGCGCTAGCGCGTTACCTACTTGGCAGGCTGCTGGCGGATCTTCATTGATTTATTATGCCGGAAAAGTAACCATTGGTTCTGCTGCTACTAGCATTTCTATTACATATAGCACTGCTTTTGCTAATACTAGCTATGCACTTACCGGAACTATGTTTAATACTACGGACACCAATCCAGAATTTCAGCCTATTGTGATTACCGCGCAATCTACAACTGGCGCTACGTTTACATGGAATTTCCCAACAGCAACTGCTAATTATGCAATTATGTGGCATGCAATCACTAATAACTAATGATATAAGAGATATATGAGTATTGATTATAGACCATTAGACGATAGGCAGGTAGTTAATCGCGCAATTCTACAAGAGCTATTCCCTTGGGTAGGTTCTCAAACTCTTGACGTATTAATGGCCTCTATTAACTCAGATCTTACCCCTCCTTTTCAAATTGATGCTACTTCAACTCCATCTCTTACAATCGATATCGGACCTAGTGTAGTACCTAATTCTGTATCTGGTCGCAATAAATCAACCTCTTTTCTTGGAACGGCTCTTCCTATATTTTCTGGTGGGACCGTAACCTTCCCTTCTACCTCTGGAGGCAATATAACTACCTCTACAGGTGGGTCTTTCCCTCTCACATTGCCTTCAGGAGACTACGTACAGGTACTATTAGCCATAGATGAGTCTAATGACCTAAATGTCACTGTAGGAACCCCTAATGCGGTTTTAGCCAATGCCTTAGTACCACAGCCACATGCAGCAACTCAGCCTTTTGGATATGTTACCTTGCAAAATATTGGTGGAGTTATCCAAAATATTACTCAGCAAAATATTTATCAATTCGAAGGCTCAGGTGGTGGCGGCGGATCTGGTGGAGGGGTAGCACAAGAAGTAGCCCTTACTATTGGCACTACCAGCGTTACAGTAACATTTCCTACGCCACAAAGTAGTGCTAACTATGTGATATTAGGGCAATTAGTCAATACTATTGATCCAGATCCAGAATTTCAACCTATTACTATTACAAATAAAACGACTACTGGTTGCACCCTTACTTGGAATATGCCTCTTGATTCTTCTAATTATTCGCTCGATTACATGATTGGACCCGGTGTTTCTGGTGAAATGGTTGGAGAAAGTCTTCTTAATATGGGAGATACTTCTGCTACGGTTACCTTTCCTATCGCATTTTCTAGCAGTTTATATGTAGTTTTGGCAGAGTTAGTCAATACAGTTGATAGCTTACCTATGTTTCAACCAATTTCTATAACCGCAAAAACAAATGGCACATTTACCGCTACATGGAATATGCCTTTAGAAACAAGTAATTATAGATTAGCCTGGTCTGTGGCGGCATACCAGTAATCTTTATGATATAGGTTAAGTAAGAATGGTTATTTATAAGGCAACTAACATTATTAATGGAAAGGAATACGTGGGCCAAACCATAAGAGGTTTTTCTGAACGTATTAAGGAACATAAGTATTGTGCCTCTAAAAGAACACGTAATTTGCCATTGTATAATGCCATAAATAAATATGGATTTGAGAATTTTGAATTTGCTGTGATTGATTCTGCTTCTTCTATAGAAGAACTTAACAAAAAAGAAGAGCAATATATTAGAGAACTTAACAGTCTATGGCCAAATGGCTACAATATGATGACAGGTGGGCATAATAGCGTTCTCAATGAATTTTCTAAGAAGAAAATGTCAGATGCCAAAAAAGGTAAACCCATGCCAGAAAAATGTAGGGAAATGGGAATATTGGCCAATAAGGGTATCAAACGTTCTGAAGAAACTAGAAAAAAGATGTCTGAAGCCCAAATAGGAGAAAAGAACCATAGATTTGGTAAACCTTCTTTCAATAGAGGCAAAACTTTTTCTCAAGAAACTTGCAAGAAAATATCTGAATCTAAAAAAGGTAAGGGCTTAAATAACAATAATGCAAGTAAAAAAGTTATTTGTCTTGATAATGGCATAATCTATGATTCTGCAGTACACGCAGCTAAAGAGCTTTCTATTAGCAAATCTGGAGTTGCTCAGGTTGCTAGCGGTATATATAAACAAATGAAGGGTTTCAGATTTAAGTATCTGTAATTAAAGGGGTTTTATGGGTTGCTTTCAATTTGGCATGCAAATTTCTCAAGTGGCGGTTACTGCAACTGCAGCAACAACCACAACATTAATAAATACTAGTAAGACTATCCAGATCTTTACTGGCTCTACTACCCAGACGGTGGTTTTACCTAACGCCACTACAATGGTTATTGGGCAACAATTTGAAATTTTTAATCAATCTACCGGCATTATCGCACTAGAATTCAATGGTGGCGCAGCTTTTACCGACGCATCTGGCCATAACTATGCTAACCTTGCCTCCCTTACTTCTATTACTGTAGTCCTTCAAACAAACGGAACTTCTGCTGGTACGTGGGCAGTTCTATCAGCTGCTGGAACTGGTACAGGCGCTCCTGGCCCTACCGTTCAAAAATTCCTTTCTGGTTCTGGAACTTATACTGCTCCTGCAAACGTCGCATTTATTCAAGTTGAAATGGTTGGCGGCGGTGGCGGCGGCGGTGGCTCCGGAGTTAATGGCGGTAGTGCTGGCGGAAACGGCGGAAACTCTACATTTGGTACTTCACTATTAGTTGCTAATGGTGGTAATGGGGCAACTGGGGCTCCTGGACTTCAAACTGCTGGTGGAGCTGGCGGCACCGCTTCTCTCGGATCGGGACCAACAGGAATAGCTCTCACTGGAGGAACTGGTAATGGCGGGGCATATACTGGCGCTGCAAGTAGCCCATATGTACTAGGTGGTGGCGGCGGAAGCAATCCATTTGGTGGCGCTGGCGGCGGCGGATCTAATTCTGAACCTGGATACGCAGCTGCTTCAAATACAGGCGCAGGCGGTGGTGGTGGTGGTTTAGGATCAATAACTTCAGCTACCAGTGGTGCTGGTGGTGGAGCTAGCGGTTACGTAAAAGCCATTATTACAAATCCTTTGGCTACTTATGCTTATGCTGTAGGGGCTGCAGGAACTGCAGGTTCTGCAGGCACGTCAGGACTTGCCGGGGGCGCTGGTGGTTCAGGTGCTATCATCGTTACAGAATACTATTACAACGGTCAAGGTGCAGCTGCCGGTAATGGTGGGGCATATACTCCAACTATTACGACCCTTACTTCAGGCAGTGGAACATTTACTACTCCTGCAAACGCAAGCTATATTACCGTACAGATGGTCGGTGGCGGTGGTGGAGGCGGCGGCGGCGGGTTAACATCCGGATATGGTAGTGCTGGTGGTGCTGGTGGTAACACAACTTTCGGAACTTCACTATTAGTTGCTAATGGTGGCGGTGGTGGACCCTCTACTGGTTCATCCACAAGCCCAGCTTCAGGAGGCACTGCATCTCTAGGCTCAGGCCCTACCGGTATCGCACTCACGGGCTCTACGGGCAGCGGAGCCTCCGGTAACGCCAATCAAAATGGGTACGGAGGAGTCGGCGGCTCATCACCTTTTGGTGGTGCTGGCGGCGGCGGATATGGTGCAACTGGCAGTAGTGCCGTAGCAAATACTGGTTCGGGTGGTGGTGGCGGCGGCTCGGAAAACGCGAGCAATGCTTTTCCAGGATATGGTGGCGCAGCTGGCGGTTATGTCTACGCAACCATTATAGGCCCTGCGTCTACCTATAGCTATGCTGTTGGAGCTGGTGGAACTGCAGGAATTAATGGTACTGGTGGTGGCAACGGTGGTGCCGGTGGTTCAGGCGCTATCATTATTACGACCTATTACAATAACGGTGCGGTTGGGACCGCAACAAACGTAACCGGTGTTGTGGCTGTAGCGAATGGCGGAACGGGACTTAGCGCACCTATTGTAGCATCTTACTACGTTTCTCCATCTACTTTAACGCCTGGCTCAAATGCTCAGATGAATTTCGATACTAAATTAATTGATACTGCTAATGCGGTTACTACTGGAACATCATGGAAATTTACTGCTCCAAGTACCGGTGTCTATTTTGTGGGATTTAATGCCTCTTGGGATACCACTAATGCGGGTGGCTCGTTTAATCTATACAAAAATGGAACTCAAACTTTCAGCATCGGTGGTGTGTATGGTAACGCGGGCGCAGAAGATTACAACGTATCTGGAAACTTGCTTATTTCTCTAAATTCTGGAGACTACGTCGATTTACGTCCGGCAAATGCCGCAGTTTTCAATGGCGGCACTACACCTATATATACCTATGTCAATATTTACTATGTAGCTTCATAGATTAATATTTGATTAAAACAATTAAGATCCGAATCATTAATTTGGTTCGGATCTTTTTTCTTTTAGTTCGTTGTCTAGCTCTTCTACAACTTGTTCTAATTCCATAATTCGCTTTTTAAGTTTTGGAACTTCTTCGTTATAAGACTGCATCCAAACTTTGGCCATAGACTCGAAGTCTTCTAAATCCGATTGAGTTTGATTAAGCTCTTCTTTAAGTCGTTCATTTTCTTTTTGCAAATCTCTGATTAGCTGTTCAGGAGTAATCATAGAAATATCTCTTTTATGTATACCAAGAAAGCAAATCCAAGACCGTTTAAAGCGATGAAGTAAACTACTGTTACAATAAAATCGTCAATCATTTTAAGACCGCTTTAACTGCCGCCCTAGTGATCTCCCTGGTCTGGCCTAAACTTAATCTGGCCCAATCATCGGTTTCTCCCCATGAAGATCCTGACTGCCATTTGATATTGGCTTTCTCTAAAGCTTTTCTTTCTAATTTACCCAATTCTAATATAGCGAACATACCATTAACAGGAACAAAACCCTGTCCAAATTTTGTCAAAAGTTTTTGAATTTCTTCCCTGTTGTCGTCTAGATAACTTCGAGATTTGGATTCAAACAGATAGAAATCTAATTCTGAAATAACTTGTTCGGCTATGGCCATAGAAGCCGAAGATAACCCTACATATGTGGCTGTTACATAATTGCCCAAACTGTCTGCCAATAGGTCTTCGTCAGTACTGACCCATCCCAATCTGAGTCCAGCCAATCCTAGGGTTTTGGAAAGACTCCCACAGGCGATCCCATATTTTGCTGGCACATGGCCACCCCTACTATAGGTACTTGATGCATATGCCATATCCCAGATATCTACATTATGAAAGGGATAGACTATACCCTCTGGATTACTTGGACTATCAGTTAAAATTATAAAGTTGTGTTCCTTACATCCGTTACTTTTATTACAAAGTTCTTCTTTTTTTGCTCGGTCAATCATGACCATATCGGTTAACCCAACAATAGTTGGGTATATAGGAAAGTATCTCTTATTGGTCACGACCCAATCGGTATGAATGGTTTTTAAAGCGTGCAAGGCTGCATTTAATGCGCCAGTAGCTCCACAAGTAATAAATAGGTGCTTTGGTCTATGTCCAGATTGCCTTAATTCCAAATCTTTTAGCCGCTCAATTAGGCTAGGAGCGCCATAATGATCTGGATATCCCATTTTATCTAGTTTAATTTTAGCAAACGAAAAGCTTTCCTTGTCTAGTGTTTCTACAAGAGCTTGTCTAACGCAAATGGGATCACCCCACCCCAATAAAAATTCTTGCTTCATTAAACACCCTTATCTTTTTTCTTAACTTTGTTTCCGAGTTCAATAATATTTCTTGGAAAATCTTCTTTACTCTTAATTAACTCTAACAGGTTAGTTTTATGGGATTCCGGCAACGTTTCAGCAAAACTATACAAATCCATTAGAACAAAGGAGAATAAATTGCATAAAACATCTCCCATGGGCGTCAAGTGTGCGTCGTGGCTTCTAGCTAGGTTCTTTACTCTAGCAGCTATTTTTTGATGCTTATCTTCTATATCTGACATTATTTGATGTCCTTTTTATACATTTCAAATAAGGATAGCTTTTTACGTTTTTGTGGAGTAATTCCTAGTGGAGCTAAAAGTTTTTCATATTTCAAGATAACTTCCCACGCTTGTTCTGAGGTCATCCCAATATCTTCATTGGCTTCAATTTCAAGATAGTGGGCATATTTGCCATCTTCGCCTTTAACGCTATAAAATACTATATCAGCGTCATCCCAAAAATATATATCACAACTTTTACAAATAGAAAAATTCTTTGTATAACCCAAACCTTCGCAAAAGGCATTAACTAACTCTGGTTTATTTAAATCAATCCTAAGATTAACTTCGGTTCTAACCCAATTATTACCTTCTTTATGCTTCTTCTTAAAAGTAAGTTCAGATCTATTTTCTTCGTCTCCATTTAATTTATTTTCAGATGGCATCCTGTATCTTAAAAATTCATCTTCGCCTTTAACATAATAAATATCAGTAGATTCTACATACATAAAGCGTTTAGGACCCAAACTTTTGGCTAGGTCCTTGAAAACCATGCGATCTATTCCGTCCGCATTATATTTGCATTCTACTTCAAGATATTCGCTCATACTTTGTATTTACTTTTAAGCTCTTTACGTTTTTTCTTTTTTTCGCTATGTGTTGGAAATTTACCCTTTTCGCAATAAACAACATATTGCCATAGATCGTATTCTTTTTCTTTATAAAGCCTATTTATATTAAATTGGCAATCAGTTTCTTTATATATGGTTTCCCACCAAGTCGATCCTTTTAGTTCCCAATTATATAGATTTTTACGATGTTTTTTATTGGCTTCTTCTGGTTCCAAAGCTTCATCTAGTTTTTCATCTAATTCTCTATTATTACCATGAATGTGTTCTAGTTGATGCCCTAGCTCATGAATTAAACAAAGCACGATATCTATTTTTGCAGTTTTAGGCTTTGTGTATACGGTTATTTCCGATCCATCTATATTCCACTCGGCAGCATCTAAATTAGGACCTTTAACTTGCTTGAACTTAACCATAGTGTTAAGCCCTTGGGCATATTTGATTAATCTGTTGATTTCATCATCACGTTTCATCATTTGCCTTTATTTGCCATAAAACTATATGCTTGAGATATAGTCTTTAAAAATTCTTTTTCTCTAAAATCATGCTCTTCTATAAAATATTGGTTCAAAACTTCTACCGCTTCATCCTCTGTAAGGCCGCTACTATACAAATCACAAGAAAGATTAAAAAAAGCCCTATTTCTACCGTTAGTAAAATCTATTCCATTCTTAAATTGAGCTGTGGCCCATAGACTTAGCTTCTCATAGTCAAAACCATTTGTCAAGTGTTTTTTATGTTCCTTTACTTTTGGTCTTAAATCTGGATAGCGATTAAGCCAAACCATGAAGTCTTCTAATTTAATCCTGGTTTTAAGCTCTATAAGCTCCTGTATATTACCGGTTTCAGCTCTAATAGCTCCAGGTAACCTTATGCTCCTAGAGGGATTGCCCAAAGCTTGGTCTGATAGGGCTACGATATTAAGCATCCATTTATATAGTATGCGGTATTCTTTTTCGCTTAGTGTATCTTCTTCTAATGATACTAAAGTATGAACTGATTTTGAACCGCTCCAGACCATACCAGAATATGGTAAACCTGTCTCTTTGATATATTGAATTTGAGCGTTTCTTTCGTAATTATCCATTTCAACCAAGAAATTTCTTAGTTTATAACAATTACTATCTTTTCTAAAACCTTTAGTAGGATTTAGGGCAGCAAAGATCAACTGATCTGATTTAACCTTTTTAATTTGCATGTTCTGACTGGAAGGTACTAAGGTTACTTCCCCAGAAAAAACCATGGGCAATGGTACTGCATGCATTGAAAATTTTGAATCTGAGACTATTACTGTGTCCTCGGGATCAAACATTAGGCTTAAGAAAGTTTTTAAATCTTCCATACCCATATCTTATCCCGAGGATTTATAAAAGTCAAGTTTAAACTGATGTTCCCGAGGCTTCTTCAACAGCTTGTTTTTGTAGTTCTTTTTTAAGATCTTCTTCTTCTTTTTCCTTAACTTTTCTAATGGCATCAAAATATAGTTGGCGCTCATATATAACTTTAAGCATAAATTCCTTAACAGATTCAGGCGTATACCGTTGCAAAGTATATTGGGGTACTTCTCCACCTTTAGCTCCAACATGCATTTTAGCAGTCTTGACGGTAGTTTCAGTACCATCCGATGTCAACCTGGTCGTATCTTCCACCACAAGTTCTGCTACCCCTTGTTCTACCATCTTACGCCATTTGCTCTTGCTACGAAAAACTGCCATACTCAAATTATTCAATTCTTGGATTTGTTCATGTGTCATACTTGCTCCTTTGTTTCTTTGTTTTCTATTCCGTGCTTACCAAGGCTATCTTTATACTCTCTATCTTCTTTCTTTTTTGCTACTTTAGCTTTAAATTCATCGCTATAAGGCACGAACTTACCATTTTCAAATCCCATATCATGGAATCTCCCTACTTTTTCGCCTCTATAACGACTTTTTCTAAGAACGAATCTAGAACGAGAAAGTTCTCTATCTGGTATTAGTTCAATACCAACTGTGCACGGATTAAGTATATCTTTTCGTCCGCACAGTCTTTCTTTAAAGTCCATATCATTGTTATCACCGTCTTTTGTTTGGGTTTTTAATTGCGAGGTTACAACGATTGGTGCTGGATAAGTATTTTTGTAAATATCCAAACACTCCATGGTTTTAAGCATTACTTGCCAATCAGATAGATTTGCCCTCTTACTATTGGTAACCTTTTGAATATAATCCAAAATCACCATATCATACCAGGTCTTTGTCTTGAATAAATTCTGAAAAATAGATTGGATACCCTCTAAACTAGTGGTTAGTCCGTGTCCGTCATCTTCTATGACAGTGATGCCAAGTCTGGCCCATCTACCGACGTATTCTACTAATTCATCCTTTTGCTCTTGGGTAAAATTATCAATATCATTAAAATTATAACCTCTAACTAAGCAAGTCAACCTATTATAAACACTATAAGGTGACTCTTCATTTGAGATTACAAGTACCGTTCTATTCTTTCCATCACTTGCTCTCTTTTGTCCAATAGTCTTGAGCATCAAATTGGCGGTTAATGTACTTTTCCCGCCATTGGTGCAGGAACCAACCAAGATAAGATTTCCTGGCCATGCACTAATTAGTTTAGTTAGCTTTGGATCTAGAAAAACCAAAGAATCGTTTAGGTTATTAAGGTAGTTTCTATTTTCTTCTTGGATCTTGAGAATCTTTTCTTCGTCTAAAATACCAACATTAGAATCGGTAATTCTTTTTAGATCCAATTCATTTTGTCTGATTTTTTCAAGTTCATTAGTATATTTGTGATCATCTACTATGAGTTTCTTTTCTCTAAGACTTTCTTTCTTTTTATCCAATTCTTTGTCTTTTTCTAAAGAAGCATTGAATTTTTCTAAAGCCTCAGAGATAGGTTTTGGGTTACTCATCTAATTTAACCCCAAGCTTCTCCATGAGTTCCGTATCCCAAATTGGTTCGGGTCCGTCTATCTCGTCAAACTCTTCATCAGTCATCTCTACTACTTTAGGGTCACTTTTAGTCTTAGGCTTTTCCGAAAAGTCTAAAGGAATCGCGCTAGAACTTATATCCAAAGGGATGCCATCTAAATTAAAAGGCTCCTCTACATTATCTTCTTCAGAATCTTCTTCACTATCTGGTGTCCTCAAAGCTCTAGTTTCTTCAGCTTTTTTAGCCATCCCATCAAGTTTATTAGACATTTCTTGGGTTAAAACATCTCTACGAATCTTGACAGTTCCATAGTAAACCAGCATCGCGGCTTCAAGGTCGTTTACAACCATTGAAATCCAACTTTTAAGTTTCTTTTTGTCCCTATGATTAGGGTTTACACAAGAGCGAACAATCTTTTCTTTTTTGGAACTATCAACACTTTCTTTAAGGAAGCCATGGTCTGCTAGATTGCCTAACAAAACTATAAAGGCCTCCCTACGTTCCCTTCCTTCAGAGGGTACGCGGTCATCATAATCTAAGGCCCAAGCCCTTACGATCTCTTCAAATGTTGGATGATCCATTTTTAATGCTCAATTCAGACTGTTTAACAGTATTTATAACTTTCTTAGGATTGCCTTCTTTAAACTCTGTGCCAAGAAATTTTCGTGCGATTCTTAATTCTTCTTTAAACTTAGGATTTTTATTGTTTTCTTTAATAAAATCTTCTACAATCTTAACTTTATCTTCATCTTCTAACACACTAAATTCTAACCATTTAGCTTCCCAGCTAGATTCTTGAGTGACTTCATAAATCTCTTCTGGATTCATGTTATGTAGATTATCATATGGGTCATAATTTTTGCAAGCAAAATCGGTAAGACTAAGCATTTTTTTTCTGATAGGAACACAAACGTACCATAGTTCATTGCAAAGGTATACAGGCCCTTCCTGCTTATCTTTCATACGCCTTTTAATAGTTTTAAAAACCGAAGCATCTACTGGATGGTACTCATATTTTTCGTGGTTTTCTAGCAAGTCCTCAATATCTTTGGGAGGTTGTTTTGTACCTTTAAATACAATAAACTCTTCTGGGCGCAATCCCTTAATATTTTTAGCCTTTTGACGACATACCCTAACCATGTCTTCAAGGCGTTGTTTAATGAAACAAGTAAAGTTAGCCTTATTCTTGTTTAGCAGGTCTTCTTTAGAACATCTAATGGAATTACGGTTTTTAAACAGTTTCTTGAAATCAGACAATTTTTTGGGATTACGTTCCAATGCGAATAAACCAAGATAACTGATTAGATGAACCTGAGCAGCATTGGTAACATCATCTAAATCAAGACCTACCAATAAAAATAGATTTTTATACGTATAGAACGTGTTTCTGGCAAACTTTTCTATAATAAAGTTATAGGGTTCCATTTCTTCCCTAGTAGGATTGTATTTGGCCCTACGAATATATTGGTGCCTTAAATAGCAACTTTCAAATTCTTCTTTGCAATTGATTCTTTTAACGCCCGCTGCAGGTCTTTCAACTTTTGGCATTTTTATGTCCTTGGTGTTTTATATCATTTATCGTCTAACTTACGGACTTCCTCCAGAATAGCGGCAGCCAATTTTGGATCATCTTTAATAGCATTGGCGCAATCGCCTTTTGAAGACCATTTCTTATCGTCGAAGAAATAATTACGGGTTCCTTCCTTTTTAATAACACCAGTAGTGGTGCCCAAGAAAAAAGTCTCTTCGTGTTGATTGATTAATCCATGGGTATAAGAAATGGTGAACACACCTGCACGACCTGCAGGACCAATAGATGAACCCTCAACTTTGGCATAAACTTTGTGGGCGTTGATTAAGTTGTTTCCCCTAGCATCCTTGATCTCATCTTCAAAGGTTTTACCTTCTAGATCTTTTTTGTCGTCAGCAGCATTAGCTCGTTTAACGCTAATGAAGTATTCAAAAGCATGTTTAACAGCAAAACTAGCTTGCATTTTGGTCTTTTCAGCATAAGGATTAGAGTCAATATTGGCACGAATTTGAGCTGTACCAATAAGCATGATCTTGTTCCTCTTACACCACGGTACAATGTTTTGCATTGCATTGCCGATAGTCAACGCGGAATCGCCAATAAGATGTTGTTCAATGCTTTCAGCAGCTTTTCTCTTAACTCCCAAAATACCGGTTACAGAGTCCAAAATAATCATTCTTAAAGGCATGCCATCTTGAACTTTTGCTTTAAGATTTTGATCTAAAAGCTCATCAAAGATCTCTACAGGGTCATTAGAGTCTATGATCAAAACACGATCTGGATCAACTCCAGGAAAGTTAATGGCCTGAAGTTGACCACGAAGCTCTGTGGATACGTAAACTGCAATACCTTCAGGATCTCGCTTATGCATCTCGGCAATCATAGAAAGACAAAGGAAGCTCTTACCAGATTTTGGTTCGCTAAAGAATAGGATACTACTATTCTTGGGGAATCCATTGGCCTTATTACCAGTTAGCCAGTTAAGATAGGGGGAAGGCGTGTAAAAGCAGTTCTCAGGTGCATAACTATCGTAATCAAAATCTACTGCTGAATCTAGTTTCTTCAAATCCGAAAGCCATTTATTAGCCATTTTTATTTCCTTTTCCACTGGTTACATATAGATTTTCATTGCTCAAACCAGAGCGACTAATCAAATACATTTTTTGTTTCATAAACGAAACTACATTTTCCAAAACCTTAATCTTGCCTTCGAAATTTGATTGGATAGCCAAAAGTTGATTTTTGCGGTCCAAGGCTGCGTTGTAAGCGGGATCTCTAATGAGAAAAGCGTTCCTAAGCTCCGCATTTCCTGCGGACTTTGGCTTATCTTTTAAAAACTCAGCATAGCTGCCTAAAATAATATCTGCCTTAGCCTCTTCTAAGGCTTTATCTGCCATATTAATCTGGTATCCAATATTACTCAAATGCGTCTTAAGCACGCGATATGACTCGTTATAGCAGTGACTAAGATCGGGATAGGTAGAAGGATTAACGGTTTTGGCTTCAATCAATCGAATTTCAGCTTCTCTAATAGCTCCCATTTCTAATCTTAGTTGTGGTGATTTTCCAAAGGGTGGAAGAACTATGGTTTGATCTTTTTGAAGTTCGTCGCTCATCTTAAGAGTCTAACCCATCTATTTTGATTTGTCAATCAAAAACTGTGACAAATCCATTCTTTTCTTAAATCTTATACTAAAACACAAAAAACTATAAAAAATATTATAATCCATATTAACATCAAAATCAGGGTCAGTATAACCAGCTTTATAGGGTTTTAAAGTCCAAGACAATGGGTGAATCTCAAAACTAATAGTTTTCAATCCTATTTGTAGATCTAAATAAATTCCAAGCATTTTAACCTCTATAAAAAAGGGCCGATATCATCATTGGCTACCGGGTCTGGTTTCCCTACCCGCTGGACGATTAAATATCGTTTACTTCCTGCCTACTCGGAAACCCTATATTTAACTAGAGAGACCCTGAATTGAGGCGTTCTAGGAACTCGTCATTTGACATCTCAGTGATACTTGCAGCGCTTGTTTTTGGCTTTACAGGAGCTACGCTTGGAGTTACAGGTGCAACCACAGCCGCAGCAACTGGAGCAACCACAGCCGCAGCAACTGGAGCAACCAAGGGCTTTACAGGAGCTACCGTAGAGGCTTTAGGCGCTGGTTCTTCAGCATCTGGAGCATCTTCTTCTGTTGCAGTTTGTTCGGCACTAGCATTCTTACCAAACAATGTATCCAAGTATGGTGTAATGCCGGTCATCAAATTTGAACTTTCTACGATCTTTTGTACTTGCTCAGCAGTTGGACGCCTAAAGATCTTATCCAAATCTGAACCTTCGGCTTCAAGTCGTCCCAAAAGAGCGTCATCAAGTGCATGAACAACATCGCGTTCAACACTTCCAATGCCCTGGACAATGATCTTTTCCTTCAAAACCTTAACACCAAAAGTAGTGTCGCGACCCATACCAGTACGAGTAAATACAAAGAAGCGACCGTCCTCAACGCTCAAAGGGTCATGGCCATCAGCGTTTAGAGCTTTAATTTCAGCTTCCAAAGCAAGTTTAGCCTTATGTCGAAGCTTAAGGACACCGATATTGCCTTGGGCATCAATTACGTTCATATAATGATTGTTATCTAGATTGTATAGCCCAGTTTGACCAACCAAAAAATTGAGTTTTTCGAGAGCCGCTGAATTACCTGATGCCTTGGCTTCGTCCAATTTAGCTTTAAGGCTTTGAATACGTTCTTTAGCGGCGTCTGGTACTTCAATCATACCCGTCTTACGGTTCTTAACTTCTGGGCTAATAAAAGGCTTAAACTTTTCATCAGTAGACTTATAGCCATAATGAACGCTATGAAATATGGACCAACGGCCTGAATCAGCCAATTCCTTAATAGGAGGCAAAATACGATAGGCTTGTTCTCCATCCTTCAATTTAAAATACCTACGTTGAATTTGTTGTTGACCACCAAAACGAGCTTTACCAATTTTTACTGACATATTATTTCTCTCTTTCTTTATTTTTGATATTCTTTCAATTTCATCTATCATCTAGTTTTACACAAGTTTCTTACATTTGTCAAGACATTTTCCACACTTTCTTTAGTCACTTCTTTAAGAGCAAAAGTTCCTTCCCTAGATTTAACGGCTTTAGCGCCCTTTCCAGCTGCAACCAAAAATGAACGGGAACCAATCCTATTAAAGGTGCTATTAAAATCCAAAGCCAAGTTTTCATCATCTGTAGCCAAAACGATTGGAGTAAGCTTTAGTCCATGCTCTGCGCTGATAGCGCTATCAACCAATGATCGGACCATATGAAGGCCGGAGATCTCCGAACCTACCTGTTCGTTAATAGCTTGTTTAATCAATTCAACAAAGTCTTCTTTATTGTTAATAGCCCTTCGATATTGTTGCTTCATAATCAATTGAGGATAGCCTAAAACATGCATTTCTTGCGCCTTTTCTTCTAGATGGCGTCCCATAATGTCAAAAAGGTTGGCGCCCGAAGTTTTATTGGCATAAAGCTCGCTTGGCAAACGATTGGCTAGGTCCTTATAAAAACCTTCTGGGTCAGCTGTAAAACATTTAAATTCATTGGTAGCCAAGTCCAAAAATTCATTTTTATTAGAGCCAGAAACAATAATAAATACGGCTGATGTCCTAAGAGCGTCTATATACTCTTCTCTTAGAGCCTTTAAACGTTCTTTAGCATTCCTTTTACGCCCCTCCCTAGACACGTATGTTTCAATGGGTCCAGTACTAAGATCTTCTTCTGCTAGAGGCTTTAGTCTCTTAATTTCTTCCAAAGTATTCTGTAATGACATTTTATTTCTCCTTCTTTAAATTAGCTTTTAATTCTATAATCCTATGCTTTTCGCGAGCAACTTTTCCTTCTAACCATTCCAATCTTCTAGTAGCACTTTCTATTCTAATTATATCACGGTTGATCTCATAGTCTTCTGCTGTATATCCATTAGAAGACCCCTCAAACATTTTTTTACGATCTTCTTCTATAGCTATTTCCTTAAAAGTAATCTCGCATTTTACCACCCCACATCCATCCCAGCAGCGATTAAATTCCTTCAGACTTTCAAGATCGGGATAAATAGTATTGCCATCAGAAGCGCAGCCCACTTCATAATCCCAGTCGGTTTTATCCATGTATATGGTTACTGTTTTAGGTTTTTTGGGTTTAGCCATACTTACTCCAATCCAAAGTATTTTTTGATATCTGTTGAAGTTTTAAATTTCTTTTCGAATTCTTTAGATTCTTTTCTACCTTGAAAATCATCCCTAAAAGTCTTCTGTACTTTAAGTCTTCCGTCTACAGTCTGAAACTCAACATATATACGACCAAAATGCTCGTTTTCACTTACTTGTAAAACAGCATTCTTGCCCAGTTTTTTGGTCTTTACTACTTTATTCGCAAAAGGATTATCTTGCATATAACATATCCCTTACTATTTTACCAGTTCTTATTGCTGTAGCAAAACTAGTTCCAGACATCGTTCCCGTATCTCCATCGGGCAGAGTGGATACCACTTGGTCTCCAATTTCAAAATCTGTAATTCTACTGCCCCAATTAGAACTAGTAACTTTGGTGCCATTTCTATCAATACTTCCCAAAGGAATTATGTTCTCTAGCTTATATGAAGCTGGGTAATATTCTTTTCCAGGAAGATCTACATTTTGGCCTTCATTTCCAGCTGCAACTACAAAAAGCATCCTGGGATTATTTTTAATGGTTAAATACTCATATTTATTATGTTCAGCACCACCACCTGAGAAATTCACCACCGCAGCACCATTTTTTGCTGCTTCTTGGAAGGCTTTAATCTCATTTTGAAGATTTTGAATTCCAGTATTATGTTCAGAGTAATACTTATATATTAAAAAACAATAAGTACCTTTACCTGCATACTTTTGAATTAAGCCAGCTACAAAGGTTCCATGACCTACGGTGTCTAACAATCCTTCACCTGTAAAGTCTTTGTGTCCTGTGGCGCAAACATGCTCTTTAAAACGCGGATCTAAAACGTTTATTCCCGTATCTACGATAGCTATCTTAATTGGTTTTGTACTTTCTTTGGCTATAGAGACAGTGGTTAGAAGAAGCAAAGAATAGATTAAAAACTTCATATGTAGATAATGACACATCTGTTTTAAAAAGTCAAGCTTTTTCTTACGTTTCAAGAACCATTTGGGTAAGATTTAAAGGGCCTTTTTCTCCAGCCCTTTTTCTCATAAATAACGTGCATATAGAACCCTTTTTAATATTTTTATCATAAATAAGCTCTTGGGTTTTATAATTAGGCCATAAAACTTTTTCGCTAATATAATTGTCACAAGCAACAATCAATTTTAAAGCTCGTTTAGTTCCCTTAGAATATGAGAACTCTTTGGCTTCAATAATGTAACCAGTGGCGGCTACGTATAAGTCTTTTTCTTCTGTAGTGAAATCTGTCTTATCTAAACGTTCTACTGCATTGCCTTCGATTAAGAAAACTGACTTATTCCAAATCTCGTCTACCATTTTAGGCTTCGTAGAATTAAGATCTCTGACCTTACTATACTTAGCTCCTAGAGAATAGAGGTCGATAGGCATTGTAGGAAGAGTATTTTTCTTCATTGCAGCATCCACAAGAGGGGGAAGATCTATGTATTTTTCTGGAATCTTGCCTTCTTTAGGCTGTAAATTTCTAACTTTTTTACCTTCTTTTTCAGCTATAACTTTTTTGTCTTGAAACTTTTTAATTTCAACCGCATCTTCATAGGTTTTAAGTTTTTCTTCAAGAGACATATTTGGCTTGAACAAAGAGTCTAAAACACCCACATGAATTAATCTATGAGCCAAAGACGGACCGGCTACATCTTTATTAACGAAGTCTTGTAGATCTTTATAAGGGCGATTTTCAACTATAGGATCAATTGTTTTATCGCCTATACCCGTTATAATACCCAATTTAGATCTGATTTTACTAGCAGAATAGTCTACCTCCATTTTATCAGTACTAATATTAATATCAGGAGGAGCAATTAAATCCTTTACATGAGGCCAAAACTTACCCGTGATCTCGGCTTGATCTGCATTGGTTACTACGGCAGCCCACCATTCAAGTTTATAGTTGTGGCGTAAGAACATACAAGCATAAGTAATCATAGCATATTCATAGGAATGGATAATAGAGAACCCATAACGTCCGAAAGTAACCATTTGTTCCCAGATTTTTTCGGCAACTTCTCTTGAGACCTTAGTTTGAGCACCTTGAATAAAAGATGGCTTAATTTTAGTCAATTCAACCATCTTTTTCTTGGCCATGTTCTCTCTAAGTAGCTCTGCTTCTTCATCGCTAAATCCAGCTAATTGCTTGGCAACTTTACCTAGATCTTCTTGGTAAATTAAGGTACCGTAAGACTCTGGCAGAATCTCAGCCAATTCTGGGATATCGGGTTGGCTTTGTCCATTACGCCGCATAACATACTCTTCGACCATGTTTCTTCCGGTTACAGGGTCAATGTAATCCTTAGGACCTGGACGCTCTAGGGCCAAAATAGAGGCCAGATACTCTAAGCGATCTGGAAGAATCTCTTGAGTAAGTTTAGCCATTCCAGAACTGTTGATTTGAAATAGAGTTACAGTATTGCCATCCCAAATGCTCTTATAGACATCAGCTTCTTCTGGAAGATCCCAAATATAGATCTTTTCCCCATTATGGGTAAAGTAGCCAGGTTCAAAGTTATCCCCATTTTTTTTATTAATTAATTCCAAACAAACCTGAATATCAAGCAATTGATTAATAGTTAAGAAATCATATTTAATCAATCCAACAGCTTCAGTTTCTTTATGCTCATAGTGAGTAATATAGCCTTCTTTTAGGGGCATAGTTTCTCTAATAGGAACATCAGATAGCACCATGGCACAGGCATGCTTAGAAAAAGCACGCGTTATACCCATAGACTTGGCTACAATAGACCAATGTTTAGGATAGTCTTTTGTGTATTTTTGAAGGTCTTCATTAGTTTCCAAGATACCGGGTATATGCTCTCCTTCTTCATTTTCATAACCAAATACAAAATGAAGATCGGAGATTCCTTGAGGGGGTTGTGGGAGTCCGGATGTGAATCTGTCGATTTCTCTAGAAACGGTTCCATCTAAGTATCGGTGAACGTCTTTAATAGCGCTTCTAAGTCTAACTGTATTACGAGTAGAGATATGTCCAGCACAGTCACCCCAACGTTCATATAAGAATCCACTGTGTCCATCCTTGCCTAGCAGAGTTTCTTTCTGTGGTAAATCTGTATCGATATCCGGAAGTTTATTCATTTGAATACGAGTCGTAGAAAAAAATCGGCTAAATGGAAGTCCATAACGAATAGGATCTATATTTGTAATACCCAATAAATAACAAAATAGACTTCCACCAGCGCTACCACGACCAGGCGAGGTTATTTGGCCTTCTTTTTTATAGCGATCTAAAACCTCAACAATAGGTAAGAAATAAGGGGTTAGATCTTTAACTCCATTTTTTGCAATAACTTCTAGTTCAGTTTTAAGGCGATTAACATATATAGGATTATCCCATTTCATACGACCATTGCGATTAATGATCTCCATGGCTTTTTTTAATGGATTTTGTCCTTCAGTAGAGGCTAAGCGCCACTCGTATTTAAGCTCAAAATTATCAAAAAGAGCGGCCCATTTAATGTTGTTGTCTATAACTGTATTGGCTTCAGATGAAGATAAGCCCATAGTATTTTGTAGGTAACTTAGAACTTCTTCTTCGGTCTTCATGTGTTGTTGAGCATGGATACTATCTTTACCCTCTAGAACAACCCGTTGAACGATCTTGTCCTCTTTGTGAGAATAGTAGGCGTAATCTGAAGCCAAAATTGGCACATTATAACGTTTTCCAAGTAACATTAAAAATTTATTGATCTTTAAAGTTACATCACAAGAAAGAGGCAAAAAACCTGTATGGAGTTTTACCGAATCTATCTCCCTATCAACTTCAAAGAAAACACCATTTGAGACTTTAGATTTGATTAAAAGATGTCCAGAACGCTCAATTAGGTCACTAGCCTTTATCTTTCTGGCCTTATCCGTACTAACTAGATCTGTGTCCAATAAAGAATCCGTTGTAAAATCCTTATATTTGACTTCTACAACTTTTGCAAACTTTTTAGACCAGGGCTCACAAATCATAGCAATATAAAGCCTATTAAAAAACAAGTTATTAAGTTTTTCAAATAACTTAAGACCCACATTTGCATCTGATGCTAGATAAGCTTTCCCTACAATGTCATGGACGCCGCCTAGCACCAAATTGGTTTTGTATTTAGAAAGCAATTCTAGATCTGCCCAAGTAAAAAGATTTTGCTTTTCTTCTCTAATTTCAATAGTTGAAAAATCAGTCCTAGAAACCATTTTACAGATGGCTTGATAAGCTTCCTGATTTTCTGCGTAAATAGTAGCAGAAAAGTATTTACAGCGGTCTGCGGGAGTTCCAGAAGTGATTGGGCACACTGGATCTTTAAAATAGAATTCAAGCCCTAAAATGGGTATAAGCTTAGCCTTTTTGGCCAGTGTATAGGCTTTCATTGAAGAATGAAGATAGCCTAAGTCTGTGCATGAAAAATGAGTTCTACCAAGTTCTTTAGCTCTATCTATTAAGCTAGATAAAGTGCTGCTAGTTAAAAATGACTCGGTATGAGTATGTGGCGAAATGTACATTATTCTGCCTCAAGCAAACTAATTAAATCCATTGATTGTCCGCCAGAGTTCTTTTTGCTGGCCATAAGTTCTATCAATTTCTTATAAACTTCTACGGTAGCCAACGTATCGACCTTAGCATTATGAGCTGTGCCCATTGGTATCTGAAAGTGCTTGACTACACTTACTAGTGTTCCTAGATCGGGTGGAAGCCAACCGCAGTCTTTAAGGAAATTCACTACCACTTTAGGGTCGATCTGATTATAATTAATAATCGAATCCCATTCTTCAAAGGACAAAAGATAAGTTTGTACGAACTTAATATCAAAGGGTAAATTGTAACCCATAGGGCGTAAATTGCTGTAGCGTCCATTTTTCTTCAAGAATTTTCGCAACATAGCTATAATTTTAGGTTTAGCTTCAGAGTAAGCAATAGTTTCTGGATTGGCCAAATGCTCATGTAGATTGATGCCATTGACTTTTAGAGCACCAGCATCAGCTTGTGGCAATCTTCCGCCATCTGGCTTTAACTTCAAATCAAGTTCTTCTTGAACTTTAAAGTTCTCATCTACTACAGATATATAACAAGTAAGCAAATCGGCTGTATCTGCTGAGAGCCCTCCTGTTTCACAGTCCAAAGCTACATAGTAAGCTGGATTAGCCATTAGGTTTCCCTAAGAAAGGCTGGGGAATGAATGTGTGATCCTCCTGGATCAAATTCGCCCCAAACCAAAAAGTTTTTGTTGAGGTCTAGTATAGCATCATTCCAAGCCTTTTCTTTATTATCATCTAAAAAACGGGGAGACTTTTGATATTCCGAAGCAAGTTCACCGAAAGGATCCTTAAGTTTATAACCGCTCATCTCATTCTCTCCTGTCTTATTTCGATTGCAGACCCACGTTTACCGTGTATCTCTCTATTGTAGTCCTCAATAGCGTTATTTGTCAAGCAAATAATTTTAAGTTTATCTCCCCACCAAACGCAAAATACGCCTTCTTTTTTGGTGCCAATTAAACTATTCTTTAGCGAATCAGGATTAATAACGCTTTTTTGCATAAGACCTTTTCTAGCGTTATTAGCAAGAAGATCACACCTACTATTGTAGGGATCTCCTGAGTGGCCCTTAACCCAACGAGTTTTAGCGTTCAAAGATTCCATTAAACCTTTTAATTGCTTATACTTTTCTATTTTGGATTCTTGTTTAAACCTATAGGTTCCAGATGCCCATCCTAAGGTTATTTGGGAATCAGATACTAGAATAACTTCACATCGGGCAATCTCTTTACTTTTTTCAGGATCTTCACATGTAGAAGTAGATAAAAGTATATACTTTAATACTGCCGACAAACCTTGAATTGCTGATTCCAACTCCATATCGTTGTTGGTAGCACTAACAACATGTCCTGAGCCTTCAGAGTGCTTAACTCCATCTACAACCATTACCCAAGCGTAACCTCCGGGTTTAGCGGCTGTAGTGGCAGATCCGTCACTGTAGACTTCAATTACTTTCATCTTTTCCATCTTGCATCTTATTTTTGATAAAGTCAACAACTTCTTTATAAATATTTTCAACTTCATCTTCAGAAATCATTAACAATCTAGCTATAGTAGCATTTTCAAGATCGCCATTGTTATTGGAAAGAAATTTACTTAGTGAGTTCCCATACTTATGGGATTTAATAAAATCGGGATCCTCCATGATCTTCTTTTTAACTTCTTCCCTATTCACGATTTCGACCAAACTTTCCCTGTAGGACGTTGTTTTCACCTTGTTTTGAAAGCTTATCATATAGCTCCTTATTTTTCTCTAGATATACATCAAGCTCTTTATAAGCTTTTTCATTGATTATTTTATCACTTTTAAGCTGAACGAGTCTAGTTTTAGTTTTTTTAAGATTTTCTTTAGATTTTTTATATTCTTCTGCTAAAGTTATAATCTTGTTCTTTTTGAGATATTTTATGTTTTCGTCTAGTTGTTCCCCAACATTTTCAAGAAAGTCAATCTCTTTCTGAATTGTCTCTATATTAAGAGTAAAATTCTTAAGTCTGATTTCAGCGTCTTTTATGTTGCGGTCAATTTTTGCAAGCTCTTCTTTTTTAGTAGACACAAATATCCTTAAAGTGTATAGAGCTTTCCTTCAATAAGACAAGTTCCGTTGATAATGGGCACTGGAACCAAATACACCGTACCATTTTTTGGGTTAAGGTATCCAATACCAAAGCCCAAACTCCACTCCTTGCGAGCCTTAACTTGATTCATATAATCAATCTCTGCTACATCGCCTAACCACCCGAATTGGGCACAAACATGACGTTCACCTTGGGCATTACCTTCGATAGCATACCCAACACGATGTGTATGTCCGATCACAATATTATGTTGAAAAGTGTCCAAAGCTTTATAATGTGCAAATCTACCAGCAACACCGGTATCGTGGGTTACATTGAGTTTGCCAATTTTATAGGCTTGCTTATATGGAGTATACTTAAATCCCTTTTCTTTAAGTTCTAGAATTTTTGGGATAGAGATAAAATTAAACAACTCTGGAGCTTTATCACGAAGATAGCGTTCTAGACGATCTTCGTGATTACCAGAAACAAAAACATTATTTTTGGCGCCGATAGATATAACTTGATCTAGAGCTTCCTTAGTGGCTTCAATTTCTTCTTTAAGTTTCAAAGCGCGGTTGGGATCCTTGCTGTGGCTGCTCACTCCGTAAAAATCTGCAAAATCCCCAAGGATAATCGCATGTTGTGGTTTAAAAGCTTTGCCAGCCTTAAGCATCAACTTAAAAGCTTCTTTGTCGTGATATGGAACATGCGTATCGGGGATTAGTAGAATTTTTTCAAGTTTAGTTTCAGCCATTCGTTACTCCTAAAAGGTCGTAAATTGCCTTTTTGTTTTTCATTTTTCTTACTTCACCAGACAAACCAGAATTTTGAGAGTTGGTCATCCATTCCATATTACCTAGAACATAACCTTTATTAGAATTCATTCTATTTACAGAAGGGGTAAGTTTGCGATCGAATCCATTAGAAAACCATCTTTTATAAGAAGCTAGAAAATCTGGGTGATTCTTAGCCCATTGAACAAAAACGTCTTTTGGAAGAATAGGCTTACCTGCCCAATTACCTCTATTGTGAGCAGTTCTCCCCTCTACGCGTCGTCTCATACTTCTATATAAATTTCCAAGAAATCCGGTAGTGCTTACTTTATATCTATGAGAATAGCAAAACCTACTCCAACTGACACCCTTTTTATAGAGTGGCTTTTTGCAATTCTTAAAACTACAAACTGGAGTAGGTTTTGCCTTCTTCATATATCTATTAAGCAGTAGCTTCCGTTGAGCCAGCAGTTGATGCATCTGTAGATGCGGGAGCTGAAGCGTCTGTTGAAGCTTCTGGTGCCGAAGGTTCAGCAGCAGGAGCTTGAGGAGTAGCCAAGGTATATGCTTCTAGAATATTAATAGAAGCGCCCTTATCCCCAATAAAGATATTGTCTCCAGTCTTAGCACCTTCAAGCTTTGTACGAACTTCTTCGTTATCCAAAGCAGAAAGCAAAAATTGCATCCTTGGATTGACAATCGTTCCAGAAGCATCGGCTTCGTTTACAACAACAAACGATTCCTTGCTAACCGTATCGGTGGCAACAAGCATGCCCTGAGAAACCATACCTTCTACCCTTGAAGTTAATTCCTTGACATTATTTTCGACCATGTACTTCGAGATGCCGTCGTCAGTGATAGGTCCGCCAGCATTAACAGACTTAACTACAGCATCAAGCTTATTGTTGAGAAGCTTGAGAGCTTCCCTAAGACCTGCGATGTCCCTAAGAGATGATTCCAAAGGTTGGATAGCTTGGATTACTCGTTGGGTTAGGTTTTCTAGATCTTCCAATCGTTCAGTTGCACTCTTCTTATTTCCAGTATTCGTTTCAGACATTCTATTTCTCCTTTTGGTTTCAGTTACTTCTCGTTATGAGAACTTTTATTAACTCTTTTTAATTTGATTATTAATAATCAATTGTGATAGCTTACCATTAAAAGCGGACATACCCGCTCCACCAGTGGCGCGATTAGCTTGGCTCATAGCCAACATTTCACGAGTTGCATAGTCAGGATATGGTGCTCTATTGGCTGGCATAGCTGAAGTACGCGCCTTTTGTCTTTCTGCAGCTTGACGATCTCTTTCTGCCAATTCTGCCGCAGTCATTTTATGAACTGGTTTTGACAAAGGTTCATAATCTGGCTCAAATTCTGGTGGTAGATCCAACTTAGGTTTTGCTGTACGTTGAATAGGTTCAACCCTCTTTTGAATTGATTTTGGTTGAGGCTTTGCTTGGGGCTTATTACCAATAGAATTTAGAGTCTTTTTCTTTTGGGGTTGAGCTTGTACTGGTGTTGGAGTCTGTACTTGAGCTTCTTCAGATTCAGTAGCACCTTTACTTGCAGCAGAAGCCAATTTTTTAAGAATTGTAACTTCTAGGTCATTAAAGGGAGATGAAACTATTGCATTATTTGCAAGAGTTTGTTCTTGACGCATACCAAGCATGATCTCCATTTGTTCTTTGGCAAACTTACGAATTTGCTTTTGAACACTTTTAGCAGCCCTAGGATCAGCTTCTACTCCATCAAATAGGCCGTGATTCATTACCATTTCGTATAGTTTACCTTGTTCCAACCTAAGGCGAGCATCTGACAAAACTTCAGTAAAATCATCATCGTCATCGTCTTGAGAAACTTGTTCTGTAAGTTCGTCTAGATCGTAATCTTCTTCGATTGGTTGTTGTGCAGCCAAAGCTCTAGCTTCTTTAATCTTTTCAGCATTAATCATATTGTCAGGTGCTGGAGTGTAAGTATCTGGCTCTTTCCATTGACCATTTTCAAAGGCTGGAGCACCATCCATAAAAGGTTCTTCGTCATCCCAAATATTTTTAGCCATAAATTCCTCTCTTGCGTCTTAGATCGTAAGCCCATACAAGTGAAATGCCGTCAGCGGTATCTTCATCTTTACGCTTTAATGGGGCTTTTAATTGATCCTTAAAATTATCATTAATAAGTCTAATAGTAACGTGTTTTTTACCAATCATGCCGATACGCTTACCCGTAGTTATATCATATGCCACGGTAGTCTTTTTGCCGTGTTTCTTCTCATAAGCCTTTTTATAATCTTTAACTTCCTTATTCTTCTTTCTTTCAGAATCATTCATGTATGAACCGATTTCTTTTCTCCAATCACCGGTCTGTAAATAAATGTTTTTAATACCAGTTTCCTGAATAAACTTAGCCACTAGGAAATGTAGGTAATCCAATATTTTTTGACTAAACGCATTCTTAGATTTGGTAACTTCCTCTACCACTAAAGCATCTGGCTGAAATTGTTCTATTAGTTTCTCTACTTCCGCATAACACTTATAGGCCCAAGTAACATACGACCCTGGATAGGGCTCTTCTTCTGGACATGGAATTTTATCTACTTGACCATAAGCTTCCAAAACTAGGGATTTATCGGAGCATAAGCCCAAACAGTATCCTGTTTTAGTGCTGAGATCAAGTGATAGAACTCGTTCCAAAACCATTAAGCTTCCCCGCGATCCTTTCGCAAGCTCAAACATACCTTAATAATAGCATTTTGTCGTTGTTTAACTTCCCTAAGTCCTGATTCAAGGAGTTTCTTATCATTTACAATTTGCTCATATTCTGGATTGGCTTTAAGCTCTGCAGACGTATCGCTAATAGCTTGAGCTGCTTGAGCAATACGTTTGTTGAGTCCTTCTGCATCAGCGGCTTCTAGTTCAGCTAGAACTTCCTTAAAATCGGGGCCAATCTTCTTAGCGAGCTTTTCTAGTTCTGAGAGTGGTTCTTTCTTAGGTCTTCCCATTATATTCTCCTTATTTTTTCTTTACAGGTTCTTCATCTTCAAGAGGCGATTCAGGATCATGCTCACAGGCCGGATCCGTATAGTCAACTTTAACTATACGATTTAACAAACCTTTAGAATTTAAAGTCATTAATACAGATTCTAGCATAGCTAACGAAGGTATTTCTCCTTGTTCTACTTGATTTTGAGTAACATAAATAGGCAAATTAAAATCTAACATATTTTTCTTAGCATTACAGACAATCATATAAAGATCTTTTTTGTCCAACAAGTAGGTTGTCATTATGGCCTCTGTTTAATACACTAAACTATACTTACTCAAAAGTCAAGGTTTATTTTAAATAACTTGTTTCGCCATCGCGAATAACGGTGATCCTGTCTTGAATGTATTCCTTAGCGATACCATCGTGTTCTACGAGCAATAGTTTTTTGTTGGCACCGAAAGTCTTTAGCATTTCTAATGCATGTTCTATGCCCAAACTGTCAAAACCATTAAAAATCTCATCTAATAACAATAAATCTATACCTTTATTAGTTCTGTCTTCAATTAATTCAATTACTGCTAAGTCTATGGCCAAGTCTACAGCGGAACGTTCCCCACCAGAAAGACTCTTAATAGGAATGTCTAATTCTCCATCATTATCCAAACAAGCAGTAACTTCATCTTTAATAGCGCCCTTTGCTGTTTCCTTAGTCCCTTCAAGCCTAATCGTCGCATTTGCCATGGTAGGAACCGATCTGAGTATCCTAGTTGCGCTTTCAGAGATAGAAATCAATGAGCCATCAAAAGAACAAGAAAGGTAAGACTTTAGGCACTTTTTGGCTTCTTCGGCTAACTCTAAGTCTTCAGTTATCGTAGCCAACTTTTGGTTCATATGGACTACTTTTTGGTTGATATCAGTTTCTTTAGCTTTCAAAGACCCTAGAGTAGAACTATAACGTGCCAAGGACTCTTTGTGGGCCTTAAGGGCTTGTTCCGCTTGTTCATATTTAGCCTTAGCCTCAGCTATATATTTAACCATACCGGCAAGCTCAGTTTGGTGTTTTTCATTTAAAGCCTTCTGCTCTTCGTAAAAAACTTGCATCAAGGCCTGATTCTTTAAATTTTGTTCTTTATTGTGAAGGTCTTCTTTTTCTTTTTCTTCCAACCTTAGCTTGGTAACTTCTCTAAGTTTAGTGTTAAGCTCTATTAGTACTGGATATACTTGTGGTTTTGCTTGTTCCGTTAAAATCGCAGTTTCTGAGGCTAGTTGGTCATTCAATGCAGCTATTTCAGCATTTACTTGATCGTTTAGTGTTATAAGGGCAGCTTTCATTTCTTCTAGTTCGTTTGCAGCAAAAACCGATGCGTCCATATCTATCTTGCATTCAGCAAGTTCTTTGAGAAGCTTTTCTTCTTCGGTCTTATTTTCATCGGTTTTCCAAGACTGCAAGCAGACGTGGCAGCTTCCATCCCTCAAAGTTTTGATTCTTGATGCTAGCTGGATGGCTTTTTCTTTGGCAGTCCTACCAGTTGAAACCATACCGCTTAAATTGAATATAGAAGTCTTGGCTTCAGCAATTTTCTTCTGATGCTCTAGTCTCAAGGTGGAAATTTTGTTATTGACCTCTAGTTTAAGGGCCGCTGCTAAATTGCGAACTTCCGTTTGTCTTGCCCGTTCTTTATCCAACTCGGCATTTATTTGTGCTTTTACTTCTGACACACTATCGTTTAAAGAATTAAGTTGAGTAAAATCAAAGGAGATGGCGGTTAGAATGGGTTTTTTTTGCTCTAAGAGACCCTTTTCTAAAGTACGGGCGGTTTTTTCGCGATAGAGTTCGCTTTCAGCGCCTTCAAAGGCCATTTTAAGAAGCGTTAGATTCGTCTCAGTGACGTCCGTCTTAGGTTCCTCTCCCAAGGATGCTATAGCCGATTTGGTTGCTTCTAAGGCAGCCTGAGCGCTTTGGAGGTCAGATTCAGCCTTAGCCCTATCTATGGTATAAATCTTTATCTTAGCATCAATTAAGTCAATTTTAGAGTTAACTGTGGATAATCCAAGGCAATCTGTCAGAAATTCATTCATTTTAGAGGGGGTCATCTTAAGAAAAAATCCAGTTTCACCCTGTCTGCGATGGAGTAAAACAGAAAATAGATGCCTTGGGAGTCCTAGGATCTTATCCAATTCTTCTTCGGCTAGTTTGGATGAACCTACCGTTTCTATGCCGTCTACTGTAACAGATAGCTTTTTTGCCCTATGGATGGTAACAGAGTGGCCATCCCAATCAAATTCGCCAGTTACAGAGATGGTTTCTTTGGTAAGTCTGGATTGAAGAACTCCAGTACTAAGGTCGGATAATCCTAATAGCCAATCTAAAGCATTGAAAACAGTGGATTTTCCAGAACCGCTAGAGCCGCCAGTAAGATTATTTTGGGCATCTACTTGAATCAATGACCCTAAGTTGGCTAAATCAATCGTTTGTTCTTCAACAAATCTGCCGATATTCTTAAATTTTAAGGTTTTTAATTTGAGCATTAAATATAGAATAAGCTAGAAAAATCAAAAAGTCAAGAAATTAATCAAGAAGATACAAAACCACGATAATAAAAACTATAAAAAATAAAGTCATAGTTAATCTTCTTCTCTAAAATCCTTCGTGGAGTTTTCTAAATTTGAATTGATTATATTAAGGTCAACTTCAACTGCTTTAGCTTGAAACCCATTGTCTATTACAATTTTTGATGCATTGGAAGGGCTAGAAAGCTGTCTCTTAAATTCAGAACCACATTCGCAAGAAAACCCGGACGGCGCATCCTTGGCCATCCGGTAAAATTTAGAAGTAGATTTTTTACAAGTACAGAGATAATAGATCAGAGGCATTAACGAACGTTCTTTTCTAGATCACGACTCTCAAGAAACTTTTTCTTGATCTGCTCAGCATTTTCATCGGTAACCATTTTTTTGGCTTGTTCTTCGATCTTCACATTCATTGGAGCCGTAATCAAAGGACATTTAGACGTTTCGTACTGAACTGGAATACCCATAAAGCTTACATGGTGTACGTCGGTTCCAGACAAAGAATCATCGCATTTAAGTGTTACGATTCTATCTGCATACCCAAACTGAAGGGATTGAGAACCGGTCCACCAAGCTTCGTTTTTATAAGCATCTTGATAAGTCTGTAGGGTCTGTTTTCCGTTGGTGCGTTCAACAGTCTTTTCGTCCAATTCTTGAAGCCTATGGAGCCAAAAGCTATAACGACTATCGATTTGGCTAGGAAATTGACCACCAAAATTGCCTTCAAAACCACCAGCAGCCCTATGAGACATGAGTACACCATTTTTAAGAATGAGCCTCTCCCCTAGGTTTTGGACGGTTTGAAATGCCATTGAAGCGGCAAACATTGTAATGGTATCAACTTGACGATCTAGTCCTTTTGCAGCCTCAATAAGCTCTAGGCCAGCTTGAATACTGCCGCCTGGGCTATACACAAACAAATAAATGGGCTTCTTTTTTCCAAAAGTGCCACTATCAAGCTCCATCAACGACTTGATTGTGGTCGCTGCAGAGGCATCATCAATTTCTCCATTAAGAATAACGGTATTATTCTTATTGAGTGTAATTTTATCAGCTTTACTATCGGTCTTTCCAGTGGATACAAGGGGATAAGCCACAACAGCGGCAAAAGCCATCAATCCAACTACGGTTTTCTTAAAAATATTCATTCTTCGTTCCTTTCAGGTTTGTTTTCGTCCGTATTCTTACTTATATCATAAGAGGGATCTTTTGTCTCATTTTCTTCTCTACGTTTTTCATTAGCTAGTTCATTTAGCATTTGAGCAACAGTTTTATTGCGTGGAGTGATAGTAATTTCATTCTCATTTACACGCTTAATATCTACACCGCCATCGCCCAAATTTAGACCTACGGCTGGTCCTCGCCCATTAGTATTATTCTTTTCTGTGGTCAATTTATCCAATAATTCTACTGCCTTTATGTACCTATCGATATCGGCGCCATTAACCTTGGCTGCTTCGGCGTCATCTCCAGTAGCCATAAAACGTTTCATTTTTCTACCAATCTTTTGGAGAAAGAATTGTTGGAGCTGTAATGCAAAATCCTGGTTAACAAGTTTAGCATGTAAAATGCGTTCTTTTAAATTAGCATCTAAAATTTCTAGGTGTTGCATTTTGGTATCGTACCAATCAAACTTTTGAGCTAAATAAAGAACAATATCTTTTTTTACGGTAAGAATTTGACCTACTTCGTGGTAAGTTTTTCCCGATAAATATAAATCTAAAGCTTTTGTGATAGTAACAGGATTCGTAACTACGGCATGAAGCCCAGGCATGCCTTCTTCTTTGAACTTTTCAATAGATTGAAGTTCTTTTGGGGTAATATCAGATTCGGTTCCATCTGTAAGAAGTGTTCGGGTACTCATTGTTTTTTACTCTTATATTTAATTTGATCGTTAAAGTATACCTCAACCTTCACATCTGACCAAAAAAGTTGCCTAACGGACGCTTCTAAGGCTGAGAATCGTTTATCTAGATCGGTATTATCGGATTCACTCAAAGTAAGGTAATAAGAAACCAACGAGTTGCTAAATGTGGGGGAATCATCCATGGCTTTAATAGGAATAAGATCGTACTCAACCTTAACCTGTTCCACGGAATTGAAGAAAACTAGCGGAAACATCTGTAGATTCTTGATCTGAACTTCAGAAATACGACCAGACAAAGCTGTTAAACGTGCCATATCCCTTAAAATTTCGTTTGTAGGTGCGGTCATTACAAAACCCCCAATTCTTTCATAAATTCAACCATGCGCTCTTTTTTAATGCTTTTATTGGTTTCAAACACATTGTTAACAAAATGTTCTAGGCTATTACCAGATTTACGATTCGAAGCCTTCTGACGGTCTGTAATCTTGGCCGAAATAGACGCAATTCCTTTAAACTTAGCTTTTTGCTTTAAAACCCATTCTGAGGGGCCAATAAGTTCAACTGAAGCTCTTGAACCTTCCGGAATCTCCGGACAGTTGTCTCCTTCTTTAAATTCATAGGCATAAATAGGTGTGCAGACTTTAGAAGTGTCTAGAAATTCTTCTGAAACAAGATTACATGAATTGTCGAAATCGGCAAGCCAAAGACCCTTGGGCTCATTTTTATCAGCAGCAGTAAGCCAACGGGCAGTACCAGGATAAATAACGTTGTCAAAACGTTGCCTGGAGTGATAGTGCCCAGAAATAATCAATGATGCATTAATACCACTGGCCTGAGTACCATTTAAAACCTGTAATCCACTTTCATATTTAACGCCTGCAAACTCACCGTGACAAACGATAACTTTAGCGCCTTTCGAGCATAGCTCATTGGCTTGTCTAACAAAATCGGTTTTATCATGTATATAGGGCATATAACCGAAGCCATTTAAGGTTGTTGGAGAGTCAATAATATAAAAATTATCGTATAGATCAGTGAATACACTTAAGGAATGAGATTTTGAGTTAAAATCTCCAACCATATCATGGTTGCCTACTAGTACAAATACGTTATTAAATACATCGCTTAATCTAACAAACCAACGACTCCAAAACTCAAGAACTTCTACACGGACATTGGCATGATTATGAAATAAATCGCCCAAAATAATAAGATTTCCAGCTTGAAATCTTTGCTGTATAACAAATTCCATCAATCTTTCAGATTCTTTGAGATTGGTCACGGTTACGTGCGGATCACCTAAAAATAGTGTCTTCATAGGCAATCCGATTCTTCATCATCTAAACAAATGCACTTATATTGTTTACAAGCACCACATATGCAGTCCTTGCTTAGCCATGTAAAATATAAGCGCCCTAGTGATAGAATTAGGCATCCACAAGCACCTTTATCTATGCTCCAATCTGAGCCTCCTTGAATAATGCCAAATTCAAGTCTACCGATTCTCATCATTACCGCCGCTTTTAACCCAAGGCTCTGTAGTTTCTACAAATTCTGAATCATATTCAAATGATTGTTTAATTTTATCCGAATTGTCCAAAATAGCCTTTAGAATTTCGTTTGGTATCCTAACTGTAACACTATTTGGGTAAGCTTCAAAGTATATATCGTCCATTCTTAATTCTAAATACAAAGATCCGCTTTCAAAGCATTCTTGATATAGATGGTAATCTTCGCCATGAGCGATGGTTCCTTTAGTACTCATGCAGCTTCTCCTGAGGGAGGGCTAATAAATTCTATTTCGTTCAAAGTACATACAATAAATTCGCCCGTCAAAGTATCACATTTAAATTTAGCTTTCGCCCAGGGCTGAGTATGTAAAAGTTCTTCCTTGATAAAAGCAGTAGATCCAGCGGGAATGATTTTTCCATTTAAATCTTTGGAATCAACTAAAAGTTTTAAACCTTTTAGATTATTTTTTTGACTCGTAGTGGCCCATCCAGAACGAATTTCAGCCTTAATCTCTGTCTGAGTATAGGCTTCCAAAATCAATTTACCATTAAAAGAAGCGGCTCTATCCATATCTATTCTCCATTAAGTAATGTATTATAGTTATACAAAAAAGTCAAGTTTAAAAGTTAATGCCTTTTAATTTTATGATCTTCCTATAAAGAGGAGGCAATTCTCTAATCAATTCGCCAATCTTTTCACTAATTTCTGTCCGAATCATACTTTCTTCCGGGGTATCTTTATCGTCCGGGGTATAATCATATGCGGTATAGCATTCTTCATCCATTGTTAGCTCTACAGAAACCAGACTAGCGGCATTTAAAAGCTCTTGTAATTCAGCAGGAGTAACTTGATTCTTGGGTACGTTCAAACCGTTTTTACTGTCTTGTGAAAAGGCTTCATTTACAGCTGCAGCCAGCTCAGTTACATCGGTAATTCCTTGGCGCCCACGAATAGAGTTGGCTTTATACATAACTCTACGGTCACTAGGATAAAAATGCAAGGGAGTTTCAGAGTACAATTTAATTAAGTTACCAGTAGCTCTTCCTAGGATAACGCTACGAAATACTTCGCTATAATTACCGTTCTTATCGCCCGTATATTTATCTACGGCACTGGCCAATCCTTGGGCACTAACGGCAATCATATCCATTAGGGTAGCCGATCCATTTTTAGGTACTTTCCTATAGAAAAGCTTGGCAGCATTAATAGCCAAAGGAAGGTTGTTTTCCATCAGAACTCGTCTAGCTCTTTCTACCCTTTGATAAAGGGAGTCAGCATCTTTGCCTAGGGGACCTCTCCAATTTTCTTTTATGAACTGAATCAAGTTAAAATTGATATTGAATTTCTTTAGGCCTTCTATATTTTCTGTTTTTAAACAAGGAGTTATGTCACTAGAGAAGATTTCGGCTGATTCACGAAAATAGATCTTTGAGTAAAGAATATTACGGTCTACATATCTGATTTTTTGGATAAATTTCTTATATACTTGACTAGACCACTTGTATCTTAGGATTTCTTTTTTAAACAGTTTTTCAGCCAAAAAAAGTTCGTTTACTTGCTCTTTTTGGGAAGTATTGTCTAATTTATTTTCTGCTAGGATAAGTGCAATATTGTCAGCAAGCCAATATAGCTCATTTCCATAGGATTCGTATTGTTTCTTAGGTGCTTTACTCATGCACCTATTATATCATAAGGTTATATGTCAAGTAAATTTTAAGAATTTAATCAAATTTTCTCCAGAATCAAGATAAACTTTCAGGCGCTCCTCTAAGTGCCTTTCTAGCACGTATTGACCAATTACATTGAAGTCCCAAATAGTACACCTATCCTTAGGACCGCATAACTTTGCCCATGGGTTAGCTTGTGGAAGCCTTACGCTACGTCCTACGGCTCCTTGCTTAGATTTTACTTCGCTAGACCCTCCTTGCCAGTTCACAGTATGGGTCATAGGGTAAATATTTGTGCCAGTGGACACGCAAGAGGTCCCGACTAAAACCATGGCCTCTCTTTTGTTGAACTTCTTTACACTTTCAGCTGGATCCACTTTTTCAAGTCCTAACTCTGCCAACCTAGCTGCATTTTTCTCGCTATGGGCTATAGCAACCGGAACGATTAGTTTAGGGATCAACATAGCTAGCTGATTCAATTCTTCGGTTAAAACCAATACTTGTTCTCCCCTTGAGGCCATGGTATTGCATAGTTTGGCTACAAAGGCGCATATATTTTTATTACGTAGGAAATGCTCACGTTTCTGCTCCAAAACATCTGGCGAATTGAAATTGGGATTGCTAGATTCTATTTGGACTATCCTAAAATCATGGGGAGAAACAAAACCTTTCTCCACGGCCTCTTTGGTAGTAAGTCTAACAACTGTTTTGCCTATAATACTCTGTAGTAGCTTTTCTGCTCCATCGGCCCTAGTGGGGCTCCCAGAAAAAAAGAATCTGTATGGGGCATCCTGAAGAACACCATGACAGACGGCCTCAAGGGTCTCAGCTGGTAGGGTATGACACTCATCTCCAAGAAAGACTTGGGTTTTAGAGAAAAATTCGTATTCAGGACTATCTTTCTTAATCATTGCCAAGGATTTAGATATAGCGACTGTAATAAGCTTACCTAGACGTTTCTTACCATCTCCATAGGCCCCTACTTTACCTTTACCCAAATAAAGTTCGGCACTTTTTAGGATTTCATTAAAGATGCTAGAACTGGGAGTAACAATAACTGCAGGAAGACCTAGTTCCCTACAAATCTTTAGAATTATTGCAGTTTTTCCACCTCCAGTACAAATGTCTACATTGCCGTGTTTTACTTCAATAAGCTTATCTACCGATTCCTGTTGGTAATTGTAGAGAGAGAATGGAAGTGGTTTTGCCCATGGGATCTTCTTTGGGGTAGCATATTTGATCTGATCATCTACTTCTAAAGTCAACCCTTCAATATAAGAAATGCTGCCAGGTCGCATATATCTAAGTGGACCTTCCTCAAATAAAAGACATTGGTCGATCTGTTCACAAAGTAAATCGCATTCTAATTTCCATTTTAGGGGACTGGCATTGCGAAAATAGAAGTTTTTAGATAGACGGTTGAGGGCATGCTTAGCAGCAAGATCTTTGTAAGAAAGCTGTGCCTTAAGAGAAGTTAGTTCTTCATCAGTTCCCTGGATATAGGCTTTTGTGGGGGAAGTGAGGGTAAGTTTCATATTTTGTATATAATATAAAATATATTATTAAAAGTCAAGGATTATTTGATTATGATATATAAAGGATAAGGAGAATCCTCAAATGTCCCACAGAAAAGCTAAGACAACCCCTAAAATCTTTATCTCGGATCGTGAACTTATCAAAAGGAAAGTTCTTAATATTACCAGTAGGATAGCCGACATCGTTGGAGGCACTCTCGGTCCCGGTGGAAAAACGGTTTTGATTGAAAGTGATCTTCCTGGAGTGTCTAATAGGGTTTCTAAAGATGGTACCTCTGTATTCTCCAATCTAGGTGCAATTGATTCAATTGACCACGTTATCATTGAGACAGCTAGGGATTGCGCTCAGCGCGTAGGCGAAGGCGCTGGGGATGGAACGACTACAACCACAATTCTAGCCCATCAACTTATTAAAAATCTTTTCGAGTATTGTAAAGAAAATCCTAAATATTCTCCTCAAAAAGCTGTTCGTAAAATTAAAAAAGCAGTTAGTGAAATCCTAGTGCCGTATATTCGTGAAAGAGCAATTCAAATCACCGCCGACAATCAAGAGCTTCTTAAAAAAGTTGGCAAGATTAGTGCCAATGGCGATGAAGAAATGGCTAATAAAGTTTATGAGTGTTTTGAACTTGTAGGTTTTGGTGATTCTAGCCACGTTACTATTAAAGAACTTCCGGGAGAAGAAGGTTATAAAATTGATCGTGTAGACGGCCTTCCTATCTATAGTGGGCACGAAGACCTTGGGAAATTCAGTAATGTTTTTATTAACGATATCGGTAACCAAAGAACCTATCTTGAAAAACCACTGTTCATTTTGTTTGATGGTATGATTACTGATTTGATTCAAATCACTCCTATTTTGAATGAGGTTGGCGAAAGATATGCCAGCGGAGATGAAAATTTTAAGAACACAATTATTGTGGCGCATGGATTTTCAGATCAGGTTTTAACTACCCTAGTTCTTAATTTTGTTAACAGTTCAACTATCAATATTATGCCTCTTAAAACTCCTATGAGGCAATTCACCAATTCACAACAAGCTTTCCTATATGACTTGGCCGCTTTTACAGGGGCTAAGGTATTCGGATTAAAAGATCAACTCTCTGGTGCTAATATTAATGATCTAGGCCATGGTATGGATTATTTTGAAAGTCATAGGTATAGATCTACTGTTGTTGGAGAACCAGACGCACTAAATGTTGAAGTTCGTGCTGATGATCTTAAAAAAATGATTAAAAATTCAGAATCTAAAGCTGAAACTATCTGGTTGCAAGAACGTGTTGCTCTATTGACATGTGGTATTGCTAAACTTACAGTTTATGCAGGTTCCGGTGCAGATCTTAAAGAAAAGCATGATAGAATTGAAGACGCGACTATGGCTATGCGTTCGGCTATTAAGCATGGCTGTTTACCTGGTGGAACTAGGATTGCCATTGATATGGCGATTAAACTTGCTGAAAAACTCTCAGAGGATGATCCAGCAAGAATTGTGCTAACTGAAGCTTTGTTGAGTCTACCTAGAATTCTGCTAGATAATTCTGGTCACAATGTCGATGAAATCAAAGAGGTGGTTACAACTCTAATAGGTAATCCAGATTTGGTTTACGATGTAGAAAATGAAGTCTATGGGGATGCCATGGAACTTGGGCTATTCGACTCTACAAAAGCAGTAGAAGAGAGTTTAACTAATTCCGTAAGTATTGCTGGTGTTTTAGGTACTTTGGGAGGCATTGTAGTAGCTCCTAGGGATGATCAATTTGAAAGGTCAGAAGCTAGAGCAGACAATGAATTTATGAAAAACGCTAATGATCCTATGTCTAATGTGAATGAAGCCAATGAAAGATTCTGAATAATATTAATAAGTTATAGAATTATCTTGACATATACATATATAGTATGGTAATTTTTATAGTATGAAACAGATTTGGACATTTGATAAATGTAAAGAAGAAGCTCTTAAATACAATACGCGTGTGGCTTTTCAAAAAAGTAGTAGCAGTGCTTATCAAATATCTCATGCCAATGGCTGGTTGGGTGAAATTTGTACCCACATGAGGTACCTTCATTTCCCATGGACTAAGGAAACTGTTCTGGAAGAAATGCGTAAATACAAAACAATAAGTCATTTTCAAAAAAGTAGTAGTGGTGCTTATAAAGCCGCTGTTAGGTTTGGGATACTATACGATATTTTACCCAGAAAAATAGTGCCAAACAGAAAAATTCCTATAAATGAAATTGTTAAGCGTATTAGTAACTTATATGGTGATGTTATTAAAATTGTAGAAAATACCTATGTATGCGCTAGCAAAAAAGCAAAATTTATAGATAAGGAATATGGAGAATGGGAAACTTGGGTGGGCTCTGTTTTGGATGGAAGAAATCATCCCGATAGGGTCAAAAAACAAATTAAAGAAACAAATTTAGAAAGATATGGAACAGAACATCCCATGCAAAACAAAGCTTTAAGAAATAAAGCTAATGCGACAGTTTTGAAAAAGTATGGGACTAAAAATATTTCAAGTAACGAAGAAATCAAAGCTAAAAAAAGAGAGACTACTCTTAAGAACTTTGGTACAGAGTATCCTTCACAAAACGAAGATGTCAGACAAAAACAGGCCAATACGAATTTAAAAAAATACGGAGTAGCTAGCATCATGCATGATCCTGTGATAGCATTAAAAAACGCTAAAGCAACTAATGGTTGTCAAATTAAATGCCATTGGAAAACCAATAAGGAAATAGTTTGTATCGGTTCTTACGAAGCCAAAACTGTAGATTATTTGAATAGCAATAAAATAAGTTATGATTGGCAGCCTAAGGTTTTTGAAGTTCCATTCAGCATTTGTACTACAGAAAAAGGCAGATTAACTACTTATCGTCCTGACCTTTATTTGGCCGATCAAGATATTTGGGTAGAAATCAAAGGTTACATGCGAAAAGATGCCCAAGAAAAATGGGATTGGTTTAAATCTGAGCATCCTAATTCAGAACTTTGGGATAAGAAAAAACTTAAAGAAATCGGTATCTTATAATCTAAAACAAACTAAGAATAATCTTTATGTTATGGCTGAAGAAAAAGAAAAAACACCTTGTTCTTGGATCGATGGAATCGGCTCCAGTTCCGCAATAGATACTTCCTCGGAGATTATCGATATCTCCGGTCTTGATTGTAGTTCATTGATAGGCGGCCCATTCACATGGGAACATAAAAATGATCAACCAAATCAACTAGTTGGAAAGATCTTAGAATATAAAAAAATATTCTCAGATAAAGATTGTGAGAACGATCGACATAAATATTATTGGAATAAGTGTAAAACTCCATTTTTATATGTGATGGGGCGCCTATTTGATGACAAAAAAGATTCTAGTAAAGAATGCGCTGCTTTGTTTTTGGACGATGCCGAACACCCAAATGAACATCCTATGGTTGGATTCAGCGTCGAGGGAAGTAAAATTTCAAAAAATGGTATGATTGTTGATAAATCTATTGCACGAAAAATAACCATAACAAATTGCCCGGCCAATAAAACATGTGTCGCCGAATTAATTCCTGGACCAGAATCCAAAGAATCCGCTGAAGACTCTATCTTCAAATCTGAACCTTCTCATACAATCGAACTATTCGGAAAATCCGAAGAGTTGAAAAAGGCTGAACCTATGAAAAAATCCCTTCCATGGTCTGCTGGTAAACAAAAGGGTAATGCTATGCACTTTACCCATCCTGAGCACGGTACCGTTAGTGTTACTAAAGAAGACGATTCCTTTCATGTAAAGCATAATGGTGCCCCCGCTGGTCTAAAAGGTAATAAAGGTGTTTTCTCAAATCCGCAAGACGCTGGAAGCCATGCTAAGGCTTATATGGGTGCAGTAAGTAATGGGCAAATATCGTCTCATAAAATGCACGATAGGTCGTCTCCACAGATGGCTGGTATGGGCAAAGCTGAAGTTCCTGGTAGCAAATATCCCTCTTCGGCAGCTGCAAAAGGGAAGGCTCCTGCCCTCACTATTGGGCCGCCTAAATTTGGTCCTATAGCCCCTAAAGTCTCTATGGCTCCTAAAAAAGCTCCTGGTGGACCGCAGCTTGCAAAGGCTATGTCTGCTGGGTCAGGAATGGCTGGCCCTGGAACACTTACGGGTGGCGCTGCTTTAGGTAAAGAAGAATTAGACAAGAAGATGAAAAAAGCTGATAGGCTTAATGAACCGGTCTTTAGTGGTGTTCCTGGAAAAGAATTAAAGGCTTGGAATCCTGGAATTAAAAGTGGAATTGGCCAATCTAATATGGGTGCTCATGTTCGTAATCAAAGTAATCCTAAATCTAGTGATAGTTCAAAAGAAACGTCTAAAGTTAGAGCAAAACAAATCGCAGAAAAAAATCTTAAAAGACTTAAAGATGCTCCAAAACCTGATCTAGGTAAGGGTGAAGATCCTTTAAATCCAATCGCAGGAAATCGTATTAAAAGAGCGTCTGGGTATAAGCAACAAGGGGATAAACTTGGCCATACTATTGCAATGGAAGGTGCTAAAGACGCCCATAAGGAAAGATTGCAGAGTATTAAATCTGCTCCAAAACCTAAACTAGACAAATCAGAACTTCTTCAACGCGCCGAGCAAGAGTACTCACAATGGTCTAAACGCGAAGAATTTGAAAATTTTATGGCAAAAGCTATGCCAAATCTTACAAAATCTGAGATACAAGTTATTGGTCAAACCATCTGCTTAAGAAAATCTTTAAAAGCTGAAAAAGCTCTAAAAAAGATGGTAACCGATCAAGGTCAAGATTCCTGGATTGAGAAAAAAGAAAAATAATAGTTGACTTTATATTAGATCCATGTAAACTATGTGCATGGATCCAATTTTAGCAGCTTTTATTCTTTCTGTTGCTTGTCCACCTACCAAAATGATCAATAGATCGAAGTTGCCTTGGGTACCATACGATCGTATGGAAATGTACTATTGTCAGGACAGGTGTCCCCATGAGTATAAAGACGCACCTTGCCTTAAAAAGTTTTATAAACTAGGATTTCAGGACTACTATGCGGAATGTGGAAATCCTTAGGGAATAAAATACCTATGGCCACCTGGAGCCAATGGAGCACAGTCATTGTGAACCCAATTCCCACCCGGCATTTTTTCCATTCTAAGTTCCCATTCATCTAATTTGGGTTCAAGTTTAGCCCTAACATCATCGCAATTCAATCCCTTAGCATCATAATCTGTTGCTAATCCTATCTTATGGGCTGAATTCTTTGCGCCCTTAACTAGGGCATTATAGTCTTGTCCGTTATGCTCTGAGGCAGGATTATTTAATACAGGACGAATCCAACAATGAATATTTATAGGAACTCCCAAAAACTCTCTGATTAAGTCCATTTTAGCAGCTTGTTTTAATATATTAGCTTTTTCATCTTCAGAAGGAATATGTAGTACCTGCCAAGAAGGTAACCAAAGCGCTTCTTTAACAGAAAAATGTTTTGAGATCATACTGTGAGGATTTGTCCAATCGAGAATATTTGAAGGAGCAGATTCTACTGGTGCAGGAACTTCTTCCTTAGGTTTATCAAATGGTATTGCAATATCTATGCTAGTTGGAGCAACTTCACCATTTTTCTCAGTTTCTTTGTTAATAAATAGTTCCAATAAGGTTTTAGCTAAACTAGCCCAAAAAGAGTCTGCCATAAAATATTCCTTGACTTATTAAATTAATAGGTTTAATCTACTATAAAGATTGGTTTAGAGATAATATGGTACTTACTCTCAATTTTGGTACAAAAGAACCCAAAGTACAGATAACTTGGTATGAAGATATCATGAAATTTCATAAACTTATAATGTATAAAAAGAAAAAATGGGAATGGGTAATGTATAATTCTATCAGTCCCAATGAATACGATATTACTTTTGCAGAAATACCAACTTACGATCCTAATTATCATGTCTATATGCCAGCCTTTGAGGATCTTTTTATAGTACAAAAACAAGATTGTGAATGCGGTGCAAAGCATTCTAGAAATTTTCAATTCGATCATATGCGTTTTTGTAAAAAATGGAAACCTTGGGATAAAATATGAATTATAAATATCTTTATATTGAATTTGCCAAAATGTTAGGACATCGAAGATGTGAAGTTTGTGATTATGATTATTGGGGTTATTGTTCCCAAACAAACGGCGTTAAGGCTATGATTATTATTAAACCTAAAATGACTTATAAAGAAAAGTATTTTACATTAGTACATGAAACCGGTCACCTATTTACTTTAAATAAAAATAATAGGTTGGTATGGTCTAAAAAAACAAGAAATGAAGATGAAGCTAATTATTTTGCTTCTCAAATTTTAACAATTAATAAAATAAATGTTTTAGAATATAGCCTTTTTTATGATAGGGCTAAAAAAGCTGGTAAAAGACGTAAAAAAGCATGGCACGAATTTGTATAAGGAGAAAATATGGCTAAAAAGAAGCATGTAGAAAAAGAATGTCCCGACTGTGCAGTATATAAACACATTATCCAAGAAATTTGGTGGATGGCTCGTAGGTATGCACATGGACGTATGACATATGCCGTTGAAGAATTTAATAGTGCGATTAGAGTAGCTCAAAAAAAGGGCATGGAATTCAGGCCTGACCCTATTGATGGGTTGGTAGAAGCTAAAGATGGGATGTTCGATAAAGAATGGTTTGAACAACAAAAGAATAAGTAATGGATAAACAACTATATTTTTACATTGGATTTATAGTAGTGACATGGCTTTTTATTTTTGGTACTATTATAGGTAGACATTTAGATAAGAAGATAGACGGCGATAAACCAAAAACAGAAAAGGTTCCAGAAGAAAGGGCTTGTCCGCCCCATAAATGGGCTTGGGAAGATCAAATAGGTATGGAAGGTGTTACCCTTATAAGATGCCAAAGATGCAGGAGGCTACCTGGGTGGATTGATAAGACTTAAGCGGCTTCTCTTTGCTTATCTAGCTCATTATGTCCAGAACCAATAAACGTAATATGCCCTTTTTTATCAAAGCCCCAATCCTTAGGAACATAAAAAATAGTGCATCTGCAATGAGGATGTTGTCCTAAAATGCTCGGCACTGTATCTCCGCGTTTATAATATCCGGCTGAAAGCTCACTAAGCCTAAATAGCCTAGGCGTAACTTTGTCTGGCATTAAACAGACTTTTATACAGCTTTCACAAGTGGAATGGTCTCTAATTACAGCAAATCCTACAATAGGATCTTTTTCGCCAATAGTAGCAGAGGCCCTCGTAATATCCATTAGCATGCCAAAATTACGGGTTTTAGTGCCTTCTGAAGCTGCAATTCTTTCTAGTCCAGATTTGGCTTTTCCCAACTCTTCTTGAATGATCTTATTGATCGAAGTTTCGGGAATCTTCTCCCCACTTATACGGGATTCTCTAGCTAATCCTTCTATGCGTTGGGTAATATCGTTTGATGTTTTGTTTTTAAGAATATCTATGTAAGAATAAGCTCCCTCTAAAATACCTTTAAGTACATCTTGTTCAGTATTGTTAAGATACTTATTGCCCATTGCTAAAACAAATAGGCTAGCTAAAGTTACACCAGTTTCAAAGCCTATTAGAGTATGCCTTTTATTATGAAGTTTGGGCACACTTCCAACTAAACGAAGGGCTGACTTGTCAAATAAGTCGCTAACTACTCGATTAATTTGTTCTTTGGTAGAAGTGTGGATGCCATACATGAATTAACATCCAGTTTTGTAGAGATGAGCTACATTAGTGCTATTGGTGACTTGAGGTCCTGCAAACTGTTGATTAGCATAATTAATGTCAGTGGCTGGTGCTATGTATCCGGAAGTAGTGATATTGGGCACATTAAATTGTTGCGATCCAGGAGGAAGAACTTGGTTTGAAGTAATTGATAGATTGGGAGTATCTGGGCCTGTAGTTCCAGTACTAGTGATAATATAAGGGGGACTAAGTGGGTTAGTAAAAGGGTTGGTGGTAGGACCGATAATAGGATTAGGGTACCATGGTGCGGTGAATGGTTGCGGATAATATGGAACTGTAATAGGCTGTTGAATAGGTTGATTTTTAAGTAATTGAATTTGCTTTTCAAGTTCTTTAATCGTTTCGTCTTTAATTTGAATTAATTTTTCAAGTGCTTCAATGGTTTTGTTTTCCATAATTAGTCCTTTTTAGTAATATTTTCAATGTTCAATGCACTATGTATATCACTAGAGGCTTTGGCCTCATCTGATGCCCATTTACTAAAAACATCATTAACTATTTTTTCTTGAAGTGTAAGAGTTTTTTTGGCAATTTCTGGCAAATTAGCTTTAGTTTTGGGACTAAAGTTTAAAGACTTATTCAAACCACCCAATTTAGTTTTCTTGATGCTCTCCATTGATTTGGTTAGGTTAATCTGGACCTGAAGGCTGCGAATATCAGAAAGGGTCTTTTTAAGATCTTGTAGTTCCAAGGAAGAGATTTCCGACTTACCAAGCATACCTTCTAATTTTTGAATATGTTGATCAAGTTCGTCACCATTGGGATTCTGAGAATTTGGAGTTTGTGGTTGTTCTTGACCAGAAGCTTCTTCACCTGGAGCCGCTTCTTCGCTGGGTTGAGGTTGTCCTGACTGAGCTTGAGCCATGGCATCGGCTTGTTGTTGCTGTTGTTGTGCCTGTTCCATTTGAGCATCTTGGGCTCCATGTTGATACCCATCACGCCATGCGCTATCTACACTGGACATAAAGATGCTTTTAAGTTCTTCATATTTTTGTTTATAATCTACACGACCGGCCATATATTACTCCTCGGTACCATCGTCATCTAATAGATCTTGGATAGCCATTTTTAAGAATTTCAAATTGTGTGCCTTTGCTGCTGCTTGTGCTTTCAAAGCTGTTGGATTAATTTGCATCAAAAGTTGAAGATATTGAAGCGAAAAAGGATCTCTTTGAAATTGAAGAAGTGGATCGATTAAACCAGCAGGATCTCCAAAGAATTTAGATCTAACTTCTCCAACTTTAGAGTAGAAATCTAAAACTTGACGATAACGTTCATTAAAGGGAACTTCACCACCAAAAGCTTTGCCTGGGCCATCTTCATCGACTTCTGCTAGCAAAGAATCATAGGTATGAAAAAGTGCGGAGTCTTGTTGTAAACGAGCCGATTCCTGTTCTTTAGATTGGGAATCCAAACCAGACAACCTAACTTCGACCATTTGAGAAAGTTCGTTATCAATAATTGGCAATAAACGCTGATTAAACCATGTCTGCCAACTTAGGATCAAAGGACGAAGTCCAGAATCCCTAGCGGCAGTCATCTTAAATTCGTTATTAGATTCAGATAAAGTTTGTGAATTTGTCCCCTTGCTGAGGTGTCCATATCCGGGAATTTCGTCTGGGGAAACACCAAAAGCCGAGAGAATATTTCTAGCTACTTGGTCATAAGTAAAATTGAACTCGCCATTCTCAAGTTTATCTTGAGTAGAAGTCCATTGTACATCATCTTCTTTTGCAATACCAAAAATTGGGGTTCTAAACGCATTGGATACTGAATTAATAGATGCATTGAATTGCATTTTAATAGCGTCAAGCATCTGCTGATCAACTTCATCGCTCTTGATAACAAGCATGCCTTTAGCAGATTTACCATTACTAAAATAAGTCTTCCAATAGGCCTCAATAGATATATGTGTGGTAACACAATTAACACAAGTGTCTAAAGGGCTAACAGGATATCCATTGTGCTCAATATCGGTTGATGGAAAAAGATTATAAACAAGCATTTCATCATGTGTAAAAGCTTGTTTTGGCTGCATCTCAATAACTTGCAACCATGCGTACTTATCTTCCCTTAATTTACAGATATCAATATCAAAGTGATGGCCTTCCATCGCCTCTAAAGCTTTCAAGGCTAATTCTCTTAGATTTGAACCGACTTGTTCGCCCCTACGAACTGCGCGATAGATGGTAGCAATATCTACTGGCCTAAATCTATGAAATGGATAGTTGCCACGAGAATCAGGTTCACCGGAACGGTCATAAATAATTTCTGTGCCATGAGAAGCAAATGATAGTCCGTTTATAGTTTGAATACTCATGAAATCGGCAAGAGTCATACGATCTTGCTGTTCTAGTCCTTCATCATGGCCACAATTAAGTAATAGTTTTTCAAGACGCTTAATTCTTTCAGTAACCTTCCCATATTGTTCGGGGGTCAAAACTTTTAAGATTTCAGGCTTGATCTCAATTTCAAGACCAACATCAAAACGATCTTTTTTAAGATGACCGTAAAGTTTCATGATGTTGCCGCGAGTTCTTAAGATCGCAGCTACAAGATGGTCAGTAATACGAATAGTCTTGATGAGTTCTGGAGGAAGTAGCCTAATCCTAGGCTTAAACAATCCTAAAAAATTGGCTTGGGGAGCTGGAAGTTCAGAGAATGATAGAGCGGGCGCTTTTTTCTTAGCTTCACCCGTAGTTTGCTTAATAAGCTTTTGAAGAGGAGTTTCACCTTTAGCTAAAGTATCACCAGTATCAATAATCTTATTTAAGGCGCTCTCTAAAGCTGAAAGCCCGGATTTTTCAAGAGTGTCGTCATCACTGTCACCAAAGCTAAGGCTTATCTTGCTTTTCTTTTCATCACTCATATATACTCTTTATATCATTCAGACGATAAAAGTGTGATGTTAGCTGTTGAAATTGAATTATTTATCACTGATAGACTATAAACTACCGAATTAAGTAAAAATAGTCCTGGGAAGGTTTTCCCAATCGTAAACACTGGGGTAACTTGAGGACCAATATCAGCCCCATTAATTAATAGGGTAGTATTTTGATCGCATTCAAGGTAAATCATTGATTTAGCTGAAGAATAAACAGCTATAGCTTCAGTAGTAATAGGCCCTTCTGTAGGTAAGGCGCCTAAATAAGAAAATTGTACATAAAAATCGGTAACTTGTGTAATCAAATATGAGTTCTGCGAAATTGGACTGAATCCACCTGAAATCTGTAAAGTATCCCCAATTTGAGTTCCCGTGCCACTAAAAATGCGAAGTTGGGTTGCATAACTAGAGCCTAAGGTGATTGGTCCTTGAGCATAACCAGTCGAATTAACTACGGAAAAACTGTTAGAAGTAACTGAGACAATCTGCTGAATACCTTGATTTTGGGCAGCAAAAGCATTTCCAATTAGAACATTGTCGCCTGGAATTACTGAAGACAAGTTGGGAAGAGTTCCGCCAGTAAAGGTATAGGTAAGCAATGGGCCATTAATAGTAGTCGTAACCTGGGTAGTAGCGTTTGCTCCGATAGCTCTTAGTGTCCTAAAACCAGAAGCGGTACCGCCCACATTGGTCAGCTGATAGAAGGTTGTGGTAAACGGCACAGGCGCTAGGCTATACTGGGTTGTACCATCTTGAGTTAAAGATATAGAACCGCTAAATAGGCTTTGCGTGGCTCCTGGAGCAACCTGGAACGTCTCAGAGGTAGCGTTATTAATAGGAGCTTCCATCTCTCTTGCCCATTTAAAACTGTTTCTATTTGGACTGGCAGATGAGAGAGAATTTTGATAAGCTTGTAGAAAAACTAGGGTTTTAAGGGTAGCCATTGATTCCGCTCCTGATTACATAAAGATTCATCTTTTAAAAATTTATAAGATAAGTAATTGTTATTATTGAGAGAAATGAAATCCGCCCTTCTTCTTAGAAGTCCCGATATAGGTGGAGGAACCGGCGATTCTTTTAGCAATCTCGTTACGCATTTGTTCATTGATGTTATTCGAATTTGTTTTAGGCATACCTACTTTAGCGGGATCGTCAGTATATTCAACCATAGCTTTATAGGTTCCTTTAACATGCCAAAGATTTTGGCCCAAATATCTCAAGGCATCGCATTTATCGGCAATACTTGGTTCATCTGCAGGTTGAGGAGTAACATTGCCTTGGCCATCCAATAAAAACCGGTGTTTGGCGATAGACTCAATTGTTCTTTTGTTACTTTCATTCTGGATAATCTTAAGAGTCCTTTTACCTGCAGAATTAACAATCTTAGATCTAACCGCTGCAATCCCACCCAAAACATCTTTTTTGAAGTCTGCACAACGCATGCCATTTTTATTAAATGACTTAATATAGGCTGGCATAGCAGTATCACAAAACCATTTAACTGGATTATATTTATCTCTAAAAGTTTTTGCAGTTTCAAGCATATCATCAAATTCTAAGCCAGGGCAAGAATATGTTTCCATTAGCCACCAGTCTCCATTAGGAATTTTGGCAGCAATTAAAATTACAAAATCATGAGTAAAACCAAAATCAACCCCGGCGTAGAATTCTACACCAGATTCCTGTAATTGATGTAGTAAAGTTGCTTCGCTAACATTGTTATATTTAGTAGGTCCTATCAAAGTTTCATAGGCTTCTTTTACAGAAATTACATTGCCGGTTTTACTAAATCTAGGATACACTAACCCTTCACTGCCAGGTCTACGGCATAAAAGCTGTGATTCAGCTATATCTGGATCATTCTCTCTAAATTTTTGAATAACAGAGGAAATTGGTTTATAAAAACCACCTGTAGCTGATGCATCTTTAGCTGCTAGTCTTTTTTTACATAAAGGCAATAATGGACATTTAACACAACCCTCATAAGCTTGTTCAATAAGATCATATTTACTTTTTTCAATTTCAGGTAATCCCGCGTACTCTTGTACGGTTAAATTCTTAAGAGGTAAGGATTTAGTTACATACATATCTTGTTTTGGGCCATCTGGTTTATGACGTTGAGAAGGGCACCTCTCTGCTAAATCCATAAGATTCCATTTAAGGATCTTGTAATTCATTTCATCTGCTTTTTCTATAGCTTCAGCAACATTACCAAATGAGTATTTATAGCTGGAGACCATAACCATCATGCCATAAATGCCTCTAGAAAATCCAGTAATATTCATACCTTCTTTTAGAGCTGCTTTGTCAGCAAGATCGAGTTCATCCAAAAATAAAACATTGGAATGTAAACCATTCATGCCTTTTGAATTACATATTACAACTTTAATAAAAGGGGTTTTTCCCTGAGGCGTTTTGAACTTGATAACTCGTTTATTATTAGAATGGGATATCCAACCTATTGCTACTAATAATGGTTCGATTTTAAATTTAAAACCTTCGATATAACCAAGAGCAATTGAGGACTGAGATTCAATGGCAGCAGCATGTCCAATTTCTAGCTGAAAATGAATAAGCAATAAAAGTTCTAATATAGTAACAATAATAGTCTTGAGGCCTTCACGACAAGAGATCATGATAGCGCCAGGTCTTTGATTACCTAAATTATGCTTAAAAGTTTCATAAATATACCAAGCAGCATCTAATGGATTAGATGTAGATTCTGGATCAGTATTTTCGGTTGGAATTTCAAGATCTAAAAAAAATTTCGCCCAATCCTTAATTTCCAAGGCAGAATTAAGGGGGGTTAGCATTAACTTTGCTAATTCAATTTTTTTATCTTCTGGTAATAGGGCAAAGTCCATATATAGTATATATCATAAATAAAAAAGGCCCCCAGAAAACTGGGAGCCCTCAATATTATTGATTATTATTAAAAACTTATGGCCAAGACGGGGTACCTTCGCCATCCGTTGGATTTCCAGAAGGATCGACTTCATTTTCCGAAAATGCTGCAATGCCTACATAAGAAATTGAAATCTTTGAGGTTGCTTTTACGTTGGTATTTTCCGTGTTCGCATTTGGAACGCAACCCGTTACGACCAAAATAGTTTTTCCACTTTGTCTATCGACAACTTTAAGAACTACGCTATTATAGTTCAAAAGATCTGCTAGAGTAGGAAAATTACCCATTTGTGTCACACCGAAGTCAAGAACTCTGAATCCACTGCAATTTAATGAAACCAGTTCATAACTAGTGATTGCAACTTCATGAGCAGAATACTGACCTAAAGTCCAGATCCCTTCAGTTCCCAATGAAACGTTCTTAGAAACCGTTTCATAGACACCGGCTAAAACCAGAGTTCCCACATTGTTTGGGACATAGAGCTGGCATCTTGCTCCAGTAAGTGTTTGAGATTGTGGCATTTTTATTTCTCCTTATTCTAAAATTAAGCCGATTGCTGAACCGCTGAAATGGTGAAGCTGATCGGAATAAAGTAAATCGCAGTTGCAAGATAGATATTAACCGCTATAGTCATAGTAGGTGCGTTAATGGAAACCTTCGCATTGTTGAATCCCAATGGAGCCCCATTGCTTGGAGCAATCAGTTTCAATTGCATGTAGCTAGCCATCTTTTGCGTCAAGAAAGCTGAAGCTGAAGCAGCAGAAACATCTGCAAGAGATTGACCAACGAAAGCATCCGTGAAGCTAGATTTCAAGTCAATAGCAATCAAGTCAGCATCATACATAGCCTGAATTGAATTGTATACGAAATTGTCATCAACGCTATAGGTCGTTTGATCGCTAACCCACTTAGGGCCGCCAACGTCTTCATACAATGGCAACAAACCAGCAGTTAGAGCTTCGCTTGTGTCCCCTGGATTCCCGTTATTGTAATCTGATGGATCGATAATGCTAATAACATTAGCGTATTTTCCAACAATCGCTTTATAGAAACCACCAAGTTGCATTCCCATTGCGACACATGCAGCATACCACGGCTGGAAGGTCGTGACCACTCCAGTTGAATTAACCTGCGTTACCTGTTGGAAAGTCAATGAACAACGATCGCTTGCCAAAGTCTGAGCTGTTGCAGCAGCTGCAGCAAATGTGCCAAGATTTGACAAGATACAAATACGATTCCTGTTCAAACTTGGGTTGCTCATTTCCAAACAATGGCTCTTCAATAGAGCATCAATTGCAGCAATCGTGTAGGTTGAATTTGGATCCGTTTGACCGGCAGCGATATCTGCTGAAGCATTTTGAGAAAACAATGGAACAATGATATTACAATTAACACTTTGAAGAAGCGTAAGCGCATCCACAATATCTATAGCCAAAGTTGGTCCTCTGCTGCCACCAGCAAGATAGGCTGGAGCAGACGTAGGAGCCGGAAGTCCAGCGCTTGCCGTAGGTGAAAAAGCAAGCAACCTAGAAGTAGTCATAGCTTGTTCATAATTAGCTAAAGCAATTTTAATTCTACCTGGTGTAAGTTCTGATTCGGTAGAACAAATTCCTTGAGCAGATACAGCATCCAATGAAGTTGCTGGTTGGCTGCTAGCCGCAGGAAGAGCTGCCGCCGTATATCCTGGTTGAGAATTGATGAAGGAAGCCAATAGACCAATCGTGGAATATTCACTTAAGGTCAAACTAAGACCAATACCAGCGCCACCTACTACTGCCGTAGTTAAAGCCACGTTGGTAATAGTGATAGTTGCTGAAGTACCTTGATAACCTACCAACAAAGCAATTTGTGAGTTAACGGCTAGAGTTTCACTAGTACCGGTAGTAGAATTACTGTTCTGTTGTTCAATTTCAGCTTCTTGTGAAGAAATCGTAAGTCCTGGGGATAGACCTAAAGCAGCCAAGTCACCGGGAGTAGAATCAATCAATTCAAACGATTTTCCCCATCCTTCGCTATAAGCATTTGAATCAGCACCAACAGTTAGAGTGAGGGTATTCAAAGGAGTACCTGGAGAAGCCGTGATTCCGGTAGGAGCAGCGGTTACAGCAACTAAAAGAGTATTAAGTTCTGTGACCAAGGTAGAAATGCTATTATGAAGAGAAGGCGTTGCGCTCAAAGTAATAATATGGCTAACACCACCGTTTAGACGAATAGTAAAACTAGCGCCATTCAAAGGGGCTCCAAAAGCAGGGATCGTGGTCCCGGTAACCGTAGGAGCAACTTCTGCAGCCGTAGATAGAACTTGATACTGAGTTTGATTGCCTAAAATACCATAATTAAGGTAACTAAGGTCACCATAAGAAGGCAGGGTAGCGGTAGCTGTAGTACCGGTATTGGTTTTAACAACGTAGATCTGAGTAGCAGTTCCCGTGATATTAGCATCATTCGAAGGAGAACACAATGCCGTAAAGCCGTCAACAAGTTGACCACTAGTATAAACTTGGGTCATTTGCTGAAGCTGAGATGGCGTATAAAGGCTAGCAGCTAAAGTAGTTTGGCTAAAGCTAGGTCCACCATCGGCTTCGCCCATGATAACCGCTATACCTGAGGAAGTAACCCCAACAGGCTGCGTAAGTACTGAATAATTAACATATGTTCCTGGAACATTAGTATTAACGAACGTCGTGGATAGTCTTTGCGACATGTGATTTCTCCCTATTAAACTTTCTTAATTCCAAAATTTTGTAGTCCCTTAGCAAAATTCTCAGGACTATCATTCCCAGTGCTAACTAGATGCAACCAAAGGACTTGCTCTAATTTTCCAGTCATTCCGTATTTCTTTTTATTTTCTGTCCAATAAATCTTAAAAGCATCGCGTTTTTGTTTTTGAGTAAGAGTCTTTTTAACTTCTTTATACAGAGAAGCACGATAAGCTTTTGATTCTTCTAGGGACATTTCTTTATTTTCAAATTCTTGTTTAGCCATACTATTATCCTGGAAGCTTTGGTTTCGGCATGGCTTTCATATCACTAAGAACTTGTTTGTGCTCATTTATTGCCCTATTTCTATTAATATCATGATGTTCTATGGTTTCTCTGCGATCCGCGCCCTTAGTTTTTTTATTTGAAAGATGCTTTATATCCCTTTTCATATCGCGAACATCAGAGCCCACACCGCTTTGGCCCATATCGCCCTTTAATTTAGATCCTGGAGCGATATCCGTTTCAGAATGAGGAAGATGTATTCCTCTTTCTCCTTCACGTTTTTCAATTGGCTGTCCAGCTTCAGTAGATCTAGGAGCCGGAGCGTCAGTGGCTTCATGGCCAACGGCTTGTGGCGATTGAGCTTCGGCATTTTTACGTTTAGAATGCATATGCTCCATAAACTTGCTTAGTTTAGCAGAAAGAACTAAACGAGGAATAACGGACTTTTCAGTTTCACTTTCAGATTTATTCTCTGGTTTAGCCATGAGTTCATGTCCTTCTTTAGCTTCGGCTTCCTGATTTTCTTTAAAATGATCTTCTACGTCGTGCTCTACTTTTTCACCAAGTTCGGCATCAGCTTCTTTATCTGGATTTTGTGGAAGCTTGTCTTCTTTAGATTCAGCGGAATTATGAAAATCTCTTTTTTCTTCATGCGCATTTTTTGGCATCTTCATCATATCTTCATGAGAAGCATGGGGCTTAGGCATTTGATGTTCGCCAGATTTATGTAGATCGCAAATATTGGATTCTGATTTTTTATGTTCTATCGCATGGCCAACCTTATGGCCACTAGTTTCCATCGATGAAAGATCCTCATGAAGCTTTTTTGCTTTTTCAGTAGCTTCTTTTTTTACTCTATTAGATTTTTCATAATCGTAATCTGGAAAACTAGCTTTGGCTGTAGAATATGCATGATGCATCTCTGCAGCTTTTTTATGTTTGTCATTGATAGCCTTAGCTTCTGGAATACTTTCTGGATACTTTTTTGCATGTTCTTTATGCACATTGCCCGCCAAATTATGCTTCTCCCAGCTAACATTCATCATTTGTTCATGGGATAGTTTTGGTTTAGTCTCTCTATGTTTAGGCATTTTTAAGTTTGGGGCTCTTTCTTTTTTATAATTGTTATTCACTAATTCAGCATCTTTTTCATGTCCAGTTTCAGCTTTACCCAAATCGGGTTTTGGCATAGCTTTATCTTCGGCTTTGTGCATTTTATATGTAACCGTATGCATGCCTGACTGAGACTTAACCATATGCTGGGCATTTTCTTTGGCTAGATCGCCCTTAACTTTATCTTTAAATTCATAACGTGGTTCCATGCCGTCTACGTTATTATTTCCTTCAGCTTCCTCTTTTGGATTACCACTTGGAGAAACTTGCCTTTCAAGACGTTTTCCTGAAGAGTCTTTAAAACTCGCAGACTTTACTTCATACTCTGGATAATCACGTTCAATAGGTTTTTGATCTTTTTCAATTTTACCGTATTTAACGCCGGGTGCTTTACGATTTTCTGTCTCGTATTTATTTAAAGTTTCAGATTTAGACAATAGCTCATAGGTCTTAGCTAACACAGCTTGCGCAGCTTCACGAGGTGTAAATAGCTTTTTGTTGTCATCTGCCATAAAAGGAACTCCCTGTCTTCTTAAAGATTAGTTCTGATTTTTTTATACCCTTTAACTTATTGATTTTATTACTTTTTATGTTTTTTTGTTATAAAATCCCATAGTCTTCGCGTACTTGGGTGTTTAGGACCATTAAAATCTTCGGATTTACCAAAAAAGACACTGGGAGGAGCAAAAGCGTCACCTGGCTTTTTGGGCTTAGATATTTTAGCGGTTACGTTTTGCTTACCGGCCTTAGAAATATCTTTTGGTTGATTTTGGGGAGCACTTAAAGTAGAACCAAGGGTAGAGCCTAGTTTTGGGGGAGTTGGCACGGATTTTGTAAGATTTTCAGATTTTTTGACTTTTTCAGGGAGTTTTTTGCCTTTAGTGGCCTCATCCCATTCATGTACATTGGCCTCACCGCCTAAAGCTTTTTTACCTGCTTCGGTGTGAGCCCATCTGCGCTGTGAATCTGATTTATATGGCATAGATATAGATAAAGATTGATTTAATCTTCATTTGCCTCATCTTCAGCTTGAGTTACGGTAAACCAATTAGTTTGATTCTGCTGTGCAGGTGGAGTCTCTTGATTTGAAACGAATTTAATTCCGCCTACATAACCTGATGGATCCGATAAAGTGATGGCTGCAGGATTAGTATCTCTAAGTATTACCGATTCAATTTTTCTATGCAGTCCTCTGATAAAGTTATTGTATACTTTGCCAGCCATGGTTATTTGACGACAATAAATTTCTTCCGCACCAGCATTAGAGAATTCGGGATTAAAAATATCTGTACTATTAAAATGTGTTTCTAATAACCCATTGTGCTCCATGTACTCCCTATATCTTAAAAGTCCATAGGTCACGATTGACCACAGCCATAGAAGAGATTGGGGATCATTTGTGGCGATCGTAATATTCCAGTTTTCTTCGAAGAAACTTCTTCCTAGTCTAGATTGGAAAAATCTGTACTGTGGTACAACTCCAAGTTGACTAGTATCCAATTGTACATTTGGTTGAACATAAATTTCTTGGCCATTAATACTTAAAACTGGAGTACCCGTTCCAGTAGTTGGGTTGAGTAAAATCATGCCTGCAGTCACTGGCTCTATATCCACACCAATGGGGGCTGTTACTATACCGGTAGATGCCTCGTAGCTAGAAGGAATAAATGGAGGAACTACATAAGGTATCTTCTGTCCCACCAGATTTGGTGGTAAAAAATTAATTGTAGGTGTATCTATATCTCCAAGTGTACGCATCTCTTGAACTTCATTTGAAGAGCCTAGAGTTAATACTATGCATGGAAATTTATCTTTATCTTTAACAAATTGATTAAATATATTTACATTATTGTTGGTAAAGTACTCTTTAGCAGCCTGAATTTGTTTTTGTCCATATTTAGTTCTAAGTAATGGACTATCAACAAAATCTTCTAAAATATGATCTAAAAGCCATAGATTATTTTTAATGTCTTCTAACCATTCTTCTAATATCGTTTTTAATAAAACATCTGTTTGAAATATACCGCCCATAAATTAGTCCTTCCACTCTTTTAAGATATTTGGGACTATGTTTTCATAAAATTCTTTTTCAACCCAATCACCAGTTCTAGCTAAAAAATCTTTGGTTTTAGGTGCTGGATACCAAAATTTATCTGGGGACCCTTCTGAAGCAGTTCTAAAGGTCATCCAAGAACGAATAGCTTTTACTTTGCCATTTTTATCCGTGACAGGATTTCCTTGATCATCTCTTTTTATCTTTTGATAAACACCTACTCTGGTTAAAGGCATATCTGACCAATGAGACTTTTTCTTGCTGCCAAAGATGTTAAACTCATGAAGTTTACCTTCTATGATTTCGCCTTTTTTGTGACCCATAGAGTCTTCTTGGTAACGTTCTATTCCACCAACGCTTATAGAGCGTTGCTTTTTAGCTTTTCTTTTTCTATTTTGAAAATCTAGTTCTTCTTTTATTCTATTGGTAAGTTCTATTTTAAGTCTATTAGTTGCAGATTCAGATTTAGAATTTTTTTCAGCATGCTGAAAAGGAATAACTAAATATTTACCCTTTTTACCAGTTTTAGTTTTGGAGCTACTAAAAAGCCAATCATCGGTTTTCATGTCCATTCTTTCGCCATTATCTATAAGAACCGCTTTATTTTTAATGGTTAGAATATGAACATTTGGATCTGGCGATGTTAATTCGATATTTTTCATATCGTCTCCACCCACAAACATTTTATATTGATGAGAATTTAATTCTTCTTTTGTTAATTCGATCAAATGGGTCTCTGCAGCACTAGCAAGTTTAGTCACAGATTTGGTTAAGGCTTTCTTAACTTCATTGTAAGATTCTTTACATGCTTCTAAAAGTGATGAAGGATCTAATTTGATATTAATCATATTAGCCCTTAACAGGAATACCCCTAGGTCCCATTACCATACCATTTTTCATGTTGATATAGGCGTCCTTACCAGTTGTAGGATCTTTATAACGTTTTTGGCCCTTAGCATTAATTCCACCAACTGGCGTAGTTTCTTTGGCAATATGTGGGGTACTATTCTTAGTAGGTAACTTTTTTATTGATCCCACGCCGCCGCCAGCAGCCTCTTCAGACCCTGGCGTTACTTTTTTGGGAATGGAGCAGCCCCTCCTGGAGCTGCTTCTTTTTCATGTGGTGTTCCGCAAGTAGGGCATGATTCGCCTTCTTCTGATTCAGGGGCTTCTTCAGATTCAGCTCCATTATCTTCAGATTCAGGTATAAACCCTTCGCCTTCTTCACCAGAAGCTTCTTCGGGAGCTTTACTTTGGCCTTCGATTTCGTTTACTTCTTGCTCAGCTTGACCTTCATCAATACCAGCTAACGAGCAAAGTTCGATCATACTTCTTAGCATGGCTATACAAGCATCATAAAGTTCTGGGGCTTGTGCTTTAGCTTTGTCCAATATGGCTTTCTGGCCTTTGAAAGCTTCTAGAGCTTCACCAACCATATTAACAACTTTTTCACGTTGAATACTGTCTGCATGAGCATCTAAACCATCTTTAAATACGTCGTTTAAATTAGAGTCATCAGCATCTTCTTCTGATAGACCCATATCTTCATTTCTTTGATCGTAATCAGCAGGACGACTAACACCGTTTTCATCCATGTCATCATTCATTTCGCTAGCATTACTAACATGAGCATCTAGTGTGTCTTCAGCACTATCTTCTTCTTGTTCATTGCCAATAGCGTCTGCGAAATCTTGAGCATTGTCTACGTGTTGATCTAAAGTGTCTTCTGCAGAATCCCCATGAGCGCCACAGGTGCAGCTAGGGCAATGTTTATCATCTCCCAGCATATCACTTTCTTCGGTTTGTTCGGCTTCATCCGTAGTAGCATTTTCCCTAGGCATGTCGGGTTCTTGAATTCCCTTTTCGTCATTGCCATTATATTTAAGGTCGCTAGGCTTACCTTGCATAGGTTGTGCCAAACCTTCTGGAGCTGGGGGAGCACCTTCCGCTTGTCCATGATAGTCTTTTGGGGCTGGTTTTAAGTCTTTTGCTGGCATATCTTTTGGATCAGGTAGGTCATTATTCATAACTCTATCGCTTTCAGGTATATCGGTTGAAAAACTTTCTTCCACTCGAGGCTTAGGAGTAAGGTTTGGTTTCCTAATAATAGGAGGCGTTAGATCTTGAGCTTGATATGAATCCCTACGCTCTTCTACATCGGAATTTTTATATCCAGAATCATAGCCGCGATTATTATCGTCTTTTGGTGGTTCACACAAAGTAGGCTCATTTTGAGCAGCATCGGCACCGGTAGGAAGAACTTGGTCATGTCCAACGCCTTCATCATCATCGGAAGCCTCTGAATGCTGAGTAGGTTCTATATATGATTCTGCTAATTTTTGTTCCTCTGAAGAACCGTGTCCAGATCTAACATTCTCAGTAATTTGTTGAATTTCTTTTTCTATTTCTGGACCATAAAAAACTATTTGGTTTTTACCTTTAACTTTAGCGACTAATAAACTTCTTCCTGAGCCACTAAGAGTATCAGCAACACCTATTGAAATGGTCATTCCAGTAGCAAATTCATAGTCTTTACGTAGGGATTCTAGTTCCTGCAATGCTTCAACTGGAACTAACCATACACCCTGATCTCCTCCAGAGGAGTACTGTACGCCATTATATTTTTGTGCCCATTGTGCTACGATTTCGTTACCGTGATCTATTTTTTGTGAAGCATCCCTAAGAGAATCTGGGTCATCATTTAAAATAGCTTGCCCTATTCTTCTGCCAGCGTCATCTGCATCGAAAGATACGAAGAACGTATTAGAATTATCCATTTGTCCTCCACCAAAGCAATTTATTTCTTTTTTTAAGATTTTCTTCTTCTTTAAGAGTTTCTAAATTCCACGGTACATTGAGACCGCAAACATCTTTTCCTGCTATGGGTATAATATGATCTACATGATATTTTACACCGCTTTTACTTCTAAGATCAGCCCATAAATAAAAGAATTCCATGGCTTCTATTTGTTGAGAACTAAGCCATTTAGGTGTTGCCTGTTCTATGCGAAATTTTCTACGTGCCCTATCGGCTTTTACTTTCCCTATATTTTCTTCTTTCCATTTTTTTTTCGCGGCTCTTACTTTATCTATATTTCTTAATTTCCAAGCATCTTTTGTCGCATTATTAATTTCTAAATGAGTTTTGTTATATTCTTCTTTTATGTTTTTTCTACAGTCAAAACAAGGATTTAAAAGTTTCTTTGTTTTTTTAGAAATTCTATAAGAACTATCTTCTTTTTCTAATTTACAGGTTTTGCAAGTTTTCATGACTTGCTCCTCAAGACTTCTAATAGCATAGAGATATTCTCTGCATCCCATTGGCGGCTAAAAGATAACTTAATGCCAGTTTCAGTCTTTTTTAAGAAAACTTTTTTAGAGTCGCCAAAACATATGCAGCTTGAGAGGCCGGAACCATCAAAAACAGTATGCCCACAATCTGGGCATTCTCTTGTTTCTCCCTTACAAATATCTACCAAAAATTCTTTCTTTGTTAATTTCTTTTTTCTATTTTCTACGAAACTGGCAAGAGGTAGAGACTTTTTTTGTGGTTTTAAAACTATAACTACTGGAGACTTTTCTTTAGGTGCTTCAGCCATAATTTCTTTATGGTCTTCTTTAATTTGTTCATGTTCATGCAATAATTGTGTCAATTTACTCATAAGTAACTGATTTATGGCGTCACGTTGTAGCATTTTACCATCTACAACCTGATTAACAAGGGAATGGAGTTGCATTCGATCGTCAATTATTTTTTGAACTTGTGCTTGTTTATCTTGATGAATAGAAGGCTTTTTTTCAAGATCTTCAAAATCATACAATTCTAGCATGGTCATTAAGACTAATCCAAGACCAGGTAGTGAGCGATGCAAAAAATCATTTATTTTAACATTATTTTGTATTACTTGTCCAGAATATGAATCACGTTCATGTTTTGTAGCTGAAACTATAGTGTCTTCTTTTCCAGGAATTCTAATTTCTTTAGTTTCCCCAATTTGCATGGGGGATAATTCACGAACCAATAAACTCAACAATGCCCTAGGTACAATTTGCAAACCTTGGAATAGATCATCTGTATCTGTAACAGTTCTAGTACCTTGTTTATATACTTCAGATTTTGACAAAGAAGTGCCAAGCGACTCTAAAAAGTCACTTCCTAAAGTTTTATCTAGGAAGGTCTTAGCATTCTTTTTCATATATTACAAATTAGGAAAATTAGGGTTACTAACTAATGGATTAGCTACTGGAGTGATACTAGTTTCATCATTTACTAAAAATACAAGAAGGGTAGAGGCACTAGTAATTATCCAATTAGCATAACCAGAGGCAAAGGTAGTCCAAGAATTAGGTGGGCATGGAAGGCCAACATTTCCATTTGAATCTGTAGCCCCTGCAGACAAAGCGGTAATTGAACTGCTTGTTCCAAGAACGATAGCCCCCATAGAGCCGGAGTTGTTATATACAGCAACAGATTTACCAGCACCTGGAAGAGCGTATGGAGCCGAAGAAGCATTGGTGGTATATCCGTTTCCAACTCCTGGAACCGCGAGAGGCAACAAATGCTGACCCATGTTCATGGATTTGCGTGCTCCGGCAGCATTATTATATTGAAGCATATCAATCGCGCCTGGATCCTGGGTTTTATTGCCAGGGAAGTTACGTTTCATGATTGGATTGCTTGGATTAGCCATAAGTCACCGTTTTTCCTTATCTTTTCTTAAAGATTACTCGTCTTAATTATCGTTTAAAATATCCGTAGTTTCCACGCGAACTATACCCTGATTTATTTCAATAGTTTCTGTGGGTTGTACTGTTTGTCTATTAGCTACTGCAGGAGAAGCTGGAGGATTGGTCAAATCGCCTTTATTAATATTATGGAATAAATATTCTCGGACTACCTCCACATAATATGGCATTCTTTCAGATTTTCTTACATTGCCAACCGTAACATCGGTGATTCTAACTTCTCTAAGTATGCGACTTACATAATAAAAAGCACGATATAGATACCTGATACTATAAGTTCTACCCTCGCCAGTATTGGGATCTATGCCGGGGTTAGCTGCTCCAAGAGTCCAAAGTATATTCCCACTACAATCTATATTGTAATCAGTTCCTTGAGTATATCTAATGCCCCTGGAATCAATCAAAGGTGCGTCCATTTGAACTATCGGATACATTGGAACATTAGCGCTATCATAAGAAAAGGTCATTAATTCTTTATTGACAACAAGATCATTAGCTTGCTTATCGCCATGATAGAGCCTGTCGCCTGGAGTCAAATAGATTCTTTTTTTGGATAAAGCTCCCGCGTCGTCTTCGCAGCCACCCATCTTATTTGTTTCACTTGAGCAATCATTGCAATTACCACTTCCAGATGATCCATTTCCATTGAATGGGGCGTCAGAAGCATCATCATAAAATCTAGGCAGAACCAAGTAGGCAGTCGAGGCGTCAATTAAAGCGCCCTCAGAAGGCCTAACCTGATCTTTTTGATTATTTGTCATTGTGCCTGTGAGTTTACCGCCGAGGCTATAAACATAGCCATTTGAGGTGATTACATCAACTTCATTATTTCTACGGTAGTCCCCACGATCATTTAGTCCAATTGGGCTGGGAGTGGCTTTCCAATGTACAAATTCCGTGCCAAGGCTTTTAACAAAGGCATCCGAACGATTCAAATCAAAAGATTCTTGAACGTAAGGTGCAAAAGGTATGATAGTAGGAAGCTGTGAGCCTTCCGGTTTTTTATCTGCCATCTTCGTCTTTATCCTCGCAGCAACACATTTGAGCCAATTCTTTCAATCCATCATCAGCGGATTTATGCAATAGAACCAACTTATTTATTATATCATCTACCGCTTCATCTTTTTTTATCTTCTTGTTTTTTTTGAAGATTTTAACATCAATGACTTTTTTATTTGTTGATTCTGCACTCATATTATTTGACCTTAATACTCTTACTGTTACAGCTTAAAGCTTTTTCAGTGGTTGCTCCAGCCATAGCTCTGGAGAATTGTTTCGGAAAGTTAATTTCTTTAATAATTAAAGACTCGTCTTGAATAACACCAAAAACAGAGGATATTTTTAGATTATTTTTAGTGATCTGAAATTCAATATCTTGAGCATTTTGAATAGAATAAATATCGTGCCCAGATTTGCGCAAGTCATCTGAAAGAAAATGAGAATGTCTTTCTACAATGGCATCTGAGAACGCTTCAGATTTACACATTACAGGTTGAAAGTTTGGATGCATTTTAGAAATTGTATGTTTTACAATAGCTGGATGAGAGCCACCTGATAGAACTTTACCATTGCAGATGCCCATCCAGAATCCGCCTTTTGTTCTTGCGAGTTTGACTGGTCTTCCATCAAGGATACCGGCATCTTCGATTTGATCAATATCGTCTGGCTGTAAATTCATATTATTTTCCTCTTTTTGCCTTATATGCTTCTTGAATACCTTTTTTCAAAGCTACATTGATTAAAATAAGATCATCTCCAAAATGATGTTTAGCGCGATCTTCATGCTTTTTTAAAGCTATTTCTTTAAGATCAGGATTGTCTTGAAGATAATGTGTAAAATCTTCACCATTAAGTCTAAGTGCTTTTTTGTGCTCAAATAAATCTGGATTTAAAGAGATAGTTTCTTTGACGATAATAGAAAAAAGAGCTTCAGATTTCTGAAAAAATTCAGATTTACTCAATTCTATATGAAGTTTTTTGGCTTTATCTGTATGTTCTTTTAAAGCATTTCTTCTATCATTATAATGTTCTGTTGAATGTGGTCCAAAATGATTGGCTGTGTCATAATGATCGTGCATTTGAGCCATTTTGGCATGTTTTTCTGATAAATTATGATCACCTTTTGTTTTAGCCGCTTCTGAATGTTTTCTATGAAGGATGCTTTGTTTTGGATGGAAATCTAGAGTTTTATAGTTTCTACCCATATTTTTCATTTCTTTATGACCAATATGAGGTTTTACATTACCATAATCACCGGGATTAATTTGTTTTTCTGATTTATTCAATTTTTCATTATATTTATTTTTAATAATAGAACTTTCTTCAGATTTTTTAATATCATTGTGGTGCAATTTCATATAAACTACATCAGGACCACCAGGAGTCCAATTCTTTTCTCTGTGTGTTTCTTTAAATCCATGTTTAGCATACAGTTTAGGTAAATAGCCATCAAAAGCATCTAATTTATTGCCACCCGCTTTAACTGCATGCTGTACAATTTGATCTCCCCGACCCTTTTCGGTACTGAATACACTAACTATATCTCCATCTGGTTTAACTGCAAATCCGCTTTTTTTATCAGGATGTAAAAAAGTTTTCATTTTAGAATATTCATGGGGTTGATAATGATGGACAAACTCTTTAACTTTAGAGTTATTTGTGATGGCATTTCCTAAATGCTGGTGAAATTCATTATGGTGAACTGGAATATGCGCTGTAGGAATAGAAGCATTTTCAGATTTATTTAAACCTTCAGATTTTTCAAAAGAATGAATGGTGTTTCCTGCTCCTGCTTCAATACTGAGATCACTAAAAGTAATTTCTTCTGGTTTTAAACCTTCTTTATTAATTTTATCGTATAATCCTTTGTCAATAGTGATATGAGGCATAAACTTTTTATAAACAGTTCCAGTATGTTTAAATGCTTCGTAAAAATCAGAATAAGTTTTATCTGTTCCACTAATTAACAACATATAATATTTTTTGCCATCTCGTTCAGATGTAAAAATAGTTGTTTTAAAATTCAATTTTTCTGGTTTAGGAGTTTTTATATCGAATTTTTTTATTTTTTCTTTAATTTTATCTAAATCCATGTCTTTTTTATCTTCAAATACTTTTAAAGACATATGTAAGGGTATTCCGGGTGTTAACTCTTTTTGTCCCTTTACAGTGGCATACCAGAGAATATCTCCACCTTTAGCTGCACGCTCTTTGTATATATCGTGTACACCTTCTCCTAATTTAGCTTTTTCGGCCTTCTGAAGAGAATCGTATCTTAAAGCTGCTAAAAGACTTTTACGAAGAGACATTAGTACTCCCCAATTACATATTTCTTGGCAAATATACCTTTAATTTTAGCTATTAATTCATCACGATTTTTAATTAGTTCTTCTAAACGAAGTTGAAAAGAACGAGGGCCAAGAAGAGAAGAAGACTGAGATAATCCATCTTGACTTTGAGCTTGAGAGGTATACAAAAACATTTGAGCAATTTGAGAAATAATATTAATAGCGGCATTAGTTCCAATAAGTTGGTTTACTATAACTGGAACTTGTCCTTCTGTATTGGAAAGTCCACTTGAATAGGTCACTTGCCAATAACTTGGTACTTGTGTAGTAGCGCCAGAGGCACCCCAAATCGCTAGAAAGGCAATGCCAGCACCTTGGTTAAGTGCAGTTATAGGAGTTCCACTTGCATTAGTTGCACCAAAAGCTGCAAGAAGTGGTATAACATTAATCTGTCCAATAGATGCGTTGGCCATATCACACCAAACACTTGGGACTTGAAAAATAATCTCATCATTTGAAGCAACAATAGCCAAGCTTTCTAAACTTAGAATAGGAGAATGCCTTGGTTTAATATGAATAAAACTTTTATAAAGTGACCAATCAAATGGAAGTTTGTCTACAAATTCTTCTCTCGTAACTGTAGTTCCGATTTGAGCTTCAGTTTCATTCATTGCCATCATGATACGGTCTTTGAGTTCGTCCGGTGTGAATCGTTGCTCAGGAAATATAATTGGAATACCTTTTAGATATCTACTATGAAATAATTCCGGAGTAAGAAATGGTTCCACACGTCTAAGCAATCCAGAAGTTTGGATGGCATGGACCGGATAAGTGGCAGTTTTAAAACTTCGAGATTGGGTATAATCAGCCAAGATTGACTCCTAATTCTTAAAAGAAAAATGTATTATCTGGCAGACCTTGATCTCCACCATTGCTTTCAGGGGTTCCAACCACAATCATTTGTAATACAGTGAAAGTCTTAATATTATTACCTTCATAAACTTGAAACAGTACATTCCCACCACATGGCGTATTAGTAAAGGGAATATTTATAGACCAAATAGATCCATCATTTGGATCTTGCGTAGCAAATAAACTTAATACTTGTGCGTTATCAATGGATGGAAAAGTTACACGTACTGCATCCGGTTGATTAGAACTTCCAATCCCCATTATATAGCGTAGTTCACACTGATCTGGATCAACCATCTGAAAATATAAGGTTGTTGTATTTCCAGAAGAAATGCTCCATTGATTCGCATACTTAAAGCTATTGATATTTTGGAAATTTACTATTGGTCTAGCTGATAGTCTGTTAGGCATTGTTTACCCCTAAATTAACTTGACAAGCACCCAAAATAAGGGTATGCTTTAAGGTAAAGATTGGTCTTAAATCGATTTTAAAAACAACTACATAGGTAACTATATGAAAGTAATTGCTTTTTCTGGATGGAAGCGCTCTGGTAAAGATAGCTGTGCAGAATATCTAATTGAAAGCTATGGTTTTTTTAGAGTGGCCCTCGCAGATCCTTTGAAAGATGCGGTAGCTAAAGAATATGGTATAGATCGTGGATCTTTAGATGATCCTAATCGTAAGGAAGCTCCAATACTTACGATGCCAGTGAAGCCCCAAGATGGTTTCTCGCGCAATTTGTGCGAATTCATGGTTAAAGAATTTAGAACAAGCCGTGGACTACAGCCAGATGGATTTGTGTATCGCGAAGGCAATTTCCTCGGAATCATAGGCGCTAATACTGTTGTGGAATCGCATCGATTGGTTTATTGGACCCCTCGCGCCTTGGCTATCCTAAAGGGATCTGTAAATAGGTCTGTTCAATCTAATTACTGGACTTCTAAAGCTTTTGAAGAAATAACTCATAGGCTTAAGCATGGTCAAAATATAGTTGTTACAGACCTACGTTATAAATCGGAAGTATCTCAATTTAAAGAAGCTTTTGGAGAAAGTTTAATTACAATTAGAGTTAATCGTTTTGATTCATCTCCTTCTTCTGATCCAAGCGAGAATGACTTAAACGATCATAGATTCGACTATACTTTGGAAAATAAGGGAACAAAAGAACAATTATATAGTCAACTACAAGAAATCGTATCTAAACTATAAGCTAACTAAAAGAAAAAGGCCCCCAACTATAAAGTTGGAGGCCCTTAAATTAGGACAAATAAGAATTAGTTACCGATTGCGTTATCGTCAAGGGTAACAGCTGTCTGAGCAAAAAGTTGACCGTGTACCGTTGCAGACGTTTGAACCGCAATGCTAGTGGCACTAAGAGCGATACCACTGAAGCTAGAGGAAACTCCCAAGGTAATGGCTCCAGCAGCAACCCAGTAAACATTTGATGCCAAAGCTCCACCGCTCATAACGATCTGTGCAGATGTCGCCATAGTGAACGTGGATGACATTTGGAATACCCAAGTATCGCTAGGTCCACCGCTTAAGGTGAGTGTTCCAGCGATAGAGGTCGGTACTGTTAGCTTATAAAGACCGCCAGTAAGTGTAAGGCCACCCAAAGCTCCTGATCCAGGATTTAGCTGGGTAGGAGACGTAAGTCCCTGAGCATTAGTATATGCCGTTCCCATGTTCGCAACTGCAGTGGTCAAATTTGCTGGAGTAGGCGATAGATTGTCTGGGGTATATACTCCTCCAGATACTTGAGTAGCTGTACCAAAAGTTGCTGATAGATTTGGCGTATACGTAAATCCAGTAATCGCCGTATGAGCTATAGGGCTTACAGCAATATTTCCTGTAATAGCCGTTCCAGCCGTAGTACTAATACCAGCTTCAGACAGAATCCTGTACGTAGCTGCTGCACCCAAACTTGGGAGAGCTGGGCCGATAGCCGTAATAGTATAAGCTGCAGAAGCTACTGTAGAATTGGTAAGACCTGCATGGGTTGCCAAAACTTTAACTGTTTCACTTTGATTTACAGAGATTGGGCCAGTATAAAGAGTACTTCCCGTAGTAGGAGTTGATCCATTCAATGTGTAATAAAAAGCTGCGCCAGCAGTCAAAGAACTAACCGTAACCGATTGGGTTCCAGAGTAAGTTCCAGCAACTGGGGAGAAAGTAGGAGTTGCAACCGTAGAGCCGCCGATAATAAAAGCAGCGGTTCCAATAGTAGAGTTAGCAAAACCAGTTTTAACGGCAATAGCTTTAACTTGTTGGCTAGCGCTAACAGTAATTGGCGTTGAATAGGCTGTGCTTGAAGTAGAAGGGGTAGATCCATCGGTGGTGTAATAGATGCTAGTTCCAGGAGTAACAGAGCTAATGGCTACCGTTTGAGTGCTCCCATACGTTCCAGCAGAAGGAGTAAACGTAGGAATGGCAACTGCTGCAGAAGGAACGGTGGTAGGAGCAATAGTAACTACTGCGCCAGTTACAGAAGTGCTGGCTGCTGCAAGAGCTGCCAAAGCTGTATTGGTTTTAGTTGCAACAGTAGCTGCCGAATCGCTTGCACCAATAGTAACTTCGATGCCGGTAAATCCGATAGGAGCTGGATTAGTGTTAGTACCGCCAGTCACATTATACCAAACATCATACTGATTAGTATTTCCAGCAGTAGAAACAATAAAGTAAGCGCCGGGACCGAAATTTGGAAAGGTGCTGCCAGCTGGAAGAGTAAGAGCTGCGAGAAGTTGCTGAGAAGGTCCTACATAAGAAGGTGAGATGGTAAAACCAGCGGGCATCGTCACATTTCGTGGAGGCAATGGAAAAGTATTAGGTGATACAGGCATGTTAGCTAAAATATCTGCCAGCATATCAGGATTTCTTGTGCAATCAAATCCACTTATGAGAAATTGAATATCGGTAGGGGTAAGGATGTATTGGCCCAACATAGCAGCTTGAAAATCAGCTGCTGCAGCAGGGTTTGTAAGAGCTGCTACTAACCTATTGAAAGTGTTGGTAGAAAGGACCAAACGATTGTTGATTGCATTTGCCAATTCATTACCAGCAGCTACGTCAGTAAGAGCGTCTTGAAGATATAGAACGGTGTTTTGGGATAAAGCCATGGAGTTCTCCTAAATTTTTGACTGGGTAATTATTCCAGTAGATATCTACGATAAAGATTAGTACGAGCTATAACTCAAAAGAGATTGGAGCATTAAAAGGCTTGTATTCTTCAGTACATATAGAAGCATTGATATAAGTAATATCCCCAATTTTAATTTGGCCGTATGAGCCGTGTATGTGGCCGAATAAATGGAGTTTAAGATCTTTTAGTTCTTTAATTCTATTGGATAAATCTTCACATCCAACATGTTCTATACTCCAGCCATTAAAGGGATCATACCGATTGACTATATCCATAATTTCCATTGGAGGTCCGTGGGTGACAAGAATATTAGTGTCGTCAGGGATTTGAGCCCACTTTTGAGCTAATGCAGGTCCTCTAGGAACATTATAAGCCCAATTGCAGAATTCTGGTGTATAAGCAGAGCCGAATATGTTGATGCCTTCTATTTGAATAGAAGAATGGTCTAAATAAATTAAACCCTCATCTATAGCCATTTGTTTCATTAAACTAGGATTACGTTCTCCAAGCCAATCGTGATTACCGCTTATAAAGATGCAGCCATGCTTAAATTTCTTGGCTACAGCGCCTAATGCTCTTAATTCTTGAGAGATTTCTTGAATATCGCCTCTAAAAGTAAGGTCTCCACTATGTACAAGAAGATCACCATCAGGTATTTTTACTTTCCGAATTCTACAATGAGTATCAGAAATTGCTATCAGTCTCATATTCTATATATATCATATCTTTAATAAAAGTCAACAGCTTTCTTTCTTCTAAATACTTGATATCATTCATTTTAGCTATGGGAGCATTAAGCTTTACTAATAGATACGTATGCTTACGTGCCCTCTATAGGGCTGAACTTTTAAAAGGAGCTAGAAAAAACATGATTACCTCAAATCAAAAAATTGCCAGTATTGCCCGCGACCTTGGTAATAGGCTTGCTATTCGTTTTCAAAACAATGCTGAAGCTGGTGGTGTTAACACTGTAAGTTACGCCCAAGATTCTAACGGTGGACAGTTGATTTTCTTGTCAGCTGCAGGCAGTCTTGCTGAAGGCAGCCCAGTAATTCTTATTTATTTGCAACAGGTCCCAATGGTGAGCACGGATATCTTCGGAAATCCTGAACTTGCTTATACGCCTTCTACTTCTTCAATTTCTTATGAATTGAATGGCGCTGGCGCTCCAATTCCTACTCAAGTTGATCTTGATACCGTAAAATGGGAGCTTTTCCCATTTGGTGTTCAATACAATCTTGCTCCAATCGCTAATGGAACTGCTGTTACTCAAGCATCGGCAGCTGCTTCTTTGGCTGCTCCTGCTCTCAGCATCGATCAACTTTACTGGCCTACAAAAGGAAACTAAGGTTAATCGAAACGAGAACAAGAACAAGAGGAGTAAACTATGCAACGTTATACCGAAAAAGATGTCGCAAATCTTATCGCTCAGGTAGAAGAAGCGTTTACCTCTCAGCTTGCTAAGTCAGAATCTAGCTCTCTTGCTAAATCTGAAGATGGTGAAAAAGACCATAAAGAAGAGCATAAAGAGCACGAAGAAAAGCCTGAACATAAAGAAGAACCTAAACATGAAGCCAAGGAACACAGTTCTGAAGAGCATCATGAAGAAGGTAAAGAATCACATGAAGAGCATGGCAAAGAAGGCGAAGAGCATCAAGGCCATGACTACGATGCCGAAGACATGGAGCACATGGAAAAAATGTATCGCTCAATGTCAAAAGGTGAACTAGCTGCTCATCATGGTTGTATTCAAAAGTGTATGGGTAAATCTGAAGAAAAGCCAGCCGAGATGGAAAAGGCCGAAAAGCCTAAGGACATGGGAGATGCAGGCCACAAAAGTGGTGGCGAAGAGTCTGCTTGTGCGCCTAAGGACGGTCCTGGTGCTAAATCACCAGCTAGTAAGGCAGAAGGAATGCAAATGGAAAAATCAGAAAACACAGAAATGGAACTTCTTAAGTCTGAATTAGCAGCTGAAAAAGCTGAAAAAGCAGCAATTAAGGAGTTCTTGACGGCACTTGCTAAAAAGACAGTGCCTCAAGGTAAAGCAATCAATTCATTGGACGTTATCCAAAAATCGGAAGCGCACACTGAAGAAAAGAAGCTTTCTGATAAGGAAATCCATGAAATTCTTAAGGCTAAGACAGCAGATCCTAGTCTTAAAAAATCTGATAGAGATGCAATTAACGCATTTTATCTGGGCAGCAAAGTCAACGTTAACAGTATTAGTCACCTGCTTAAATAAGGTGTCTTTTTAAAAGGAGAAATGAAAATGATTGAACAACTTCAGTCACTAATGAAAGCCCTTGAAGCAGGCAGTTACATGGCCTCTCCGGGTAATTTGGAACAGGGCGCAGCCCTCATGGTCGAAGATCTTTCGCCTGTGATGCAGAATGTCACTTTTGATGATAGTCATATTAAGTTGCAGAAAATCCTTCCTTCCAAGGAAGTTAAATCTCAACTTCATCAATTCAATCGCCAACTAGATTACGGGATCTTTGGTGGATCTGCCCAGTTTGAAGGCGGCGTCGGCGAAGAAGATGTCTCGAACTTCATCCGTGCGGTGGTTCCTATGGCTTACTACAGCACGATTCGTCGTGTTACGGTTGCTGCCAATATGATTGGTGCTTTTGATGGCGTTAAAGCTGAAGATCGTTCTTCTGCTGATGCTGCTATGAAGCTTGCTGGGGATATCGAGTTTGACTCATTCCGTGGTCAATCAGATTTCTCAAACGCTGGTGTTTTCGATGGTAACCCTACCTGCGTAGCTCAAATGCCTAATATGATTGGTGTTGATCAACAGATCCGTCAGTCTGATGGACAGTTGAATACGCAAGATCTTATGTTCGCTGAATTCGGTTCGAATCAGACGGTAGTTCTTTCGGCTAATGGAACGCTCACGCAATCCATCATCGAAGACTCTTCTGTTCGTTCTGCCATGAACATGGGGGCTGCTGATCGTCTTATCCTCGATCCTATCAGCTTGTCAGCTTATAACAAGATCGCTTTCGCTAAAGAACGTATCATGCTCGCTGGATCGGCTCAAGAAGCTACCGGTGCGCATCTTCGTACTCAATGGACTTCAAGCGCTGTAGTTTCTCTAGAAGCTTCACGTTTCTTGTCTGGAAAGACGCAGCCAGCTCGTTCACGTATGGGAACTCCTTCTGCTCCAGCTATCGCTGTAGCTGATGCAGGCGCTGCTGGATCGATGTTGTTTGCTGGTGCGTATGTGTACTATGCGACGGCTTGCTCGATCTTGGGCGAATCGCTTCCTAGCGCTCCTCAGACTGCTACTGTAACCGCTAACGGGGACAAAGTTACCGTTACGATTACGGCTTCATCTGGAGCTGCTTATTACAATGTTTACCGTTCTGAGCTTGGTGGTAACTACCACAATGCTAAGTTCATTGGTAAAATTAAGCAGGGAAGTGGCAATCCAGTGTTCACCGATCTTGGCAACTTCTCGCCAGGCGCTGTGACTGGGTTCTTGATCCAAGGTAACACCCTTGGGTTCGCTCAGCTTGCTCCTTATAGCAAACTAAAATTGGCCGTCTCAGATTTAAGTTTGCCAGAGGCCCACTTTAGATTTTTATCACTCGCTGCATATCAACCAAGAAAAAACGTATTGATTTCTAACATTACTGGCCAATTAAGCTAATTAAATCAATAAATTAAAATAATCTTAACCCTCAATCTTACTATGTAGGATTGGGGGTTTTTTATTATCTTTTTTTCTTGACTTTTATATCATGTATGATATATTAAATACATGAACAAGAAAAAATATGTTTATATCTACGATAAAAACTGTGAAGTTTGCAATAAAGACTTTCAAACACAACGCTATGGAACTAAAATTTGTTCTGATGAGTGTGTAAAGACAAGGCTTTCACAAAAAAAGAAATATACTAATGAACAAGTAGAATTAGCTATTGCTTTAAGAATTCAAGGCCTTATTATTTCGGAAATTGTCGAACAAACTGGTATTAAAAAACCTTCCCTACAAAAAATCTTTCAGGAAAATGGCATTAAACTTTCCAAAGAAAAAAATAAAAAGGCTATTTCTAGACGTTGGAAAGACCATAAACCAGTGGTCGATGGTAAAAAAGAATGTTCAAAATGTAAGCTTATTAAATCTATTGATGATTTTCATAAAAATAACAATAGAATTACGGGGGTCGTATCGGCTTGCAAAGACTGCTACCAAATCTATTATGGAGAAAATAAAGAAGTTATTATTGAAAGAAATACTGAATATAGAGAAAACAATCCAGAAAAAACGCAGTATAACTATGAAAAACATTATGAAAATAATAAAGATAAATATATAGAAAAAGCCATTAAATGGGCCAACGAAAATCCTGCTAAAAGAAAAGAAATTGAACAGAAGTACGCTCAAAAAACAAAGAAAGAAAAAGTTGCTAGAACCGCTAATTATAGGGCTAGAAAAAAACAAGCTATGCCTCAATGGCTTTCTATTAAACAAATAGAAGAAATTAAACAAATATATAGGGATAGACCTAATGGGAACTGCGTAGATCACATAATTCCTATCGGTGGAGAAAACGTATGTGGACTCCACGTTCCATGGAATTTACAATATTTGCCAGAATATCAAAATGAAAGTAAAGGAAATACTTTTGTAGACGGCAATATTAATGTTGGGGAATGTCATCAATATAAAAGAAAGTTAGATACAAGATTAGAAGATATTAATCTAGGAATGCCTATAGACTCTGCTATTGAGGAGTTTGATTTTGAAATCGAAAAATTTACCGAAGAACACCGTATTTTTATACAAAAATATGAATGGCTCGGTACCATAGGTTATTCTCCCAAATGGATTTTTACAGCTAGGACTAAAAACTTTTTAGGTGGTGTTATTATTATTGCAGAACCTAATGCATATACTAATACAAAAGAAGGCTCTAAATTAGAAGCTCAAATTGCAAGAGGGGCTACGGCTTCTTGGACACCTAAAAATTTAGGTTCTAAATTATTAATGTATTCTTGTAGATGGATGGTTAAAAATACTACCAAAAGACTATTTTTTGGTTATTCAGATCATGCCGCAGGAGAAATCGGAACTATCTATCAAGCTTGTAATTTTAATTATTTAGGGGGATATTTTGGTGCTAAAGTGCGATATAGATTAGAAAATGGAAAATTAGTTAATAGCAGACATTTTAGAAAAACTTCTACTTTTAGGCATTATGCCAAAAAATTGGGAATAGTTTGGGAAAAAGAATGGACAAAAAGCAATAAATATATGAATAAAGAAGCTATTCCTTCAGAAATATATAGTATTTTAACGAAAAAGGGAAAAGTTCATATGCAAAATTGTGAACAAGTTACCGAAGCGCCTAAAGGAAAATATGTGCTGATTTTAGGTAAAAATAAAATAGATAAGAAAATTATAAATTTAATTTATGAATCTATCTTTGGAAAGTCTATTCCTTATCCTAAACGAAGGAGTTTTAATCCAAACTAATCTTTACCTTATAGCTTGCACTATGTGTAAGCGCTTTTGACGTGGGTCAAGAGTACTGCTATTGGTGGCAATAGTTCCTAACCTCTGGTAAGGATTGGAAAAAATGGCTTTTGAACAGAAACTAGCTGCGGTTTCTCCGCAGACTTTTATCGCCGATGGTACGTCCTTAGGCGTCGTTACGATCGCCGATACTACTGGTTTTTACATAAAGCAGACTGTTAATCTGCAATCCAATACCCTTCCACAAGCTAAATTTCAAGTCAAAAATATCCTAAGTAACACCCAACTTATTGTTGGTCCAACCAATAATAGTTTAAATGCTTCTCCTAAAAATATAAGCGACCTTACAGCATATACGGTTGCTTCAAGTGCCACAATTTCAGCACCAGAACAAAACAATTTTCCTATCCCTGGGGATGACCACTATAATACCGTCTATATGCCTGCTCCAGTCATGGCTGATAGGGTTATACCGGTCGATGGCTATGGTAACATCTATACCGATTCTAACCCCATCCCTGTAGCTATAGCGGGCTCTATAGCCATCAGTGATGTCCACATCATTGGCCCATCCCCTTCTAATAATGAGCTTGTAGTTAATCCTGATGGCTCTATTAACGTTATAGTCGAATCTACACCTAGTCCTAATACCACAGTAGTAAATACTTACAATGAGCTTATTAGCTTGGCATCTGGAGCCACGGCTTTTATTGTTAATTATACAATACCTGCAGGAAAACAAGGTATTTTTCAAAGAGCTGCTTTTTCTGGAGAGAATATTGCTAGATATGACTTATTTATAAATGGTGTGCCACAAGATACTGCTAGAACTATGTTTGGTGGAGATCTAACTGGTGAATTTAATTTTGAAACTGGGAATGATACGGGTTTAATATTAACGGCTGGAAATACTATTCAAGTTCAAGTTTATAACGTAAGACCTATGGCTGCTAGTTTTGAAGCTCGCATACAAGTACTTGTATTTCCAGCATAATTTTTGAATGAAAAGAATCTTTATAGGAAGGTAGTCATTTATGAGTCCATACGAACTTAAAAAAATTCAAGTAGAGTATAAAAGGGTTAATGCGGCTAGAGAAGAGCAAGAACTAAGAATCTTGGAAATGCAAGATCAAATTGACAAAATACAAAAAAGTGTGGACGTATCATTGGCCAAAGAACAGGAGCTTTTAGCTAGAATAAGCGAAGCTCAATCCAGTAACTAAACTTATAAATAAGGAAAAAATATGAGTGATTTTAATAGCGCCCTTCCCATTAGAACAGAACTCGTTGGTCAAAGCGTATACCAAGACGTAATTATTAAGCTTGGTGATGCTACTAACCCAACTACCCAACAGGCTGCTGTTGACACGTTTGGTAGCCAGTTTTCAGTTCTAAAAGATATTTCCGGAAACGCAATTGGCGATCAAAATTTAAGTGCTAGTTATTGGCTACAGGTTGTAGATCCTAGTATTGGACCTGCTGCTCCCGGTACTGCGGCTGCTTTTTCTAGTTTAGCCGGTGGGATTTACAATGCTACTCCAGCTACTCTTACAAATGGACAACAGTCATCTTTACAATTAAACTCTAGTGGTTATTTGCTAGTCGCCGTTTCTCCTGCAAGTCTTGGATATGATACTAATTATGGGGTTGTAGGTGCTGATACTCTTAGAACCGCTGCTCAAATTGGTAATGCAACTGGTGCAGCAGATTTCAATGCTGGTGCAACCGGTGCTCAAACTCTTAGAGTAAGTGCTAATCAAGGTGCTCCTGGTACGGCTGCTAACGGTTGGTTTGTAAAGCTTACAGATGGCACAAATACTGCTTCTATCACTGCATCTGGAGAAGTTAAAGTAGATATTACTCAACCTCTTCCTGCTGGTTCAAATAATATTGGTTCTGTTAATCAGGGTACAAGTCCATGGGTTACTAGTGTTAATAATTTTCCTGCAACTGTAGATACTAATTATGGTACAGTTGGTGCTTCTACTATTAGAACCGCTGCGCAAATTGGTAATGCTACTGGCGCTGCTGATTTTAATAATGGAGCAACTGGAGCACAAACCCTTCGTGTAGCTGCTAATCTAGCTGTTGCAGGTGCAAATGTATCTGCTACGAATCCTGTTCCGGTAACAATTACAGGTGCTCTTGTAGGTACTTCTGTTAATAATTATAATACTGTTGCTGCATTGGCAGCCGGTGCAAGTAGTAATCATGTATATACTATTACTGCTGCCAAGACTTTTCAAGGTAAAAAAATCTGGGCCAGTGCTTCTGGTGCGTTGAAAATCGAAGTTCAAGTTTCTCCAGATGGTTCTACTTATAGTACTCTATGGGTTGGGTTTAATTCCACTGCAACCCCAAATATTACTATTGATTTGGATGAACTAGTTTTCTTAGAAAGCGGATCTGGAGCAACAGTTCAAATTATTCGTACAAACGTTGATAAAAAAGCTATGGATGTTTATTCGACTATCTCAGGCACAGAAGTTTAATATTTAATTATTATTAAGAAATAGTTAATAGAGGGGATGTGTCTTAAAAAGGCATATCCCCTTTATGATATAAAAGGTTATATGGCAGACCTAAACTATATAGATAGGGATGGCGAAGTAAAAATCGTCGGACAGGATTCTGTCGGCGATCGTGTTAATTATGTTGGTGCGGACGCAAATGGAAACCTTCAAGTCATCAATTGGTCTAGCGGATCAGCTACTGGTGGCACAGCGGCTACAGTTTCCTCTCTTGGGGGCGGCATATTTAATACCGCACTCCCTACGCTTACCAACGGGCAACAAGCCGCCATTCAATTAGATTCTTCTGGTCGCCAAATAGTTGTTCTTGGAACTTCTATTCCTGCTGGCGCAAACACAATTGGTGCAGTAACTCAAGCAAGTGGTCCTTGGACCATGAACTTGACACAAGTAAGCGGATCTGCTATTACGCTTGGTCAAGCATTGATGGCTGCTTCATTGCCTGTGACCATTGCATCTAACCAAAGCGCCCTGGCAGTTTCTCAATCAGGAGCATGGACAGTTGCGGTTACTCAAAGCACTTCACCTTGGATCACTAAAGATCAGTCAGATGGTCCAGTTACTCCTGGAACTGTCGCTTCTTTTTCGCAATTAGTTGGCGGTCAGTATAATAGTACATTGCCAACCTTAACAACTACTCAACAATCGGCTATACAGCTAGATTCTAGTGGTAGAATAATAATTAGACCGCTTACATCATCTGATGTGGTTTCAGCAGTACAATCTGGTAGTTGGACTGTACAACAAGGAACTCCTCCTTGGATCATTCAAGGTGATTCTGCTTCCGGTGCATCTAAAGCTGGTAATCCAGTCCAAATCGGTGGTGTATTTAACACTACACAGCCAACTGTTACTACTGGACAAACTGTTGAAGCCCAATCAACTGCTCGTGGTGCTTTAATTGTTGCTACGGGTACTGATGCATTTGCTGTAAATGCTTCACAGTCTGGTACTTGGAATATTGGTACTGTAGCTACTATTACTAATCCAGTTGCTGTAACCCAATCAACTTCTCCTTGGGTTACTAAAGATCAATCAGATGGCTCAGTTGCTGCAGGTACTGCTGCTTCATTCTCAAGCCTAGCGGGTTTAGTTTTCAATACTGCGGCTCCTACTCTTACTACTGGCCAACAAGTTGCATTACAAGGTGATTCTTCTGGAAATCTCTTAGTAAATTTAAAAACCGCATTGCCCGCTGGCGCTAACACTATTGGCGCTGTAACTCAGGCTAGCGGACCTTGGACTCAAAATTTGACTCAAGTTGGTGGCTCAGCAATTGCTCTGGGTCAGACTACCATGTCTGCCTCTTTTCCTGTTACTATAGCCAGTAATCAATCTGCCTTACCTGTATCGCAATCTGGAACCTGGACTACCGGTAGAACCTGGACTTTGGCTTCTGGTACTGATTCTGTCTCCGTAGTTCAATCTACTTCTCCTTGGGTTGTAAGTTCCACACCTGCAAATCTAGGATATGATACTAACTGGGGTACCGTTGGTGCTACAACTTTAAGGACAGCTAGTATTATAGGTAATCAGTCGGGGCTTGCTAATTTTGGTGCCGGTACTACTGGAGCCCAGACCTTAAGAGTAGCAGCCAATACTTACGACGGTTTCGGAAATGCCATTACTTCTGCTAGTAATGGTAACGCAGGACAACAATTATTAAACGTTCAAGTTCCAAACACCACTGTAGCTCCAGTAGCTTTAAATGCCTTAAATGCTTTTGTGTCTATCGCAATGGCTGGTTTACAAACCGTTGGATTTCAATTAGCTGCTGGAACTTTTATTGGAACTGTTACACCTCAATGTTCTATAGATGGTGGAACTAATTGGGTTACATGTTCTTTCTTAAATCCGGCGACGGGTGGTATATCTAATAGTTTTACTTTTACTACATCAAATACTTTAACTATATTAGGAATAGTACCAGTAAGCGGTTCCACTAATGTCCGTGTTATCGTGACTGCCTATACGAGTGGGACTGCAAGTTCTATATTGAGTGCTTCTGAAGCCTTATCTTCTACTTCTCAATCAGATTTTATAGATGGTTCGGGAACGATTACAGCATTGAATCAAACGGTAATTGCCGTTACTGCTGGCTATGGTAGTTCATTCTTCAATATCACTGGTACTTGGGTTGGAACTATAACTTTTCAAGCAAATAATGGTGATGGAGTTTGGGAAAATATCTATGTATATTTAAGTAGTACTGGTTCTTATACCTCTAGTTCAACCACTGTGAATTCGACAGCTCAACTAAACTGTGCTGGTTATTATCAAGTAAGAGCTATTGCGACTGCTTGGACTTCCGGTACGGCTACTGTTTCTTGGAATACGGCTGCTTATCCACATCAATTGCAAATTTATAATCCAAATAGTCCATTAAACGTTTTAACCAATGCTTATACGCTTGACGGCAACGGTAACATTATTGGGTCTAGTGCGCAAACAGGCGCTTCTCTTTACACTATTAAACCAGACAATTCTACTACGGGAACGCTTGGAGCGTTAAACGCTACATTAAACCTTCCAATAAACGACGTTTCTTCCGCATACGCTCTTATCACTGGAACTTGGGTTGGTACGATTCAATTCCAGGGCAGCGTCAATGGAACCAATTTTGTTCCTCTTGAAGCCGTTCAAGGCGGTCCTACAAACGCTTATTCTACCGCTGGCTTTACTGCTAATGGTGGCGTGCGTATTGCATTGCCAGCTGGTTTTACAAGTATTCAAGCAGTAATGACGGCTTATACTTCAGGAACAGCAACGGTCGTCATCAACGCTTCTGCCGCTCCAGCAAACGTAGAAGTTGTTCAATTTAATGCCGCTAACTTAAGCGTTCTTAATAATGGGTCGGTTACCACTGCCGCACCAACATACTCTACTTCAACTAACCAGCCATTGTCTTTAAATACTTCTGGTGGCTTACGTGTTTCTGGCGTCACTGGAATCATCGATGCCTTAACTACTCAAAACGTAACAACGCCAGCATCTGCTATTGCTGTTCTTGGGCAGTTTAATACAACCCCTACCACCATTTCATCCGGCAACAGTTCTCCTCTCCAGTTAGATAATGCGGCAAATCTTCTTACCAATGTTAAGGTGATAGCGACGGATTCAGACAAAAACGTAACTGGAACGATTACGGCTTTGAATGGAACCGTCGTCATTGCAGCAAATGGAACTAGTTCTGTAAACGCTTCCGTTTCTGGTACATGGGTTGGAACTCTTGTCATGGAAGGCCAATCTGGAGACGGAATTTGGTATGCTCTTGCCGTTGGAAACCCAAACGGCGGATTAAATATTTCTTCTTTTACTGCAAACAACCTTTACACTGTAGGTTCGGGCGGATTTACCCAAGTTAGAGTTAGGGCATCTGCATATACTTCTGGAACAGTCAATGTGACTATGGACGCTTCTTCTGGAAGCGCTCAAACATTGGCTGTCGATGCAAACGGAAATCAACAAATCGTTGGTAACGTTGTTTCTGGAACGGCAGATTCTGGTAATGGGGTAAAAACATCGGCGGTTTACAACTCTACTTTACCGACTTTTACAAACGGACAAAGAGCGGATAATCAATCAGACGCAAACGGTGCGCAGTTGGTTTCCACAAAAGTTCCAAGAACTTACTCTGCACCTACGACTGCTTTGGTTAATACTACTTCAACCTTGATTCTTGCTGCAAATGCAAACAGAAAAGGTCTCTACTTAAGTAATACTACAGCTACTCAACAGATATCTTTTGGATTTAATGGGAATGCAGCTGCCTATCAATATGGACTTACATTATTTCCTGGAGAAAAGTTTTGGATGGATGAGTATTCATTTAGTACTGGAGCTATATACGCTATTACTTCTGGTTCTACCACATACATTGGTATTCAGGAGATAACCTAATGCCTGTTAACGGTTCAATCCTTTTTCAAGGACAATATATTAATGCTCCCGGAGTTAACTCCGGTGCCCCATTGGTTGACAATGGTGGCAACCTTGCTTTTGGTCTCTACAATAACGAAGTAAATAGTTCTGCTGCTATTACGGTTACCACTACTAATGGTACTATAGGCAGTTCTACGGTTACACCTGTAGCAGGAACTTATTTGGTTATGTTTAGTTGTAATGTTACAGCTTCCAGTGGTGCTGGTAATGTTATATCAATTCAGATATATCTCGCCGGAACTGCACAAGCTGATACTAAGAGACAAACAATGCCAACTGGAACAGGTTCTTTTAACGCTTTTCAAAATATGAGTTTAAGTACTAATAAAATAGTAACCGTAAATGGTTCACAAGCAATAGCAGTGCAAGCAGTCACCAGTGCCGGTACTGTAACTGTAACTGGATTAAATTTCGACGTAGTGAGGTTATCATAATATGGCTACTCCAACTCAATATACTTTTACACAACAAGTTCTTTACACTGACAATCTTGTTTCATTAATACAGTCTAGTAGTATAGTGACTGTTCTAGTTAATATAGAAACTAGTGGTACTGGTTCTTCTATGTCAGTCTCTCTATTATTTAAGGATGTATTATCTACTGAAGATCAAGCTACATTGAATACTTTAATGTCATCCTATACGGATCAACCACTACCTGTGGTGCAGACTATTATTCCTAAAGTTATACAGAAACTGGGCGTTGATAGTGTAATTCTATGTCCATTTGGAACCACATTTTTAGCTGCTGCTAATCAATCAACCACTTTTGATATGTTAATTAGTAGTTCCTTTTATATTAAAGGTGGAATAATGTACTCTTCACCTGGAAATATTGGTGATTTTATCACGGTTCAAATAATTGATAAAAACAATATAATTGGAAAAGGTGGTACTTCAGATAATCCTACTATACTGGCCACCTATGTTAATAATTGGTATGTAATACCTTCTATTTTAAACGAAGTGGAAGATATTTCTCTTAGTAATGAAATACCTGTAGGATTATATATGAGATTTATTTACACTAATACTTCTCCTACTATTAACTCCCAAGTGGTTATAAATATCATCTCTTATCAAGGGTCTTTATAATATGGAAACTATAATCATAGGATTATCTCGTCCTGATAGTTGGTTTGAACCTTTCTCATGGATTATAAGGCTTGCAACTTGGTCCCCATATTCTCATGCTTATATAAAATATTATGATTCATATTCAGATAGATGGATAATTTTTCAAGCCAGTGGCTTGAAAACGAACTTTATTGGACAAACAATGTTTGATTCTGAAGAAAATATATGTGATGAATTTAGTTTACCCATTTCAGAGTCTACAAAAGAAGGCGTAATTCAAGGAGCTATTGATAAGGTCGGAACCCCTTATGGAATAGCACAAATATTTGGATTTGCTTGGGTTCTTTTCATGAGATTGTTTGGTAAAAATGTTAAAAATCCATTTTATAGTACCTCATCATATTTTTGTTCAGAATTAGTAGGGGATGTCCTAATAGAATTAAATGAAGGTAATTTAGATCCTTCTTCTATGACCCCTAAGGATATATATAATTTTCTAGTTAACAAAGGTTTTACACCGAATAGAGTTGGAAATGTCTCATAGATTTAATGTCCAGCTTAAATCTAAACTAACGTTTTCTATTCCTAATGTACAATCTTTGCCTCCATCTATAGATCTCGAATCTGCATTCCCACCTGTATTTGATCAAGGTCAAGAAGGATCATGTACAGGCAATGGATGGGCCGGAGTTTGGGCATTTTTTGAACTACTTGATTTAAAACAAAAATGTGCTGCTCCAGAGGAGTTTTCTACAACTAGTTTTGTACCTGCATCTCGACAATTCATATATTATTGTGAACGCGACCACGAAGGAACTATTGCCCAAGATGCCGGTTCTCAAATATCTACTGGTGCATGGGTATTGGCCAATATAGGCTGTTGTGATGAAGCTATTTGGCCTTATTCCCAAGACAACTGGGAAACAAAACCTTCTACAGAAGCCTATGAAGAAGCTGCTAATCATAAAATATTAAATTCATTTGCTTTAAATGATTTTTTAGATATTAAACATTGCTTAGCTGATGGATATCCTGTTATTTGTGGTATAGAAGTATTTGATAACATTGAATCAGATGAAGTAGCTCAAACTGGTATTTTAAATATGCCAACTGCAGAAGATAAATTACAAGGTGGTCATTGTGTGGTCATTGTGGGATACGATGATTCAACCAGTAGATTTAAAATTAGAAATTCATGGGGAACTACCTGGGGCATGAATGGCTATTTCACTGTAGAATACTGTTATATTAGTCAATATGGCAGTGAGTTTATGACACTTCGTAAGTGATCTCAATGTCCAATCAACTTGGCTGCCATATAGCCTGCGCCGAGAACTGTGATAGCGCCCAATCCAAAATATAGCCAATCCGATCGCTTCTGATCTGATTGAATAGTATTCAAACTGTTCAGTTCTTTGTCGCTCGCATTTTGCCATAAAATAGTACGGCTATCAGCAGCTGTAAGAGCCAAATCTTTTAGTTGTATAGCTTTAGTTAAATCTGTAATTTGTTTAGTTTGAGTTTTATTAGATTGTACTAAATTCCCTACAGCTAGATGACAATCTTCTGAATAAACATACGTATGGTTTGGTCCGGGAGTGATGCCTGTATTCCAGTCGCAATCTGCCCAAGCCATGTCAGAAACCAAGAACAAGATTATAAAACTAATAAAAGCATCTTTCATAAATTCTCCTATTTTTGGTTCTTATACCAATCATCAGTGGCTGGTTTGTCTTGATTAGGCAGATCATTTGATTGATTTACAAGAGCATTTGCTTGATTATTATCTGTATTCTCTGTATTGGATAGACCCTGATCTTTATTATTGTCTTTCTTCATTTCACGTTGAGCTGCCAATGTAGCAAAAGCTTCTTTAATTTTATTCCATTCTAAGTAAACTAAAGTAGTTGCTAAAGCTAAAATAAAGATCTTGCTTCTATTCCATATATCCCCGACTTGAGCCCATAACGCTGATAAGAAAAATTTAATTTTATTCAACATTAGCCTGTCCCCGTGGTAGAATCAATTTCTGTAACAGCCTTGGTAATACCATTTTTACTTTCCAGATGGGTTTTTACCATAGCTGTATAATGTTCTATGCTATTTGAGCCAAAAAAACCCAAAACTGTAGATTTCATTATACCTTCAAAATTGTCTGGTCCGATATAACCTTTAATTCTAAAAATACACGTAATAAACATTAAAGAAAGCATTACTATAGTTTTGCGCAAACCAGTGAAAATATTAAGAAAATTAACTAGATATTCGGCCATAATTACCTCTCATACCTATTATATCACAAGTCAAAACGCCAATCTTTATACATAGGGGAATTGCCGTATGGACCTAAGTGGATATAACTGGATTGGACCCACTTTGGGTGGAATAACGGCTGTAGCTACGGCTTGGTATTCTGTGCAAGAAGTGCTTAAAGAGTATCGTAGAAGGCGTAATAGTGTTTCTAACGAAGTTCTAGAAAAAGCTAAAGAATATGATGCCGAAATCAAAAGAGAATTAAAAGCTAGAATAGATCTTTTAGAAGTAGATGTCCACAATCTAAAAGAAAGCATTCAAAAAGATATATCTAATATCAAAGATAATCATGCTTTAGAGCTTAAAAATCTAAGTGAAAAAATTGGAGCCATTAGAGATCAATTAAATGATCAGCATTCCCAACTCATGTCTATCTTAGTCAAGATGATCGACAAAAATAGTTAATTACTCGTAAGAATCTACTAAAGTGTAAGCGCCTACAATAGATTGAATCTGTATGTAATCAATCTCATTCAAATTAAATTCGACCGGATCTTCTTCACCTGAAAAGAAAATCATAGTTTTCTTAACAGGACGATCTTGAACTATAGCGGGTGTAGCTGCCATAAGTTTAACCAAAACAGGACAAAGAGTAATTTCCATATTTTGCTCGGGTGTTTCGCCATAATGCTGAAGGATTAAAATTCTCGTATTAGGATTCATAATAATTACCCCTTTAGTCTGTTTATATCACGAGTCAATTGTGGGTAAATATAAAGCCCACAATAAAAGCATGCCCATCCTAATCCATATTTAATAAAGTCGTGCCTTTCACATCTAGAACATTTAGGTCCAGAGTTTGTTTTGATAAGAGTGACTACTGGACTATTCTTATCAAGAGGCTTTTTCATTATCAACTTCTTTATTAAAACTAAAAATAAATCTTTGAAAAGTTCCAAAATGGGCGGCGTTATGACCTAGCTTAGTCATATAAGTAACAGCATCCTCAATTTCATTGGCTTCAAATCCAAGCTGACCTACCATAGCTTTTGCTACTTCTTTGAAGGTCCCGTGAAAAGCTTGTCCATTCTTAAGATCAATAACCCATTGATCTGTAAAAGCTTCGTACAAATCATATCCTTTAGCATCCATTTTTTCAAACATATCTTAGTTCTCCTTTGTTTTAGACCAAATATTTTCTACCGATTCTTTAACTATTTTATCAAAAATAATGGAATTTTCAACTTCTTTTTTATGGTGTTTTTCACTTTTAAGCATACAAATAGGATCTATATTTTCTATAATAACATGATATTGATTACAAATCCTTTCATTGCCTTTGCTATATCCTCGATTATATTCTAAAATACCTCTTTTTACTAATGAAGTAATAGCAGCATCTACAGAACGTTTGCTAAGCTTGATTTTATTGGCAATAACTCTTTTTGAAGGATGGACAACTTTGTTATTAGAAAGGGAAAGAAGATAGCCTAAGACCAAAATTTCTCCAGAAGATAAACCAATATCATAGATTTTGTTAGGAATCTTAAAAAAATTAACGTGAATAGAATTCATAATCGTCTCTCTTTAACAACTCTATATCATAATTTTTGGAAAGTCAAGTGCTATTTTGCACCGGTGCACCACCTGCACGGGTGCAGGAGCTGCGCCCTAATAAGAACCCCTTCCTAACTATATATAAAAAACCATAAGAAGAAAAATCTCTTCCGAAGAAGAAGAAGAAGAAGAAGAAGAAGAAGAAGAAGACAAATAGCAATTATATATATAAACTATAGTTATTTTAATAATCGTTTATGATATATAATAAACATGGAAGATAAAAAGAAACCAGAAGATTTAATTCTCAATCCTATTGATGGCACGGCAGTATGGACCCTTAGAGAAGAGGGAGATACTCTTGGGCAAACTTATTCAGGTAAGTTTATCTTCAAGTGTTACCTTACCCCAACTGATATACTCAGTATTGGCAGATTGTACAGAGATTTGATTGGCCACGATTACGGTCATCTAAATATCAAAGACGGCGAACTTATTGTAGAACGCGATAGTTCCGATCAAGAACGTTATTTAGCTTTTGCCATTAGCCAACTTTCCAAACGAATTGTTAAAGCACCACCCTTCTGGAGCACTCAGTCATTGGTGAATGGGGATATTCCTGATATTAATATCCTACTAATGGCTCTGGATCGTGCTATAACGTCTGAGCAGCTCTATAAAGAAGACTTAGCTAAAAAGAAGGAAGAAGCCCTAGCTAGGGCCGAAACCGCAACCAAAGCCATGCAGGATCGTTTAAAGGCTAAGGATAAAGATGAGCTATGAGCTTCTCCGATCTGGTAGAAGCCTCTACCGCCGTAGCATTAGCCAGCAAACTCTATCCTGATGAAACGGCGATATGGCTTCGGTACTGCCGGAATTACAGTAAAATGTTCCATACCCCACTTTTACAAGTAATGGAACTCAATCCGGAATTTGTAATTACACAAGTTATGTCTGATCAATTGGCGGATTGGGATATCGAAGAACGTATGGACGATCTACTTGATATCATTGGCGGATTACGTGATCCGGAATTTGATGCGAAACGTGAACGTGCCCTTAGAGAAGCTGATAAAAAGATGGAAGAAGAAGAACGTCAGCGTATTGCAGAAGGTAAAGCTATTCATAAGAGTCTTGAAAAAGATAAAAGAGTTATCACGAAGGATCAACCATCAGCACCAGCTAAAGAGCTTCCAAAATCTGGTGGTATAAATATGAATCTTATTAGACAATTACAGAACGATGAGAAATAATCAGGAGAATTTTAATATGAAGTATTTATTTATTCTATCGGTATTCATTATGGGTTGCTCTACAACGACAATAAATAAAAAGATTTGCACTAATTTGGATGGATCAACCTTTTATTGTTCTGAAAAAGACTATAGTTCATTTGAACCACGCTATCCACATAGATTTTGATCCCATTTATACCAATGTTTATATTGGTCTGCTTTTATAAAAATCACTTCTACTATATTCATATCCCAACCAGCTTTATTATACCAACGAACTTTTAATGTAACTCCTTTATCAGATTCCCATAAAACGATAATAACATTAAAAGCTACATCTAGCATATTCCTATGAGTATAAAGCTGTCCTTTAGTAAAATTCATTTTTATTCTCCTAGATAATCTAGTAGATCTTCTGGATCATTTAAATTTGATAGCCAATTAGCTAATGCTTTTTCGCCACCAGCTCTTAATGCTGTTTCTAGCTTAGTCATATCTTCTTTAGTAAGATTATATATATCCAAACGAAGATCTTCAAAATATTCTCTCAAAATAGTTAACTCTTCAGACACTTTAAAATACTCCTCCATAATAACCATCACATTTATAAAGACTATCTATCACATCACAGGCATCTCTACAAGCTTGGTCCAGTGCTTTCTTAGGACTAAAAAAAAGACTTTTGGTAACAGAATAAGATTCTTTACGATTAAATCCCTCCACTACCCTCACAAGATCTACTTGATTATTTTGTCTGCTTCTAAACTCCAGCTCAACAATGATCTTGGAAGCATAGGCCAAATAATATTGTTTTTCTTTCTTTGAAAGAAAAGATTCACTTTGATGGTTAGTGATAAATTTCACTCTTGAAAGTAAGAAATTAGTATCCATTTTAATCCTCCAATTCTACAGGGTGGAATGTATAACTACTGCCTGTATAGTCTGTAATATAATTAGGATCCATAGGATGAGCTTCATCTGAAAAAGAGTATTCACTTTCTCTATTAGATTTAAGATTTTCAGCATGTTCATTCGCCTGAGCTACAAATTCTTTAGCTTTATCCTTGCTCTTAAAAGCTTTTACTAACCACTCGCAATGATCATCGTACTGACCTGTTGAACCTTGAACAACATAAATTCTCATATTACACTCCCAATATAGCATTGTCAATTTCTTCTTGCATAAAAGAAATATAATGCGCTGTTGAACTTAAATTGGCATGGCCCATAGCTTTTTGTGTCTTAAAGATATTCTCTCCAAGAGCTTTATGGACTTTATTGGCGAATGTCTTCCTTAAACTGTGTGTACTTGTCTTACCTTCAAGTTTAGCTTTATTAAAAGCCGTCTTAAGAACGTAATGGGCACCATATCTAGTAATAGGGAATAGCTTAGTTTCTGGATTTGCTATATCAATAGTAGGCAGATACTCTTTCAAAAATTGTTTAGCTTGATCATGAAGTGGAACGGTTCTAGATGAACGTTTACCTTTCATATTACAACGATCAACCGTAATTTGATTGGCAACTTCTCCATATTGTGTTACGTTTTTAACTGTTAGGCTAAGAATTTCACTTATTCTAAATCCACACTTTAAACCAATAAAGAACATGGTCTTATCTCTAAGAGTATTTAAATTGTTTAAAACTACTTCGATTTCTTGATCTGTAAGTGGTCTGCTTCCTACACTCATAAATTACCTCTTACACCATCTATTGCTTTAATAATGCCACTCATAACCTGTTGATTTTATTGTAACTCCACAGTTTACAAATTGTAAATTGTCATTACATCTGTATATTTATTTTACAAGAAAACCAATTAAATAATTAGTGGCCACTTGAGCCAATCGATCAGCACGATCTAAGTTGGCATAGTGTAATGTCTTTACATAATCAACCAATATATTCTCGTAGCTGGCAGGATTGATATTAAGAGCAGCTAGAACGCTTAGAATGCCCATTTGAGCCGCAGCGTCTTCCGTATCCCTATCTTCCCTAGTATTATTGAACCTGACATTAAGCCTTGAAGATGATAGTGCCATATGAACTAGTTCATGTAAAACTAATTCAGTTGAATCTTGCAGATAGTCATCATCCACACAAATAATATCTAGAGTATTATCATGAAAAGCGCGTTGACTATCCATTGACTCAGCAATGATTGGAGAGATTTCCTTTAGTTGGTCTTTAATTTCAGAATAAGCCAGTACTTTAATTTCTACAGCCCTTAGAAGCTTATTAACAGAACTCACTAGTGATTGATTTACTTTAGACATATATGCTCCTTATTTCTTTTCCAAAATGTTGACTACTTGTTCCCAAGTTCTGGCATTCTTTTTAACTTCTTGAATGGTATAAAATTCTCCATTTACATCTGCTAGACTAGTTTTGTTTAGTGCAGTAGACATTTGCCTAGCGATTTCAAGTGCCTTATACCTCTTCTCAACTGGATTATAAGGAAAACTCTTTTTTAGATTGGCGGCAATTTGATTAGCACTTAAACTCGATAGAGTGGTCTTAGTTACTTTCTTTTTCATAAATTATTCCTTTGTCCAACGTACACCAAAATAGCGTACTGATTCTTCTAAAGCTTTCCTGTATTCTTCATTGGAGCTAGTCAATTCATCAATAAAATCATTCCTAAACTTTATTGGAATTGACTTCTCAGCTTCTACATATATCTTAGCCCATGAATCCTTTTGAAAACAAGTAAAATCTTCATCTTGAATTAGTTTCTTGGCCGATTCATTTAATGCTTTAGCTTTTTCCTTATCCATCTCATTCTCCTTGTTTATATCTATTGCTTTAATCATGCCAATTATTTCTTAATGATTTCATATAGGTAATTATTATATATAGACTAACTTTTAATCAATCGAATTAACGATAGCCAAGTAGTTCCATAATCACAACAAAAGCCTGATACATCGTACATAACATAAAACTTGCTAGCAGTCCCCAAATAAGATATTTCATATTAACTCTCCTTCAAAATCAATAAAGTCCAATTTAATAGCGTAACAGCTTCATCAAGTTGTTTAGAAAGTAATGAACTTTGAACATTCTCAAGATCATTTTTAGTTTGATTTAGTAAATCTTGTTTATCTTTTAGCAAGTTTAATACATTAAAAATATCTTCGCTTCTATATACGATTGAGTCTATATCGAGATCATTGGCGTGAGCCCATGTAGCTTTAACTCTGCTTAGAGACTCCATTTGTTCTTTAGTCATATTAATCTCCTGATTCGCTATCTAGCCATTGATTGAATTGTCTAATAGCTTGCTCATCTAGAATAAGCCAACTTGCACAATAGTAATCTTCGCTAAATCTTCCATAAAGCAATTCTACAACTCTATCGGATAGAGAAGCCAGTTCTGAATTGCTAGCCTTTAATTTAGCCACATCTTCTGAATATGTAACTTTACTCATTATTTTTGACCTCTCAAATAATTCCTAAAGCTCTCAAGTTCATCAATCCTGGATTCATGGTCACAGCATGCATAATCAAGCTCTTTGCTATTCGGATCACTATTATCCAACAGACAATCAATACCTTTCCTAAGCATATTGATTCTATAATCTAGCACGGCCAACACTTCTTGTTTTGTCATATTATCTCCAGCTAATTTCAAACCAAAGGTCATACTTTGGTCTAACCCAACTAACTCGATACCCTTTAAAATTTAGCATCATCTCAATCTTTTGTACATCGATATTTTTAGGAGCTTTAATAATGATTTCATGCCTTCCATCCTCAGCTGCCGATTCTATAGAATTAGCTACCTTAGAAAGAAAGTCCGCGAGTAATTTGCCATCAATGGTTTGCATAGCTTTAGAAGTTTTAATACTACAATCGAGGGCGTTCATTAGTTCAATCATATATACCTTTTTTGGTACACGGCTCAGGAATTGAACCTGAGTCATAGGCTTATAAGACCCATTGGAGCAACCAGCCCCGACCACCGTGCAATTAAATTATTAGAATTCAAAACCCAATCCAACCATTGGATTACCTTTGATATTAATACCTACTTCAGGAACCAATCCAAAGTTGAACTGATATTGATACTTCAATCCTGGTTCATATGCCGTTTGTACAGTGCCGGTAGCTGTGCCATTGCTTTGATTAACTCCTGCACTACTAACATCCCTAGCAGCGTACAACCCAAGAATATGATGCTTGATAACTTCCTTTTCAACTACCACTTTCTTGGTTACAACTGTCTTTTCAATTACAGTATTAGTAGTCTTTTGTGATTCAAGTTCCTTAACCCGTCGTTCTAATTGAACAATCCTATTCCTAAGTTTTTGCTTTTCTACATCGCAACGAGTCCAGACTTTAACTACATCGCATTCACTACCTTTCTTTGGATGAAGCTTGCAACTATGCGTTTCATCTGCTCGTGATACTGAAGCCACCAACAACAATCCGATCAAAAAAACACTCTTCATAAATACTCCTTTAGTGTGAAAATACAGATGTGGGGACGGTGCTCAAAGTTCCCAATCCAACGTTAGCAGGACCTTGCCATTGAAGCGTCAAACCAATGTTAGTTGGAGGACCTTGCAAATAGGTTAGATTGAAGCTATGCCGACCCGAAAACAATGGAACATTGGTTGCACTAGCCGAAGTCATTGGTTGCAAATCAGGCATATTGATTAGAACCGTTTCATCAATAGCCATCTCTGAACCATCATCACTCGATAGAGTGAAGGTATAATCACCATCGGCTGGAATATCCAAGTAACCACTACAATCAAGAGCGTAATTAGTATAACCAATCAACGCTTGTTCTGCCGCAGTAAATCCTGGGAAGATGTTGGTATTGCTTTGATTAGCTACGCTGAAGTTAGCCAGAACAGTAGAGAATTCAACCGTACCATCCGTAAGCATTCCAAACCAATTAATGGGTGTAGCTTCATCCTTGGCTAGAACTGTATAAGCATTACACAATAGTCCTGAAGTGAAGCCCGCACCTGCCGCACCTTGAGCCCCTGTAGCTCCAGTTGCGCCGTTTGCACCATTGGTTCCATTCGTTCCGCTAGCCAAAAAGATAGGTGGATTAGAACCACAAACGATATTGACCCCATTGGTTACGTTAACAGCCGCACAGCTAGCACCATTTGTGCCATTAGTTCCGTTGGTTCCGTTCGTGCCATTAGAACCATTTTTACCAGCGGCTCCAGTAGAGCCCGTGGCACCTGTTGCTCCAGTTGCACCATTAGTTCCATTGGTTCCATTAGCCAAGAATACAGTAGGATTAGAACCACATTTAATATCAACACCTCCCGAAACAATAGAACCACTACAGCTAGCACCATTTGTGCCATTAGTTCCGTTGGTTCCGTTCGCGCCATTACTCCCATTGGTTCCGTTAGTACCATTCGACAATAAAATGGGTGCGGCTGATCCGCAAGTAATACTAAGACCTCCAGCTACTTGGATAGCAGAACAGCTAGAACCGTTAGCACCATTCTGACCTGCTTGGCCTGTAGCTCCAGTTGCAGTAGCCTGATAAGTTTTAGTAGCACAACCATTAAGAAACAAAATACTCACAATAATCAATACATTCTTATTCATATATTTCCTTTCGTAAAAAACACTTTTGGATTAATAACACTGAGTTTTATAACTTGTACAGCCCCCACCACCTGAATAGGTATAGCAGCTTCCGCCGCACGCATATGGAGCGTAATTTGGACAGCAATAAGCCAATAGATACGAATAACATTGGCCAGTTCCACAATAAGCTCCACTACTTCCACTAGCTGAAGTAGTAGTACCACCTGAAGTAGTAGCTGCACCACAACCCGTTAGAATCAAACTTACAATCAAAATCAACTTCTTCATATTTTCTCCTTTGTTAAAATTCACTTTTGTTTCTTCAATTCGCTTTCAATAAACTTAATACCTCTCCCATATGCTTCGATTTCTTTTGGTGTATAGTTTTCATTTTTCCCTATCTTTTTAAATTCCTTTTTCCACTCTTTGGCCGTGTGTTCTATACAGCCAATTTTGATGACGATTTCTTTGGTCTTTTTCCATCCGAATACAAAATGTTTCCCTAAGTATAATCCAAAGATACAAGTAAAAGAGAGATCCGCCCCAGAGAGATCCGCCCTAGAGAGATCCGCCCCAGAGAGATCCGCCCTAGAGAGATTCGCCCTAGAGAGATTCGCCCCAGCTTTAATAGCTAGTTCAACAGCAATGCCAAAAGATTCTGCTTCACATTCAAAGATAACCGATGAATCAAAACGATTTTTAATTTGAAACTTCATTTCAAATCCCTTTCGTTACTTCTCTGCTATTGTTAACCACAATCGACACACTCAAATTACCATCGAAAAACTTAGCCAATACATTGCCATGGAGATCAAGAAGCCATTCTTCTCCGATGCCACTCATATCTAGAATACTTTCATACACTTTGACTTGCATAAAATGTTTCCTTTTTATTGCCACCGTTCCAACAATAAATACAAAGCTTAACGTGTTCTTCAGTAGTGTCCAATAGATACCCGCATCCTTCACAATGTCTAACCAAGTTCTTTTCAACTTTGATTAGATGCCTTTCAAAATCCTTTAGCATTAGTTGTTCTAGTTTAGTCATAGAATCTCCTTTTTATAAAAACGAATAATAAATAGTCCAATACTATAAATAATCCATCCACTAGCCTTTAATTTTTCGGCTTGCTTTAATCCCGCTAAAGTACTGGTATCTACATTTTTATATTGTGTCTTCATAAGTATATACTATTGCTTAGACCATGCCAATGTTGGTTAGTTGTAATTAAAGGATTTATTTAAGATATTCCAAACTAAATCTGTCGAACTTTTAGACTCTGTAAAATCCTTGGTCGATTCTAGCTTAGATTTAATCCTCATCAATTGCTCTAGTTTAAAATGTGAAGCTAATTGATTAACTTTAGCATTGTCCGCAATTCTGCCAATAGTCTTAACGATTTCTCTAACCATTGGAATCTCTATGCTTACCATATTCATGGTCTACCTACTTACCCTAATAGTAGCATCGGGATATTCTTCACACGCTTTCAAGTACTTCTCAATCCAAGGCAAGAAATTCACATAAAGGCCCCATCCATTGGGTGAATCAAAGGCTTCAAACCTAGCCCTATCTGAACGCATAAGCTCTAAACCATGGCGTAGCGGCTCTATTAGCTCTTTAGCTTTCGTTATGCCCAACTCTTCAGGTCGCCATAGGTGTTTATAGATACCGGCTTCTGAGGCCATTATAATTAGATTATGGGTAATGTTGGCCTCAAATAAATACTCGTATTCTTTTATAACTCCAGTGCCATTACATTCATGGCAATGGTGTTCTGTTGGACCTGTACGCAATGATACGTCTAAACTCATATAGTTGTTCTCCTAAAATTCACTTTTGGCTTATTTTGTCTAGATAGGCCAAAATTGACCATGCCGCTCCCGACTCTGTTTCCCAACTTTGACCATCGTTAAGCCAGCTAGTCTCCCCGTCTTCTGGCACGATCCTAACCATATAGGAGTCACTGGGATACTTAGATACCTGAATGAGATAATAAGCAATGCTATCTATTTGCCAGCTATTAACTGCGTCTTCATATCTTTTTTTCATATTAAAACTCCTGTTTAAACATTTGACACCAATGACTATGACCTTGGCCTTTTGGATTCTTAGGATTGCCGCATTCACACCAAGAATTCACTTTTGGTACGGCATGAGCTTCCTTTGTTGATCCTTCTAAAGCGGCTATGGCAACGTTTAAAACCGATAAAAACGCGTTGCCAGAATTTCTGGTAACTAATTTGAAATGACGTTCCATCCATCCATTAGAATTTCCTTTTTCGTCTTTTTCTACATAAACTAATCTCGTACGTGAATCATAAGATTTAACAGTGTAAAAATGGCCAGTAATAAAACTACCACTACTACTAGTATCAAGGCATTCTACTTTGTCTCCTATTTTAAACATATTCTCTCCTAAAATTCACTCTTCTCCGTTAGCTTCACACATTTTACACTCAGATGCACCGTGATATTGATTTGCCCTATCTACTGTGTAGGATATTTTGCCTAATTCTATTTATTTTTCATCTAGTAAAAGCTTAGCATCGTCCAAAATTGAATTTTCTAGATTGAAATCCTTAAAGTTTTTCTTTACGTCTTGAATTGCTTTAGCTTTGTTTTCTGCCGTAACCTCGGCGTAAACTAACGCATTAATTGTTACAGGCACAAAGATCGACACAACATAAGTTTTTGGTTTACTCATAAAATTCCCTCTTGGTTATCTTAACTTAGTCTTCAAAAAAACAGCCCCCGGATAGCTTCCCTTATGGCATACTATTTGATACCTATGAAAGCCTTCTCCGAAGTATTGTCCTTTCATACATAAGATTCTATATTCAGGATTGTTAATTGCAAGTAGTACATTCTTGGCTTCATACAACTTACGAAAGTATTGCACTACATGCTTATCAGGCGATTCAATTAGATAGGTTGTGATCATATTTATTCCTTTAATGCCGCTTTGATCATAACTACCAAAGCTTCTAAATGTTCGTCCGATAACCCTCCTATAGCAACTGATGGAAAGTCACCTTCTTCATCAAGACCACACGAGGTATCTTCTAGTGAAAAACAATATGCGCCATTATCTTGACGATGTATTTCAAATTTACCATATTTTGCATTAAGGACTAATGATTCAATATGCTTTATTTTTGGTTTATTCATATCCCCTCACTTCACCACAAAATAACGGCCAGTTACAGGCTCAAAGGTATACGAATCGCTAGCCAATGCTTCCGCAGAAGGAACCTCAACCAATTGCCCAAGCTTCACACTATCGCCACCCAAGTAATGCAATACTGCCGTATCGTCGTTGTGAACCTCTAGAATCGATTCTTGATTAAACAATTGACCCAAGCTATAGGCCAATTGAAAGTTGTCCTTATGCCCTTGTTGACTGTCTGATACCAATATAAAAGCGTATTCAAGTTTACCCTTGTAACAGCCCTTGACTTCTCCGAACACTACACCCTCACGCTTGAGCATCTCGCGGGCTTTGTTATGGTTAATCCAATTAGCATCGCCAGTGAACCCAGATTGAAAAGCCGATACAAACATTTTATTAGATTTAGTTTTCATATATTTTCTCCTTTGTTAAAATTCACTTTTGTTTCTTCAATTCGCTTTCAATAAACTTAATACCTCTCCCATATGCTTCGATTTCTTTTGGTGTATAGTTTTCATTTTTCCCTATCTTTTTAAATTC